>Ga0105051_10005198_pt1 | contig 14682 bp, 20 predicted proteins | sample FRY02_FD_78383 | JGI IMG/M metagenome (GOLD analysis project Ga0105051, IMG submission 78383) | Freshwater microbial communities from Lake Fryxell liftoff mats and glacier meltwater in Antarctica - FRY-02 (megahit assembly) | ecosystem: Environmental > Aquatic > Freshwater > Ice > Glacier... | reverse complement strand
TGACCGTTGCCGGTGAGGAGCCAGCCGCCGAACCGGTTGTCCCGACTGAAGACAACGTAGAACAGCTCAAGCGACGGAGATGAAGATGCACAGACTTTCAATTGCCTTCAGTGTGAAGGCGGTCGGAGATAAAGAAATAGAGGGCCACGGGTCGGTATTCGGCAACGTGGATCTCGGCGCGGACATTATGCTGCCCGGTGCTTTCAAGCGATCTCTGGCTGTCCACGAAGGTCAAGGAACGATGCCAGCGATGCTGTGGCAGCACCAGACAGATCAAATCCCCGGTGTATGGATCAAGGCTCAGGAAGATGAAAAGGGCTTGATTCTGAAGGGCGAGTTTGCCGATACCCAGTTAGGCCGTGAGGCTCGGGTTCTGGCGAAGATGCGCGCTTTTCGTGGGCTGTCGATTGGCGGACTTATTGAAGATTTCGACTTTGACAAGAAGGGCAACAGATTGATCAAAGGGTTTGAGCTGTGGGAAGTGTCACTCGTGACGTTCCCCATGAACCCGAAGGCAACCATTGAGGCGGTGAAATCGCAGTTTTCCACCCCTCGATTACTGGAGAGGCACCTGCGCGAGGTAGGTGTCCCGATAAAAACTGCGAAAGAACTGGTGCACGATCTTCTGGACTCCAATGGGATGTTGGACGATTCAGGTCAATGCGAGGTTGACGACGATGTGCTGGAAGCGGCGAAGCAGTTGAACGACGTGGTGCTCGCTGCAGTAATGAGAAGTCAACTTAATAGGAGCAAAAAATAATGGCTAATCCCATTATCGAAGAGATGCAGAAACTCGGCGAAACCGTCACCGAGTTCCAGAAGACCAACGACGAGCGCCTAAAGGCAGCCGAGAAAGGGAATACTGGCCTGGCGACCGAACTGAACGCCAAGCTCGACAAGATGAACGAATCCCTCGATGTCTCCCAGGCAAAACTGAAAGCGTTCGAGGCCGAAGAAGAGAAAAAGCAGGCGCGAATCGAGATGCTTGAAGCTCTGTCTGACCGTCCGAAGGGAACGCCAGAAGAACAGGACAGAAAGAAGTATGGCGATCTGTTCATCAAGGGCCTGCGCGAAGGGTTCGGAAACGCCTCAATCAACAACGAGCTGAAGGAGTTGGCGAAAAAGGACGTCACGATCGGATCGTCGATCGGTGGCGGATTCGCGCTTCCGAAAGAAATCGGCATGAGCGTCGATGCTTTGTTGCTGAAACTGTCGGGCATCGTCCAGAATGTGAAGAACGTCAGGGTCGGCACGAGTGACTATCAAGAACTCGTTTCGATTCATGGCGGGACTTCTGGCTGGGTGGCGGAGACTGGCACGCGATCCGCGACTGGAACCCCGAACCTGAGAAACCGCAAGCCGACCTGGGGCGAGCTGTACGCTTTTCCCCAAGTCTCCGAGTGGTCCGTTCAGGACATCCAATTCAATGTCGCTGACTGGCTGACAAACGATGTGGCAGAAGGCATGTCAAATGCCCTGTCGACCTCCCTGTGGAACGGCGACGGCTCCGATAAGCCGACCGGTATGACCACCAGCGCACCTGTGGCGACGGATGACCATGCTTCTCCGCTTCGGGCTGGATCTGCGTACGAGTTCATCGCTCTGACGAACTCGCCGCAGACTCTGAATGGCGACGGCATCATCGACCTGGTGTATGCGTTGAATCCGCGCTATCGAAGCGGTGCCAAGTTCGCGATGAACACGGTGACTCAGGGTTATGTTCGGAAACTGAAGGACACGACAGGCCAGTACCTCTGGCAGCCCAGCCTTCAAGTCGGCCAGCCTGACCGTCTTCTCGGGTATGAAGTATTTACCTGGGAGAACATGGGCAACCCGACCACGGGTGATGCGCTGCCGATCGCGTTCGGTGACTTCGCGCGGGCATACGTTCTCGCAAGTCGCACCGAGCTGATGATCCAGAGCGAGTCGGTGACCAATCCCGGTTACGTGCGGTTCTACGTGCGGCGCCGGTATGGCGGAATCCCGCTCAACAATGATGCGGTGAAGTTCCTCAAGGTTGCTGATTGAGTTTCACTGAGTCAGTTGTTCCCCGGTGGCGGTCATGTATTGTGGCCGCTCCGGGGCCTTCCCTTGAGCCTATCCACTATGGGCCGATTATCGCTGTGCAGGATGCATGGCGACTCGTCCCGTGGGCGGATGTTCTCTATGGTTGCGATCCTCATTGGTGGGAATACCACAAAGGAACGGGATTCAAGGGTGAGAAGTGGAGTACTCATAATCATAAATCTAAGGAACTGGAAACAAACGACAAGAGCAAGGCGCACGATCAGTATGGCGTGCGCTGCGTTCTGGGTTGTATGGGGAATGAGTTTTCGTTAGATCCCGCCGTCATTCACTTTGGGAATAACTCAGGGTTCCAGGCGATCAATCTGGCGATTCTGTTCGGTTGTACGCATATCACGCTGATCGGTTTTGATATGCGTGCGGTCGATGGTAAGTCTCATTTCTTCGGAAATCACCCACAGGAACTGCAGACTGGGATTGATTACGAACGGTTCGTCAAGTACTACGACTGCGCAGCTCGAAAACTGCCAGACCACATTCGCATTGTGAATGCGACACCGGACAGCGCCTTGCGTTGTTTCCCCATGATGAGCCTTGAGAAGGCCATGCAGGAGAAATATGTACACGATTCTGATTAAGCGGGACTGGCCGATGAGCGGCGGGATACTGTCGCGGGGGCGCTATAAGGTTCCTGAACAGTTGACTGAATCGATGGCTCAGCGGGCGATCAGGGATGGCGTGGCTGACAAGTCCATGCCTGTGCTGACCAAGAAGGCAGTATTGTCGAGAAAGAAACGTGCGATCGCTAAGTCTTAGCTGGTCTGCAGATACGGAGCTGCCGGTCTCTGTGGCCCTGGTGAAGGATCAGCTGCGGATCTCGCACACTGAATTCGATGATCTGATTACGACATTGCATATTCCGGCAGCGGTTCAGTGGGCCGAAGGGTTCATGCACCGATCGATCTTGGCAAAGACGCACACTTGGGTTCTGCAGGACTTCCCGCAAACGGCAGACCAGGCGATTCTGTTGCCGCGGGGCAAGGTGCCGTCGGTTGCCAGCATTGTGTATACCAGCGGCGGCACGCAGACCACGTTGAGAGGTCCGACTTCGGGCAGCCCGATCGGTACAGACTATCGGGAGAATCTGATGGATGAGTCCTGCGGGATGATCTATCCGATTGACAACTGGCCAACCGTGGATACGTCTGTCCCGCAGCCTGTGGTCATTACTTATTCGGCTGGCTGGACATCTACCCAGGTGCCCGCAGACATCAAGGCCGCGCTGTGTCGGTTCGTGGCCGATCAGCTTGACGTTCCCGGGGTGCAGGACATGGGGAATATGCAGGTCTGGCAGTGGGAGGCGAAGGAGGCCGCTATCGCTTCCTGGAGGATTGTGTGGCGGTAAGGGCTGGGGATATGCGCCATCTCGTGACGTTCCAGGTGCAGAGCACGACTCAGGACGCTATGGGTCAGCCGACGAACACCTGGACTGAGGTGTGCGAGAGAATGGTGTCTGTTGAGCCTTTGAACGGGCGTGAACTGCTTGCTGCATCTGGTGAATTTGCCGATGTGTCAACGAGGATCAGAGCGCGGTATGACACTACCTTGGCGGCTCTAAAGCCGCATCACCGGATTGTCTACGGGTCACAGACATATGACATCGAGTCGATTGTTGAGCCAAGCACCCGGGGGCAGGAGTTGATTTTCTTTGCGAGGCGTCTCAACGGGTGAAATTTGACAACTGTAGTCTGCATCGGAACCGGCCCGAGTCTCACGCTCGGGCAGATCGAGACGGCCAGATCGAAAGGGTTTCGGCTGTTTGGCTGCAATAACACGTTTCAAATCGTGCCGGACCTGGAATTGCTCTATGGCTGCAACCAGGCATGGTGGGATGTCTACTACCACAGAGCGGCAGAACACCCTTGCGAGAAGTGGACGACGAACCTGTGCGCCGCTTCGACCTACCGGATAAACCACGTCCGGGAACGTTGGGGGATGGGGCTGTGCGAGGAGCCGGGGGTTATTCACCACGGCCACGGATCGGGTTACTCGCTGGTCAGCATAGCCCACAAGATGGGTGCTGAACGGATCCTGCTGCTCGGCTATGACATGAAGTATGCGCCGGACTATGACGGCAAGGCCCAGAAGATTGGGTCAGCGCCGCGACACTACTTCGGAGAATACGAACCGCACCTGCAACACTGGCCGAGCGTCAGCGTGAAGGATGGGGTGCACCTGGAGCTGGTCGACCTGTACCGATCTATTCATGAGCAGGGTCTGGTTGAGATCGTGTGCTGCACGCCTGGTAGCGCCCTGGAGGGTGTTATCCCTTCGATGGACATTGCCGATGCCTGACTACGACATGACGCGAAGTGTAGCCTGTAAGCTACAACAAGGCTTGCGGATTCTCTGCGTGAAGTGGGGGGATAAGTACGGCGAGGACTACGTTCTAAAACTACAGGCTGCTTGCGCCAGGCACATTCCGCATCGGGAGTTTGTGTGTCTGACTGAGAATCCGGTCGAGGGGGTGGTCTGTAACCCGTTGCCATCCGATCTGCCGGGGTGGTGGTCGAAGCTGGGGATGTTTCAGCCTGGGCTGTTCCCGGGCGACAACCTGTACCTGGATCTCGATGTGGTGGTGACTGCGGGTATCAACCCGTTCATTGCGGCCTTGCTGTCAGGCCCATCGAAACTGTGGGCTCTGGATGACTTTTCTTATTCGGTCGCAGGTCGCAAGGCTGGGGACGTAGGCGGGCACCAGCAGGGCACGATCAACTCAAGCGTGATGCTCTGGCGCGGGCAGGCAAAGAGCGCCGTATACGACGTCTGGGAGCGTTTCACGCCAGATGTCATGGATAGGCTACATGGCGACCAAAACCACATAACGCAGGTTCTGTGGCCGGATCACATCGGTCTGCTGCCGTCTGGCTATGCGGGATCGTACAAGTACGGCGGTGCGCGCCAGTTCCCGGTCACAGTGTTTCACGGCGATCCAAAGCCTCACCAGGTCGGCGATGACTGGGTGGCGCAGCATTGGGCGGCATAACAGTTCACTTCGAGCCTGGGGTTGATTGGCAGCGTCTACGGGTTGTCCAGATGCAGCGGGGTCTGGAGAGGTTAGGTTTTGAGGTCACGCTGACCCAGAGCAGGAAGAGGCTCAACGCAAACCCCGCAGTTCTGTTCGGCACCACATTCTGGAAAGACGTTGAGTCGGGTGATTGGCTGCTGGTCGACCGGGCGTGCTGGGGCGATCCTGAATATGTGCGTCTCGGCTGGAATGGCCACGGGACTGATGCTGATTACCGATGGCCAAAGAATCTGACCCCGCGCTGGATCCCAACACGGGAACAGCAGGCGCCGGGGCAGAAGGTCATTGTGTGCGGCGACTACGGCTCATGTCCGCCACACGAAGGCGCCACCCACTTCAAGCCGCACCCCGCAGATCCCACGAATTACCCGGGACTGCCGATCGTCGACTCGTTCGAGGACTGCAAGTACGCAATCTGCGGGAGGTCCACGGTTGCCGTGCATCTAAAGCTGTTGGGGATATGGGTCCACCTGACCGATCACAGAAACATGGCACACATGGCGCTCGATCAGATCGCCTGGACCCAGTGGTCATGGGATGAAATTGAACAGGGCGAAACAGGACACCTTTTCGAATGGCTGAAATCAAGGGCTTAAAGGAGTTGTCCCGAAAGCTCTCTGCACTCGGGGCCGCAGTTGGTGGAAAAACACTGAGGTCTGCGGCCATGAGTGCGGCACTGCCTGCTCTGCGGGCTGCTCAAGCCAGAGCGCCGATCAGCGATCGTGACTACCTGAAGAAAACGTACAAGGGTCGCTATGTGGCGCCGGGGTTCCTGAAGCGGAACATCGCTAGCAAGTCGATCCTGTATCGGGACAAGCGAACAGTGAAGATTCTGATCGGGCCGAAGCCCGAGGCTTTCTATGGAACGCAGTTCATCGAGATCGGCACGTCGACCATCCCGAAAAGCCCCTGGCTTGAGCCCGCATTCAGGTCACAGCAGGCCGTGATGGTTCAGCAGCTCAGCGCGAGATTGAAACAACTGATTGAGAAAGCCGCCAACAAATGACCATCGCCCAATCGTTCTATGAATACCTGACGGCGAGTTCAACCATCCAGGCGGTGGTGGCCGAGCGGATATACCCGCACGTTATCCCGCAGGCGGAACTTGGAAGACCAGCACTAACCTACTCGCAGGAGTTCGGCGATTACATCGAGCACCTGGCTGGTCGAAGTGAAACACAAATGGCCGAGTTCGAGGTGAACTGCTGGTCGAATACTTATCTGGCTGTGCGAAACCTCGCCGCCATTGTTGACACCGCGCTGACCGGCTACCGAGGAACCTTCGGGACGGATACGGCGGAATCCATACGCAAGACGAACGACTTTGATGGTGGCCTGGAGAATGACACCGGCCTCTATCGAGTCGTTTTGCGTTTCTCAGTCGCTTACTACTAGGAGTCTCCACAATGACCGCAGCAACCATTAGCAACTGGCAGTTCGAGGTCGGCACGGCAGCAAGCCCCCAGGTGCTGACGGCCATCGAAGAAGTGTTCAGTGTCTCAGGCGTCGGTAAGACGAACGATTTGGTCGACGTGACCAACTTCGATTCGCCGACCGGCACGAAGGAATACATCGCCGGACTGGCGGATGGTTCCGAAATCTCAGTCGAGGCGAACTACATCCCGTCCGCCACTCACCAAGCCGTGGTGATGACAGCCGTGGACAGTGGCGCGACCCGTCTGTGTCGCCTTCGATACACCGGATCGAGCCCAGAGAAGAGGTTTTCTTTTTCAGGCGTCTGCATCGGCTATGAAATCACGCCGAGTCCTGACAGCCAGAACCAGATCGCCTTCACGTTCAAGGTGACTGGCAACATATCGAGAGTATGATGGGGTATCTAAAAACGGGTAAGGCCCTGATTGAGCGCATCAACGAAACCATCGAACTGGTGGAACTTAATGCGCTTGGTCAGAAGCATTTGCTAGACGCTCACACCATTGGCGATATGTTCACCGCTGCTGCGACCGCCGTGAAGTACGGCACGAAGAAATGGCGAGACAAAACGGCTGACGAGATCATGGACGAGCTGCCGCTCGAAGCAATCCAGGAGATCGCCGATAAAGTCGCCGCGCTGTCTGGGTTGAACGAAGATCACGCAAAAAAGTCCGAGAGCACCCACTAGAGCGGTTCAAGTTTCGTCTTGCTGCGCAGCTCGGGTGCTTCGTTTCTGACATCGAGCAGAATATGTCTGCCCGTGAATTCATGGGCTGGCAGGCTTACTACCAGATCGAACCGTTCGGGGCTGATCGCGATAATTGGCACTCTGCTCGCATTGCTCAAATACTCGCAAACATCTACCGCAAGTCCGGGTCTGCTCCTGTCGGCATGTCCGAGTTTATGTATGTGGATCAGAAAACAGATCGAGAGAGAAAGGAGCAGGCGACTTTGACGTGGTTAATGCAACGGTCTGTGGAGAGTAACTAGATGGCTGAACTCGCTCGGCTGGTGGTCGCGCTCGAAGCGCAGACTGCCAAGTATGAGAAAAAGCTGGACGCTGCGAACCGGAAGCTGGACAGGTTCGCTCGCCAGCAAAAGACTGCCCTCAACAGCATTAAGAGCGCGTTCTTAAGTCTTGGCGCGGCTGTCAGTGCCATTGCCCTGACGAACATGATTCGGCAATCCGTTCAGGCGGCTGATTCTGCGGCGAAACTTTCGCAACAGATCGGCATATCTGTTGAGGCCCTAACCGGGTTGAAGCTCGGTGTGGAGCTTGGCGGGGCGCAACTCGAAGATCTGAACAAGGGATTGACTCGTCTGGCTAGAGCCGCGAGTGATGCAGGCAATGGTCTCGCTACTCAAAAACGGGCGTTCGATGATCTGGGCGTTTCTGTGATGGGGGCTAACGGCCAGCTTCGTCCTGTCGAGTCAATTCTAAGAGACATTTCCGACGCCTTCTCGACTATGGAGAATGGCACTCGCAAGGCAGCCAGGGCGCAGGAACTATTCGGGCGTTCCGGCGCTATGCTGATTCCATTTCTGAACGAAGGCAGCAAGGGGCTGGATGCTATCATCCAGAGATCCGAGCGGCTGGGGGTGGTGTGGTCTACCGAAGCGGCGGCTGGAGCAGAGCAGTTCGATGACAACCTGCTGCTGCTGACCTACGCGGCCAAAGGCTTCTCGACGCAAATCACTCAGGGGCTGCTGCCTACCCTCACCGGGTTGTCCGCCATCATGGTGGATCTAGCCGAGAATAGTTCGCTCGCTGCCAAAGCTGTTTCTGGGATCAAAGCCATATTCGTTCCCATCGCAACCGGCGCGCTGGTACTCGGCGATGGATTGGAAACCCTTGCGAAGAGAATAGCGGCACTCGCTGCATCTGCGACATTGTTGTTCCGTGGAGACTTCGACGGAATCAAGACGGTAATAGATAAATTCAACTCTGACACTGAGGCGCGATTCGCTAAGACCGTCGAGAGAATCAAGGCCCTGAATGGTGAATTGACCAGAGAACTTGCGAAGGGATCCGGGCCGGTCCAGTCGACTTATGTACCAGGCGCAACTTTTGTCGGTGAGTCAGACAAGGACGCTTCAGCTCGGCTTAAGATCCTGAGCGACATGGCGGACTTCAACGATGAACTCGTCGATCAGACCAGGGAGAGAGTCTTGAAGCAGCGAGAGCTTCAGCGCGAATCGCTTGAGCCGTTCGTTATGACCACTCGGGAATCAGCAGACGACTTCGATAATGTTGTTTTCGGCAAATTCGACAAGATGAAGGAGCAGGCTGACGCCTTCCAGAAAACCTTCGCCGACAACCTCGTGATGGCTGTTGATTCTGGGTTCGATGGCATCCTGAAGTCTTGGACTAGAACACTTCTACAAATGGCAGCTCGTGCTGCGTCTTCGAAAATATTCGCCCTGTTGAGCCAGGGCAGCGGCGGCGGATTGGTCGGTGCGATTGGTGGCTTATTTGCCGGCGCTAGAGCGGCTGGTGGCCCGGTGTCTGGCGGTCGGTCCTATCTGGTAGGCGAGAAAGGCCCGGAGCTGTTCATGCCTCGTGGCTCAGGGAACATCGCGCGCTCAGGAAGTTTCGGCGGAACCAACATCACCGTCAACGCACCCAACTCCGCGCCGGGTATGGAAATCAGGATCAGACAAGCGGTCTCCGAGGCGGTCAGGTTGTCGTCGCAAGACAGAAACGACTCGCGCAGGAGAGGGCGATGACAATCTATAACTGGACGTCCCTCGGCTTCCCCGCGCCTGCAACTCATTCACGAGTGGTTGGATCTAAGACGGGTTTACTTGAATCATCACTCACCGGCGCAATTCAAATCATCCAGCGTCCGACGTTCTGGCTGGTCACCGCGAGCTGGAACCTTTGGGATTCGAACTATCGGAATGATGTTCTGGCGTTTCTGCTTAGCGTGGAGAAAACCGCGCACCTTGTTTCAATTCCTTACTTCGGCCACGTTCAGCGCGGCGCTTTCGGCGGTACGCCATTGGTGGCAGGTGGTTCGCAGACTGGCAGAACAATCAACATCGACGGGGTATCGCCGAGCATTACGAACTGGATTCGCCGGGGAGACTGGATTCGATTCGGCGGAAGTTCTTTCCAGGGGTACATGGCCGCTGAGGATAGTGATTCAGACGGTTCGGGCAATGTCGCCGTAGTGTTGACGCAGTCGGTACTCAGCTCCCCGGTGAACAACGAGGTAGCAACAGTCTCGGGGATGAGCGCATCGTTTATCACTTGTCGGTGCATTGCCGTCAGCGAGTGGACGGATCAACGCACCGCTACCACCGACCGCCTGACGCAGATCACCGCCACCTTCGTACAGGATGTTTTGACGCGATGACGCGAGCGATCGGATCGGCCACTCTCACGGCGATTGAGGCAGCAGAGGCACAGCCGCTTTACTTCGTGGAACTGAGGATCGATGAGGCCAGCTCGCCACAGGTTATTACCCGACTGCATACCGGCCTGGGCACGATCACCTGGGGCGGGTTCGACTGGACCGGGGCGGGCGACCTGGCGTCGATCGATTCGGTGAAGGAAAGCAATACGATCAACCCGAATGCGTTGCGTATGGGCCTGTCGGGGATTGATTCCACAATCACAAACATGATCTTCGAGGTCGATTACTACATGCGCCCCTGTCTGGTTTATCTGGGCGCGCTGCAGGACGGCGCGTTGGTCGAAAACCCGTCGACGATCTTCTCGGGTTTCATCTCGTCATTGTCGATGGTGTTTGCGGGGACGGACGGCGATACGGTGGTTCTGGAAGCAGAATCCGAACTGATCCTTTTCAAGCGATCGCGCAACGTCCGTTACACAAGCCCACAATTGCAATCGGAGTATTCCGGTGATCTCGGCTGCGAGTTTTTAGAGTTGACTTCAACGCAAACGATTGTGTGGAGAGGGAAGAATAATGGCTTGGGTGGAAGCGGCGGACGGCTCTCGCCCGCGGAGGGCGGACCAGATCGCGGGAGCCGGTGAGCTCGCGGTACGGAAAGCGATCAACAACTGGCGCGTGCGGCCTTTCGCCCGAGGCTCGGCGGACTGCTGCGCGTTCGCAGATTACATCGTGGGACAACTCACAGGGGTTTCTTATCTCGGCCATTTTTCATATTCCGACGATGCCGGCGCAGAGTCGATCATTAAGGCGCATGGCGGCCTTGCCGGCGCGGTTACTCTGGCGATGCGCCGCGCGCCTATACCGCCGGAAGAGCTGCGGGTTGGGGATGTCGTGCTGATAACCATCCTCGACAAGCAGGCGATCGGCATCCTCGCGACGGACTCCTCAGTGGTGACTGTGTTTGAAGATGCGATTCCGCGCAGCGTGCGGCGCGATTTCGTCGATATGGGATGGCACTCGTGGGTATAGAAGCGGGCCTCATCGCGCTCGGCGTGGGGGCTACTACTGCGGCAACCGTTGCGGCTATCGCGCAATTCCTAATCGTCACGGCCGCCTCGACGCTGCTCGCAAAACGCGGACTCCCTGGCGGACCGGGGATTAGCGCACGGACGCTCACCTCACGCGGCACGATTGACCCGCAACAAATCATCTACGGCGAGGCGTTAGTCGCCGGCACGCTCGCATATAGAAACGCCACCGGCTATCGGAATTCCGTTCTGCGCGCCGTTCATCTTATCGCTGGCCACGAAGTCGAATCGATCAGGGATGTTTATCTCGACGCGCGCTTGATCCCCGAGGCAACAATCAACAGCGGATCGGCGGCGGGCGGAGATGTCAATTCCGGATACTACGGCCCGACTTCGCGCGGCACCACCGTGCAGATGTACAAGCATCTCGGCACCTCGTCGCAAACCGTCAACACAACGCTCAACGCTGCAGACCCCGCATGGACCAGCGCGCACCGACTTCGCGGCATTGCTTATTGCGTTACAGGGTTCGTGTTGAATGATCGGACGGAGTCTGTCTGGGAAGCTGGCGACCCTAGCAATGTGAAGTTCCTCGTTCGCGGAAAAAAGATTTATGACCCGCGACTCGACTCGACGAACGGCGGCAGTGGATCGCATCGCGCCGATACTGCTTCGACCTGGGCGTGGAGCGACAACCCAGCGTTATGCGTTGCTGACTTTATCCGCGATGCTAAATTCTCAGTGTTCGCTGACGGGATTACTTCCGACCGAATAGACTGGGACGCGGTCATCACGGCGGCGGATGCTTGCGATGCGCTGGTGCCTATTCCGCCCGCCTCCTCGCCGCAGGTGACGCAAAAGAGATTCACTTGTAACGGGGTGATTTACAGTTCCGAGACTATGGAGGACTCGCTCGCGGAGATGCTCTCCTCGATGAACGGTACGCTGATCTTCTCTGGCGGCACATACATCATCTCGGCGGGGGTTTACGCCGCGCCGGTCGATAATCTTAACGAGGACGATATTGTTGGGCCGATCGGGGTAAGTAGCGCGCTCGATTCCGATCGCCGGATAAACACCGTGAAAGTTTCCTACATTGACGCGGCGAAGGCGTATCAGCCGACGGAAATTTTGCCGATCACGATAGCTGCCTACAAAGACACCCGCGATAACGGGCAGGAGCTGGTTGATACCATCGAGCTGGCCATGACGGATAACAACTACATGGCGCAGCGCATTGCTCTGAAGCGGTTGTATGAATCGAATCAGGAGTTGACTCTTTCAGTGCCGTGCAATCTCCGAGCGGCGCGATTGGTTCCTGGCGAGCGAGTGAGCCTTACCATCTTAGAGCGCGGGTGGTCCGGGAAGATCTTCAAAGTGCTCTCGTGGGAATTCTTCGATCGCGGCGGCGATGCCGTCGGCGTGAATGTCGATCTTCGCGAGGATGACTCTTCCGCCTACGCGGACCCGCTCGCCACCGACTACACGACGATCAACGCTGGGGGCACTATCTTGGCCGGTGATCCGCAACCGATCGCGAGCGTGGGCACTATTCCGCCGGGCATCCGCTACGGGGAAGGCTCGTGGGATATCCTGCTCGAAAAGAACAGGACTACTGCTGGCGCGGATGACGGGGAAATTCTTGTCAATATCGGCGATTTCCTGCCCCCGAGTGGATTGATACGCAGCATCACCGCCGCCGGTTCAGTTTCGACACCTTATGAAGGTTCTGGGAATCCTCCGGACAGAACTTTCTATATCGTGTGGGGCGCTACTGCGACGGATATCCGATTCGCAGCAAGTCCATCGCTATCATGGGGAAGTGCTTCGGTTAACGCCGCGGGCATCTTCGCGGCGGTATTCGATCGCTACAATGATCAATGGTATGCGGTCGATAACAGTGGTGAAGAGGTTGCGTTCACGCCGGCAGATACCGACTACGTTGTCGCGCGCGGCTGGAAAAATTCGACTAGCGGCGGTATCGAAACGCTGCAATCAGTCGTTCCATTCGTTCAGGAGTTGCTGGATACCGGCGCGAATCTCATTCGAGATCCAAAGTTTGAGCGCCAATATGCGGACACCGGGGTAACGCTTGGTTCCAAGCCGAATGGCGCTCGATACTGGAACGGCTCGACGAGCACATGGACGATCAGCGCGACGGCTGGAGAGAATGGCGGCGTTGCAGCATTGCGACCGGAAGCGGCGGGCGGGACTCTGATCACGTCTTATTACATCCCCGCGACGATGGGCGAACGATTCTTCGTCGCACTGCGGTTGTGGTTCGAGACTGGGTACAACGGCTCTCTGTCTGTTGATATGTATATGTACAACGCCGACCGCGGTTTCCTTGCCACGGTCACTTTCAACAACATCACTAGCCCGACGACCGGCACCTGGCTGACGGCCGAGTACTCCGCCGTAATCAATAACACGAATTGTCGCTACGTGAGGTTTGGAATTGATGGTAGCGCGGGCACCGTCGGCGATGCGGTTGTGCAGAGTTACGAAGCAAGCCGTATGGCATTCGAGGCTACGGTTGGCGCGACGCTCGGCAGCAACGTAGTCACTTCTGGCGGCACTGTCGTGGGGGATGATGCGGTTGTGCGGTGGGAATTCGATCCGACGAACCTCGTTCAGTGGACCACTTACGAGGCGGCGGGATGGTCGCCGGAGGACACGACGCTTTCGATTACCGGGCGATGCTTTCGCGGTTCGACACAAATCGCATCACGAGTAATCGACTTCACGCTCACTGCCTCTGGCGGGAACGAAGGTGATATAAATGCCGCAGGCGGGACCAGTACGGGCGATGCAAACACAGTAAGCATTACAGCGAACGACTCGCCCTCAGTCAGCGGCTATGTTCAGCACACGGCAACCGGCGTGAGAGGGTACTGGTTCGCCGGGGCGAATATACCTGGCTACGCAGGGAGTTCAATTTCCAAATGATTCAACTTGACGGGCCTGGAGACATACGATTCCGCGACGTGCGTATTGGTGATGAAGATGCGGTTTTTACCATCTGCCAGAATGCGAGGATTGATAGCCGCCCATTCACTCGACGCGGCGCGGAGAACATGACTCACAAGTGGGCCAACGATATGGCCGTTCAGCCCGGAGATCATCCTTGCAACGCCGACAGTCTTTACCGCGAGGCGCTGATTGCTCACCTTCCGAATGACGACCCGCTCGCGTTGATTGTGTATGTGGTTCGGGGCGCGAATGATCCGAAGAACTGGCCGCTGGCTATCCATGTTCTGTATACCGAACTGTTCATCATCGCACCTAACTACAGAGCCAGCGGTCGAATGGACGGATTGCTCAATACACTGATTCGTTCAGCGTTCGAAGTCACTGGCGTTGACGTTCTCGTTCACGACTTGGTGGACACCCCGCAAATGCGAGCGCATCAGCAGGACAGGGCATATACCAACGCCCGGGAACGGGTGACGCCCAAAGGGGCCAGGATCGCCGTGACGTTCACAAAGGCCGAACACGAAGCAAGGATGGCTCGGGTGCCTGCTGAAGCGAATGCGCGAATGGCGTTCAAGATGGAATAGAGCGGGCGTTTGGCATCACGGCCTAAGCCGCTAAACTGTCGTACACCGCACGCCCATTTATCCTTCTTGCGACAGTCCAAGAAGTGCGAATCATCCTCCCGGCAACTGCATAGTTACCATCGCCCCAAACAGGGCGGCACAGATAACAATGTCTGCTGCTGTCTTTCTCACCGATGCCCACTTCTGGG
>Ga0105051_10005197_pt1 | contig 14683 bp, 9 predicted proteins | sample FRY02_FD_78383 | JGI IMG/M metagenome (GOLD analysis project Ga0105051, IMG submission 78383) | Freshwater microbial communities from Lake Fryxell liftoff mats and glacier meltwater in Antarctica - FRY-02 (megahit assembly) | ecosystem: Environmental > Aquatic > Freshwater > Ice > Glacier... | reverse complement strand
TCTAACTGGAACGCTCGGTTTGGGCACAGGATCTTGGTAAACCAGTCGTCCTGAGAACCCGGGTTGCATCGAAATGGCTTGCGAACCGGCCGGTTCAAAACGAATCGGTGTCGGCATGGTTCCGGCTGGTGCATCGACAAGTCGCCCATGAATCCGCGTGTCCGTGGTTTCCAAACGGGCGTTACTTCCCGTGAATCTGGTGGACGTTGCGGCCTGAGAACCCACCACACTTAGCTTGCGGAGGTTATCCAAAGAGACAATGACTATCTCGCTTGCGGCGACAGGACGAAAGTTGATTTGACCCGCGGATAACTTTTCGATCACACCGGTCAAACGCATCCCATCATGCATCTTCAGTTGCACGTTCGGCTTGGCCTCCGCATCCCTCTTTACGTCGTTGTCGATCTTTGCCAAATTCACTTGCAGCAGTTCGCTTGCGTTGATGCGATGCGTCATCTCTGCGTCTTTAATCATCCAAACATCGTCTTCCACGCCGGACCATGATCCCTTTAAAATCCGCTGGTCCGGGAGATGAAAAATGTCCTTCGCTTTGGACGCGGTTGTCGCTTGCAATCGATTGCCAGGAATCATGAGCAAGGAATTCAGCGTGACCGTTCCGCTGATGTTCTTCAGCCAAAACCCGGGATGCCTTACGCGACCGCCTGGCGGATCGAGCTTCAACTTGGCAAGTTCTTCTCCATGTTCGGAAAGCACGATCGCTTGATTGGCTTCCTGATCCAACTCGATCGTCAACCGCAACTCTTGTTTCATGTCGTCGATCTTTCCCACGACGGCGATATCCGCGACATCATCGAGTTCCCAAATCGCAACCAATTTCTCTCCCCAAACCTCGATTCGAAACGCGGTTACCGCTGAGACGATCGGGTCGATGGGATTGACGCCTAACGCGATAACGAAATTTGGCTTCTTCTCCCAACTGATTTCAATATCGATGCGAGCCTGAGCGGCCAGACCGACATCACGGTAGAGCCAAACATCGGGTTCGTCCGATCGAAGCTGGCCTCCCCGGTGCATCCATTTGTCGGCTTGGCCTTCGGTTCGCCAACCGTCGAGAGTCCCACAATTGACCGACGTAGCCGCCTCACCGTTCTGCCAGCGAAATAGACTTCGGACTTGCTTACGCGACACACGGATCTCACCGATGTTTTCGGTTTGCAGTTGAATCGATTCGTCATCGATTCCAATGATCGATCCAAACAGACGATCTCCGCCCCAAAGCTCCAGACCAAAACTTCCCTGCGTCGGTTTTGGTTCCTGCGTCATCGGAAATGACGCGTTCGAAATGGTCGACACAGCAAACGCGAACGGCGCAGCGAACTGTGGATGTTGCCAAGCGATTCGGGTGACATCGTTGGATTCCGCCAATTCCCCCTCGATGTAATCGCCGTTGTTGAATCTCAACACGCCCATGGGTGGCTTGGGTTCAGCCGCGATCGTGAGTGACAATGAAAGTGCGATTCGGCAAACCGCGACGATCAAGAATACCGATCGAGTCCATGGGTTCGGTTGCATAATCATCGTTCGTAGATCGGCAGAAAGCGAAAGTTGAGTGCCATGGCGAGAAGCGATAACGACGTTTCCACGGTTTTTCCATATTGACCGCTGAAGCTGCCATCGTCTTGTTGAGCGGCCTTGAGTTCGCGGACAAGTTGCTTGTTCCACTTCTCCCACGCCTCCACATCACCTTGGAATAACGCTTGGGCTTGGTAGTACTGTGCATAGCGCAAGTAGTTGCCGCTTGTCTGCTCAAGTCGATTCGTTAGGGACGATAAGGTGGCTTCGAACTCAGGCATGTCTTTGCGGCGAGCGACGGCGTAAACCAAGGTGCCGATTGAGATTCTTGCGACGGAATCATCGAACCCACCAATCCCAGCGTAAGCGACTTGCCCTGCCGGGCTTGTCATCGACTTAAAGTAGGCCACGCCGCGATCGATGGCCTCATCAGGAACTTCGATGCCTGCGTTGCGAGCCGCCAATAAGCCGACCATCATCGCGCCGCTGACCGAGGTGTCGGCATCGTTCGCATCGGGACCATAACGCCATCCGCCATAACGATTCTTTTTCTGTGACGTGACCGACGCGCGAACGGCCAATTCGAGACCTTCGCCAAGGGTTCGTTGTTGCGCTGCGACCGAACCCTGCCAGAGCGTCGAATCGTCTACGGCTCCATAGGCTTCGGCTAGGGCAAGCATGGCAAACCCGTGGTTGTACATGCTGGAATGTCCTCCTCTAAGACCGCCAAGGATTCCCGTCGACGGGTCCTGGCCCTCAAGAATACTGCGGAGGCCTCGACGGATGTTTCCACTGTAAATGCCGAAATTGGGGTCTTCCCCCGAAGCTAAAAATGTCATCACAGCCATCCCGGTAACACCGGGGCCGCCATAGCCTGAGGTAACATCCTGCCAATTACCCGATTCTCCTTGCGATGATGCGAGATAACGGAGGCCTTTCTCATAGATCTCGCGAATGTCTCTGGGTACCGCTTCGCCTATTTGAACCGTCGGAAATTGTGCCCGTGCCGGATTCGCGACGACGATCGCGATCAGGACAACAAGTCCTATGACGGAGCACCGAGTGATGCATCGATTCAAATCATTCATCATCCAATAATCCTTGTTGCACCAAGGCTGCCTTCATCGCACGCGGTTGTCGCAGCGTTTTGTCGAATGCTTTCATTTGAGCCTCATCAAAAATGGCTTGAAATTTCTCACGAGGCAACTCACTGAGGCGATATGTCATCAGATAGGTTGCATAGATCCCTTTGGCTTCGACGTGATCCAAGTCATCCATCGCAAGCTTGAGTAACGATTCACGCTGGATCGCGGTCAAAGGCATCTGCCGTCCCGTTTGTGCAATGAAAACCTTGATCGCGTTTTCCATCCGCACCCTTTGTTGGCGCTTCTCCTCTGCACGCATGGTGACGGCCTGCTGCTCATTCACGGTCGTGAGCACTACTTTTTTAAAGAGCGATTTCGAGCCGAAGAGACCTTTTTGAATGTCTTGACTCAGTGGGACCGTAATCGCATGAATCTTACCGATGTTATTTTGGTCCACATTTCCTTCTAGCTCGCGAAACTCTTGGCGTGCTCGTTCGACACGATCATAGAACCGCTTGATATCGCCCTGTCCGGCGAGCCGGAGACGTTCTTTCTGTGGCTCCAGCAACGGAGTCACCTGTTCGATTCGAGCGATTTCCAGTTCGATCGCTGATGCAAGCGTCATCCTCGCTTGTTCCGCGTTACTCACGTTTTGAAAGATCCAACGCTCAAACTGCTCAATCCCAATGTTCACCTGCTGAGCTTGCACGGGAACCGTCATCAACAGCACCGTAAACGACAAACAACAAAGAGTGTTCTTCATCACTTGATCCACTCCTCCTCGAGACCAAACGAATTTGCATTTCCCATGTAAACGTGCAGTGTCACTCGGGTTCGATTCACGGCATTCCAGAGCTTTTTCTGAGTCGACGTAAGTATTGGTTCAATCAAATCACTAGGCATTGTAGGTAAGTATTGAGGATTATTTTGGTAGCTCTGTAACCACTGGAAATCGACCTGCTTCCAGCCCTGCATGAGTTTGTCGGTTAGTTGCGTCCGTTGCTCCGACGTCAAGACCAATTTGCTGTCCAACAATTCCACCGCAATACCAACCGCCACCTCGCGTTCGAACTCATCGCGTTGCTTTGACTCTTCGAAGTAGCGATCGTACTGCTCTGCGGTGAGTATTGGCTTAACAAAAATGGCCATCTCCGTTCGTACGCGATGGAAAGGATTGCCAACTAGCTGCTCTTGATTAGGTCCTCGAAATAGAGCCCCGACGTCTCCTCCCATGCGGACTTGCCCAGGAACTCCCACGATGTCTGACATTACTCCAATCACATTCTCCGCCTCCTTCACCATCGCTGTCATTTGATCATCGCTTGGGTCGCACACGCGTTTAATGAACGACAGTTCAAGGTTAATCAGCGGTTTCAGAAATTCGGGGACATCGTTTTTTTGTTGGACATCCTCCAATGCTAAAAACACTGCATTTCTTACGTTTCTCGCCGTTTTCTCCTGGGCGTATAAAAACGATGGTGCTAGCAACCCGATTAGGAAGACCGTGAACCATCGTAACCACATCTCAAGATCCTCCGAGTCGGTTGAAGTATTGATCCAGTCCGCGGCGGAACTCTTCTGGCAATACCGTTCCGGTTTCACCCGTCGTCTGCGTCACGCCACGATCTTCGCGCACTTCTTTTTGATTTAAGCCTTTACCCAGAAGTGCGAGCGCCGAATCCGTCGTATTGCCACCACCGCCACCGCCTGGAGATGAGCCACCGCCGCCACCGCCTTTGGGATTGATTCGCTTTGATCGCAACAGCAACTCGATCGCTTCGGTCTCCGCCGCAATCGCGGGAGGACCGGTTTCAGGTCGCCGGAGAATGTTGGTCGCGTCGGTCATGACGGTATCGACTTCGGCCAACATAGCGAGCTCTTTCCCAAAATGTTTTTGGCTATCGGGCAGCTCTTTGATGCGTGCAACGACCTTCACGATCCGATCGTTGATGGTTGCCTGAGTCTCTGACAACGCCTTCGCACTTTGAACATGCTGGTCCGGTTCCACCGCCGTCATCGCTTGCTGGACGACCCGCGTTTCGTCGCGCAGATTCACCTCCGCTTCCAAGATCTGCAGCACTTCCAAAACGATTGACGGAGGCAAGCTATCCGGCGATTTGCCGCCGGGACATGTGCCTTTGCAAGCGGGATCCACCAGGTTTTCGGCCCAGCGATCCATCGTGTCGGACCAAAACTCGCACTGCGCCACGGACAATCCCTGTTGTGCCGGAATCTCCTCCGCCAACTGACGCAGACCACCGATCACATCGGACGATTTCATCTCGTCCAGTACAGCTTTGAACTGCATCAACCGTCGACGTTCAAAGAACGCAGACAAGTCATCCATGATGAACGACACGTTTTTCGTACTGGCTTGTTCGGTTTCTTTAAGCTGCTGCAAGACTTCTCGAACCGGCTTGTTTATTTGGGCCGAGACGACACCGAAAGCGGGCTGCAACTGTTCGGTCAACTTGCCCGCGACAAGATTTTGTTCACGCGACTCCGCCTTGAGTCGTTTGACCAAAGTGCTGCCTTCCAAGTTCGCCAAGACGGTATTCAATTCGTCGGCGAGCTTGTCGAATTCAGCCAACAGGTCCTCTTGTTCCTCAACCGCCTCCTGCATCAACTCCTGTTGTCCCACGGGAGGTGGATCAACACCCGGCGGAACATTCTTTCCCATCACCGTCGTGACAGGCAATCGCAGCGATGGGCTGCTGGGCTTCTTGGGCGTTCCCGGTGCCGCAGGCTCGTCATCGGGGGAATTCATCGATGACTCTACGTCCGCTAACTTCGGTGCCGATCGCAGCTTCGCGTCGCTTTCTTCCGCAGGACTCGGTGCACCTGATTTCGCGTCGCGAGTTTGTCCTGCAGTAGGACCACCTTTGCTTGCTGGTCCGGCGGCGACGCTGGTTGGCGACTTCGAGGTTTCATCCAGCAAGTTGGCGACGGAGGGCATTCGATTCTCGGATAAATCTTTAAGCACCTGCAACATCTCCGCCCAGCGTTCCAAATGTCCGACACCCATTTCGGGATTACGCGATGCGGCAAGCACCAATTCATCGCCCAACTCGCCAAGACGACTGAGCCGTCGTCCATTGGCACGTTCCGCGGATGCTTGTCGCTCAACTTCGCGACGGTTATCGGCAAGGTCGAGCTCGTCGGCCGATAGCTCGCGAAGTTCTTTATTCTTGGCAAATAATTGTCGCTCGATATCGCGAGCGTCGAGCGCCTGCCGATGCCATTTGCTCAATTGCTCCGTCATCCAGATTGCGTGTTGATCCGGCGTCAGGATGTAAAGGACGTGCGGCGGTGAATAGACACGCGGTCGATTGGGCAGATAATCTTCCGCCCAGACAAACAACTCGATCGGCTGCGGTTCGATGCCGAGCGATTTCGCGGAGAACGTTCCCATCACCTCCAAGTTTCCCGCGTCGTGACCTCCGGCCGAGAGAGGCCGTTCGCCACCGCCAGATATCGCAGCACCTGGCATCAATCCTCGCCACATCATGCCAACGCGGCGAATCCCAAAATCATCGCTGGCTCGGACGCTAAATTTCAACGCTTCGGAATCCAGGACAACGGCTTGCCTGGGCAGTCCATCACAGATCAAGGTTGGAGCCTCGTCGTCGATCGCATTGACCGATAACGCAAACGGTTCGCGTCCCTCCAGTCCAAGGTGATCTTGCCATTTGAATTGCAGCATCGTGACCGATTCCACACCGACCGTGGCGCTGGCGAGCGTCGCACCGATCGGCTCGCGTGGCACATCGTTGACTTGGCCCGCCGCCAATTCGCGATTCGCTGTTGCCGTGAACACCGCTTCGCTGCCACGCACCATCGAAACCGCGCCCGCTCGCGAATCAACTCGCTGGACTTCGGGCTTGCCGAGATACTCCGGCAACGTCATCTCCGCCGTCACGGACGACAATTCAGGCCGCAGTGTCGGGACCAACGTCAGTTGCTGATTCACATCACCGATCCGCAACGTCATCGGTTGATCGATGATTTGTGGCGGCAGCACAAAGCCGTACTCGCCATCACGAAGTTCCGCGGTCACCGCAGGCTGCTGGGCGACGGAAAGCTCTCCGGTCATCGGTTGCCAACGCGAGTCATCTTGCAACTGAATGCGAAACGTTACCGGTTCCCCGTGAGCAACGATCAAGCGATCGGGCAAATTTTCAATGCGAGTGAATGTGTAACGAGGCGTATCTTTCCACGGCATGACGAGCCGCGAGAAAGCGTTCGCCGATGCCGCGGGGTAAACGATCGCTAAGCTGGTAACGACAATCGCAACCATCGTCGCAAGCGAAGCCCAGACGCGATGGTGACACGGCGGAGTTGATTGTGCGAAGTCGCGGCGACTGGCGTCCTCCGCAACCTGCTTCATTGCGGCTTGACAAAGGGTCAACGATCGAGCTTGCTCGGAACCGCTTTTTGACAACTCGATCACGCCCAGCAATTGATCTCCGACGGCAGGCAATCGCCGACCCAACAACTTCGCAAGCGGTTCCAATCCTCGGAGTCGCCAGACCCAACGATAGAAGAACCAGGGGACGATCGCCATCAACGCCACCGCGACGAAAAACGTCGTTGCGCGCAGCGTTTGCGGCATACCGCCCCAGCGGTCGACAACATAGACGCTTAAGAACGCGACGCCCAATCCAAAGGCAATGACCGCAGTCGCTTCGATAAACTTGATCGTCCACACTCGCCTGCGGAACGCGAGCAATTGCGCTGTCAGCGAATCGGGTACGTGGAGCGTCGCCTCCGGTGGATTGAAAGATGTCAGGTATCGTTTTTGCGAGTCTTTCGAAACTTGTTGATCATTCATATCAATCCCACTCCCTTTCGGCCGACCCAGAACAACGCTAGTAGAAAAATGAACAACCCGGCGACGGCCGGATGACTCCAAATCGCAACCCGGCGCACTGATGGCGGCGGGTCGGGCATGAGCGATAGCAACTGCACGACATCATCCACGCGATCGATGGCCAGCACTTGCCCACGTGTGACTCTCGCGATCTCTTCCAACACATCGGGCCGCGCCGGTTTACCGATCTGCTCCAGCGCCACGCCTTGAATGAAGACCGTCGTTTCGAGCGACTCATTCGTCTGTTTACAGAACAGCGTCAAGCGATGTTCGCCTGGTTCGTCCGGCGTAAAGCGTCCTGAAAACGCACCCCACTCTTCGCCCATCGAATCGAAGCGAACCGTTTTAACCCGGCCCGAAGGCGGCACGATTCCCAGCGTCACGTCACCACCGCTCAGCGGTTCGCCGCCGGATTCCATCACATTGGCGTTGAACGTGATCGTCTGGCGAACTTGAGGTTGTTCGGGCGAGTAGTACAAACGCATCGATTCACCTTGGGCCATGTTGCGTTGGTAAGCCATCCAGCGAACGACTTGGCCCCAGAACCGATAGTGATACAAATCTTCAACGCCTTTGCGCCATCGCCACGCGCCATCGGTTCCCATGAATAGAACCTTGCCGGCTCCATAAGTGCGTGTCACCAGGAGCGGTAAACGCCCGGAATCATTGCTGATTTCCTGATGAACGCAAAGCGTTTCCGTACCTGGCTTCGCGGACAACACCGGCGCGTACCACTGGAATCCGGGTAGGTTTCCCCAGACCGCGAGATTTTCATCGGCCGTGTCCGCAAGTTTGGTCAACAAGCTTCGTCGTCCCAATTCGGTGAGTTCAAAATGCTGGGCCGTGCGCGATCCCCAACCACCGGGCTGTATATCGTCAAGCACAACCGGTATCAGATCGGATAACTCCGTCTCAAGCAAACTGAATTGTCGTCCCTGCAGTCCTGGCAAGAATACCAACCCGCTGGCTTGTTGTCCGACCAGACCTTTGATCCACGCACACTGTTCGAGTGTTAATTGTCCATCATTGATGCCAACATCCCCAAGAAAGATGACGTCGTATCTCGCCAACTCTTCTTTCGTTTGCGGGAACTCGCGAATGTAATCCGAATTGCCGCCGCCTCGCTTATCGAGTCCCGGGTGAAACAACAGGCACGAGACTTCGACGCCCGGATCACGCGACAATGCGTTGCGAAGGTAGCGATACTCCCACCTGGGAATCGATTCGATCACCAGCACGCGGAGCTTCTCTTGGCGAATGGAGATTGGTGAGGAGAGCCGATTGTTGTCATCGCGAATCTCTTCTCCGTGCTTCGGAATGTTCAACGTCAACGTCACGTTGCCAAGATCCGTGGGCAGCCAATCGATCGACTCATTCGTTCGTCCCATGGCGGCGATGCGGATCTCCTTCGTCTCCTCTTTTCCGTCGGATGTTTTCATCGTCACGGTCGCCACGTGATCCCGCGGCAACGAGCTTTCAATCGTTATCGGAATGCGCACGCGTTTACCAGCGATCGCAAATGTCGGCACATCAAAACTCAGCAGCTCCACATCGGGCAACCGTGTGTTGCTTCCGACGGGAAACGCAAAGACGGGAATGCCCATTGAACGAAGACGGCCCGCGGCCTGGACAGGCGCCTCTCCTTGATTCCAATCACCGTCCGAAACCAGCACGACGCCCAGCAAATTTCCATTGGTTCCGGCCACGTCAAGAAGAGGACTGGCAAGGTCAGTGCCCGCTTCGCGAGCTGCCGGTGGCGCAGCGGCTGAGTTTGAGATCGGTTTGATCGTGGCAGACAAATTTGATTTAAGATTGGATTCTGAAAACGATTGAATCCGAACCTCCGCGCGATTCGCGAGCGAAGCCCATGTCGCCGAACGCGTTAGTATGTCGATCGCTTCACGACGACTCTTCGTTCGCGATGCCACGCGATTGTCACTCTTGGTTTCCTTGGTTCCATCAGCGTCGTTAGCTTCTTCTGACGCAACACTATCCGCGGCGATACTCGCCTCGCTTTGTGCCTCGCTTTGTGAAAAGTTTTGCAAAACATCTGGCGTTTGCATGCTGCCGGAATCGTCCCACAGCACCGCGACGATCGGCTTATCATCAGGACGATATTGCTGAATAAACTCGGGACCACCAAGCAACGCCGCGGCGAGCAGCACCATGGTCAAACGCAGTGATTCCAGGATCACGGTCGAGCGACGCCACTGCGTTCGATGGCAGGCGACGAAAGAAACAACCAATGTTGCCAACACCGCCAAAATCGCAATCGCGATCGTCCATGACGTCCAAGCAAACGAAAGAGATGTGGTTGCGTTCATGCGGCCATCCTGCCTTTCGCTTCCGCCATGGTCGCGATCATTTTTCGTGGCAAGCACAAGCACGCTTCACCGATCATTGCGATCAACATCAGTATCAAAAACGCTCGCCATACCTCTTCGACAAGCGACTTCGTGCTACCGGATTTCTGGTCAACGCGATCGAGAAGCAAGCCACGAAACAGTTGATCGATCTGCAACTCGCTCAGCACCAGATTTCTGTTCTCGACCGCACTTCGATTGACTGCCAACCAACGACGATCATCCTCGTAAACGCCTGCGGTAAATGCACGCTCGACCGATAACCGGCCCTCACGTTCCGTTAATGGTTTCCAACCTGCTGCGGTTTCAACCGTTGCTTCGCCTGCATCAAGTTGCCTTGTCCCCTGAAGCGACTTTGTGCCCGCTTGAAGGGCTCTCTGAATCATCACATATAACACCACTCCGTCAGCGGCGAGTGACGAGTCCTTCGTTCGCGGAGTCGTTGCACAAATATAAACAGCACCACGCGGAGTCGCGACGCGAGACAACAGCGGTGAGCCGGTGGCCAACGTTGCCAATGCCGTCGCTTCACCCTTGATGTCGACAAATCGATTGATTCGCAATGCCCCGACCGGCAACGAGGCTCCGGCGAGCGTGTTGGCAAGCAAGTCGGCATCGCCTCGCCACGAAGCGACCAATACGGCGTCTTGGGGTTCGTTCCATGAGCCCCATTTCATCCCGAACATCATTGCCGGTTTCGTTGCAGCATCGATCACGTCCGGAGGAAAAATAATCACGCTGCCACCTCGATCGACAAACGATTGCAGCAGCATACGCTCATCGATCGCTTTTTCCTGAATCGCTTTTTTCTGAATCCCGCTATCCTGTAAATTCGCATCGGGTTCCCGCGCTGATGACATCGGAGCGTGCCACAGCACCAACGACACTTCCTCCCAAGCGACCGACGCAAGTGCACGCGGCGCGACCACGTCAGCCACGCTTTGTACATCTTCTTCCGATGCGATTTCAGCGGCCAATTGAAGCACGCGAGCCACTTGTTCATCGGACGTCACGATCACGGTGCGGCGTGGCGGTGCGACATCAAAGGTGAAATAAAATATATCATCCGCGGGATTGGTGTCCGTGGGGATTGAAACACGGCCCCAGCCGCGTGTTTGATCTTTTGGCACCGCGATGCGATGGCCTTTCACCTCGCCAGCGACGCCATCGAACTTTACATCCACGGTTGATCGAGCACCGTCGAGTTCAATCGTCACCGGGATCGCTTGCGACGCAGCATCTGAATTTTCTTTGTCACCTTCGATTTTTAAAGAGACCGAAATGAATGAATCGTTTTGGCGATCCTCGCGTTTCACTTCGTCGACTCTCACCGATCGGTTTGCGGTGGCTAGTTCCGGAAACGCAAGCAAGCAAAAACGTACTCGTCGTCCAAGTGCCGCGAACGCTTCGCGAAGCGACGTCCAGCGTCCGTCTTTGGATCGCCAATCGTGTTCACGCAAATCCGAGCAGATCCAAACTTCGCATTGCCCGAGCTCATTGGCCTGGATGTAATCAAGCGAGGCAAGCATCATCGCAGGCAAGTCCGCGGACGCATCGGAGGGTCCCACCTGTGGTAACTCAAGCAACGAGTCCGGCGATTCCAGCTCGCGCGGCACGACGCTGTTGCTTTCGATCAACACAACGCGGCCCGTGCCCATCGTTCGCAGCGTCTCGGACAACTGTGCGACACCGGTTTCAAGTTTTGATAACCCGCCATCGCCATCACGCTGTTGCATCGACGGGGATCGGTCCAACAACACGATCGTATTCGCCGGTCCGCGGCCCGTCATTGATCCCAGCAGGCTTCCGCCCACAGAACCACTGGCCAGCGGTCGACCGATGGCTATCACCAGTGCCGCAATCACCAACGTGCGCAGCGCCAGAATCGCCCACTGACGCACTTTCGCATAACCTCGCGTCATCCGGTTGGCGGTCAGCAGAAACATCATCGCTGCCCATTGCTTCGTTTGATAACGACGCTGATTGATCAAGTGAATGATGATGGGAAGTGCCGCAAACGGCAGCGCGGCGAGCATCCATGGTTGCAGGAAACTCATCGCACTCTCCGTGCTGTCGCACGACGCGTCAAGAAACGAGTCAACACATCTTGGTAAGGCTCATCAAGACTGACGCGGTGGTAATCAACCCCCGTTTCCATCACGATCTTCTGCAGGTCCCGCAAGTAATCCTGCAGGGCTTGCTGGTATCGATCGACAATCTCGCTCGGCTCCGCAAACACCGATGAGCCGCCCTCCATGTCGAGAAACCGTGTCGGCCTCGTGAACGTGAAGTTCAATTCTTGGGGATCGAGCAGATGGAACAACGACAGATCATGTTTGCGAAAACGAAGATGCTCAAAGCAACTGCGCAGTAACACCGGATCGACGAAGAAGTCCGAGATCACGATCACCATCGCGGCTTGCCGGGTCGTCTCGGCAAGTTCATGAAGTACGTCGACCAGATGCGTTTCACCCTTGCCGCGAGTCAGCTCCAAGGCATCAAAGATGACTCGCAAATGCGACGCGTTGCGGCGAGGTGGAAGGTGCTGCGTGATCCCGGCATTAAAACACGACATCCCAATCGCGTCGCCTTGCTGAACAGCCAAATAACCGATCGCCGCGGCGATTCGTCTCGCGTACTGCAGCTTCGTCAATTCGCCGGAGCCGAACTCCATCGAGCCACTCGTATCTAACACCAAACAGCACCGCAGATTCGTGTCGGCCTCAAACTCTTTGACGTAATAACGATCGCTGCGTCCATGGGCTCGCCAATCCAACCGGCGCAAGTCATCACCAGGCACATACTTGCGATACTCCGCAAACTCAACGCTCGCACCACGATTGGGACTGTTGTGCAAACCGGACACCGAGCCTCGCATCGGCCGACGGGCGACCAGCGGTAAACCGGAGAGTCCGGCTAACACGACAGGGTCCAAAAAGTCACGCGTATCCTTTTCGTTCCACATATCAATCCTCCCGCAGCAATCGTCCCACAATGTCGCGAGCGGAAACGCCTTCGGCTTGAGCGGCGAATGTCGTGATCAAGCGATGAGTGAGAACGGGCTGCGCGACAAATCTTACGTCTTCGCTTCGCACCATGTAGGAACCTTCCAACGCCGCCCGCGACTTCGCGCCGAGAATCAAATCTTGCACCGCGCGAGGACCTGCGCCCCATGACACCAACGGCAACAACCACTGCGGGGCCGTCCCGCCGCGGGGTCGTGTCTTGCGGACAAGCCTTGTCGCGTCGGTGTAGATATGATCGGGCACAGGAATGCGTCGCACGAGATCTTGATGAGCGATGATGTCCGTTGCCGTCATCAACTTTTCAAGCGTTGGCAGCGCGCCGCCCGTCGTGGTTCTCGCGATCGCAATCTCTTCCGCTTCGGACGGATAGTCGAGTTCGATCAACGACATGAAGCGATCCAGTTGTGCTTCGGGCAGCGGATAAGTGCCTTCTTGTTCGACCGGATTCTGGGTCGCCAAGACCATGAATGGTGGCGGCAGATCAAAGCCTTTGCCAACGACGGTGATGCGTTGTTCCTGCATTGCCTCCAGCATCGCGGCTTGTGTCTTTGGGGGAGCGCGATTGATTTCGTCCGCCAAGATGATGTTCGCGAACAGGGGGCCGTGAGCGAATTCAAAGGTGCGGCGTCCGTCACCATTGTCTTGCAAGATGTCAGTGCCGGTGATGTCCATCGGCATCAGGTCAGGCGTGAATTGAATGCGGCTGAACTTCAGCGACATCGTCTCGGCGAGCTTGCTGACCAGCAGCGTCTTCGCCAAACCAGGAACGCCCATCAATAACGCGTGCCGACGTGCGAACAAACAAACCAGCAATTGATCAATCGTGTCACATTGTCCCACGATCACACGACCCAGTTCATCGCAAAGTCTTGAATGGACTTGCCCGAGTCGATCGACCGCTTGAACATCGTCATCACTGAGCGACGAGTGAGTTTCTGAGAGCACCTGGGACATGTTTCGCTTTTACCCTGCTAAACTCAGAATAGAAAAGAAAGTCATCGCCGCATTTGCAGCCCCCGCGAACTGAATGAATCATCATAGCCGTTGGACAGCGTCGCTTGTCAAATCATCGCTGGCAGAATACTTCCTAAAAACTCCCTTTTCTTCGACGAGATCATCCGATGACCAAATTTCACCTAAGCGTATTGTTTTCGGTCGTTTGCTCATGGCTGATCGTCCTTGAACCTGCGGTTTGGCCAGCACACGCTTCTGCTCAGGAAGTCGACGCTCAAAAAATCGCTGCGAAAGACGGCGGTTCCGCGGCGATGATGAGTTCAAAGTTCGTGCCTGGCGACGCGATGGGGATGGTCAGTTTGGATACATCGCACGCCTGACCCAAGACGCTGATTTGCCGCGAATCCTGGAAACTGCCACGAACGATAAGGATGCGATTCGCGTTGGCGAGCGAAGCGTCTACTCCATTCAAGGTGACGCCGAAATCGTGCTTCATCTGATCAACGCGCGAACCGTCTTCGTTGGCATGCAGGAATACTTAGAACCGATGATCGTGTGCTACTTCGTGCAAAACCTCAAAGAATTTTCAGTATCAGAAAGAATAGCGTTAGCAGGCGCCAGCCAAGAAAGTCGGCTCTTCCGCAGAATCTGTGGGTACAAACCCGCTCAAAACCGAGTTTGCATCAGCAAACGACGGCATTTTTGAGCGAAAACATCAAGGTTGGAAGTCGCTTTCAGTTTAGAGATGAATTTTTCAGGCATGAACTCCTGCGTCCAATGGGCGTTTGAAAGGCAGTCTCGGCGAGCAAAGACTCGCCGAGGCTGCCCGCACCATTGGCGCGCTAGCGACCG
>Ga0105051_10005195_pt1 | contig 14696 bp, 14 predicted proteins | sample FRY02_FD_78383 | JGI IMG/M metagenome (GOLD analysis project Ga0105051, IMG submission 78383) | Freshwater microbial communities from Lake Fryxell liftoff mats and glacier meltwater in Antarctica - FRY-02 (megahit assembly) | ecosystem: Environmental > Aquatic > Freshwater > Ice > Glacier... | reverse complement strand
TGCCCAGATACAAAGTAGGGCAATTGAGAAGGTGTTACCGGCTAGAGCCTCACCGCACCACAAGCAACCAACTTGCCAGCCTATCCCGGCTGGCTGGTGACTGGTGTAACTGAAGCTCGTTTGAGCGGCTCAGTTTTCTGTCGGTGGCAACAGACAATATTTACACCTTTGTGACACAAATGTCATTGCGCTAGATACTTGGCATATTAGTATTTACCCTTAACAAAATTGAACCCGATGCAAAATACAACCTCGAAGGTACTGCTGTATTTCTTATGGGTACACCCGTGGTTGCGCAAAACCCCAATGTAGGAATGTCTTGTAAACTAAAATCTACTAATGTTGTGTCTTCACAGCGCATGTGCGTTTATGAATGCCGTGATAAATCGTTGGAAGGTCGTTCTACAAACCCCGACAGTAAGTGCACTATCCGAATTAGAAGCGATAGATAATCTGCGGACAGCACTTTATGCAGGTACACGTCAAACTAGCCCAGTTACTGCAAAGTGACTGGGCTTTTTTGTGTTCGGAGACTACGAAGTTTGCTAGGTGATGTGAGAACGAGGGTGGCAAAGCCCCCTCACCTTTTTAATCACCCCAATGAAGACCCCCCGGGAAGGGTTGTTAGTCACTCGGATACTGTTGTACCAACCCAGATACAAAGTAGTGTGATTTGATAAGGTGTTAACGGCCCGAACTTCTTTTGGCTAGATGCTAGACCAGCGTTCTATTTGGAATCCTTAGCTTGAGACGTTGTGGGGTCTCGCTCGGATTTAGATTCTGGAACAAAATTACCAATAACCTCTTTTAGCGGGCAAACCTCAACAACTGGACACTTTGAACAAGAGGCAACCAACGCAATAGGACAGAGTGTCATTTGAACTCCCAATTTGAATAGACTGATTCACTTTACGGTAAACGGTTAAATAAAGATACAAGCGATGGCTAAAAAGTGTCTGGCTAGTAAGTACAAGGACTGTGACTGAAGGAGTACAAGCCAAGAGAATAAACAGGTGATTTAGTTAGAGGCATATATTGATCATAGGCTCACCATCATCGTCCCCAAAGTCCATCCAACTGTTCAACTCTGGTGTCGCCTTCTTGTAGGCAAAGGCAACCCTCGCCTCACACGCTTTCTCGTCATCACCCTGAGGTGGGGTCACTGTCCCGATACAGGTGTACCCTTCAGCCAACCCTCGAATTCGACAGGTGTGGTCCAGCCATTGTTTGAATGTCTGCGAATTTGATTGTAGTAATGCCCGATGTATTTAAATACGGCCTGTCGGGCGTGCATGGCGATCATGGCTGATTAACCAGCGGCTAGCTTGCTCAATTTGTAAAACTTGTTGAAGTCGGCCAATGGGTCAAGGTTAGCCAATGCAGCTCCGATTTGAGCAGCGCGGGTAACGTGGTTGCAATAGCTCACCAGCACGGCGCTGTGCTCGGCTGCAAACCAGCTTGAAGGCAATGCGTCCACGGTTTGACAACAGACACGCTGACCGGCGGCAGACTGGACCTAGGGACGTAAAATAAATTGCCAAGTTCAAATATAAAGCGCAGAATTATTAAGCAGGCGTTTGATCTCAAGGATCGCTCGCCAGCATGGGCGAAAGCCCCTTTTTGAAGCGTATTCCTACGCTTCGTGCAGGTGCAACTTTATTCTCTTGCACTTGGCACTAGCGACTGTCATCCTCCTGTGGTGACGGTCCGGCCCGATTGATTAAAGTCTGTCGGGCTTTTTTGTGCAGCTATTTTGACCTTGCCACAGAAAAACGGTTGTTTACTCAAAATCGGTTTCATCCGCTGAACTTTTATCAATCAACTCTCGCTTTGGCTAAGGTTTTGCAGACCATCCTTAAGTAGCAGACTGGACGTCACAGTAAGGGGTAAACATCTAGTCCAGGGGGTCCTACAAGTAAGCTTTCTGCAGCTTAATTAGTTCGTGAAGCCACTGTTAAAGCCAAACTAGCCCAGTTAGTGCAAAGTGCCTAGGCTTTTTTGTGTCCTCAGACGACGCTCAGACTACAAAGTTCGCAAGTTGACGCAGGAGCGAAGGTGGCAAAGCCCTCTCATATTTTTATTCACCCCAATGAGGTACCTCCCCCAGGGGGGGGTGTTAGTCACTCGCACACTGTTGTACCAGCCTAGATACAAAATAGTGTGGTTTGAGAAGGTGTTAAGAGCTAGAGCCACTCCACATGACAAGCAACCACCTGCTTGGCAGAGCGGGTGCGGCGCCGGTCGTAGACCGTTTTGATCATCTCGGTGTTGGTGCGAAGCGTGGCATCCATCACGCTGGAAGACTCGCGGCAAGTAATTAAATAAGGCGGCTGAGATCTTTAAGGCTCTCAGGGACATCTGCCGGGCTTTACAACCCCGCAGGCCCGACAGATGTACTTATTTTTGAGAGCCTACTCGACCGTTGACTGCCTGCCATCTTTGCACTGGCTATAGACGATGTTGATGACTCGATAACTCCTCGGATAACTGGCTTTCAATATTTCCAAAGAAACACGATCTACATAGCGCGCCAAAACCGGACGAGCTGCCAGCGCGGTCACTAAGCCCCGTTTGTTTTATTTTCTTTTTCTGTTGTATTGCAAGTGGCGCACCTGCGCGATTGACAGCCATAAATTGTTAAGATAGATTAAATATGTAATTTTTTTTACTTCTTCAAGGAGTCGTTGTGAGAGCATTAAATTTTTCGATCATTGTTGCGTAACTTGTTTGCTTAATAAGTTTCAACGCAAACGCAGATACAACCAGTGTGAAGCTACATAAAATCGTTGAGGTAAAGAAGAAGGGGGAGCATTGTGAACAAGACCCCAATTGCTTTAACCGCTACCACCCCGCAATTAAGCCTGTTGCGCGGGCAGCCCCTGGTGACCATATCGTTGTGCATACACGCGATGCGCTCGACTCAAAACTAAACATCAATTCAAAACCGAAAGATGTCACGGCGATTGATACTAATTTAATTCATCCCATGACAGGGCCAATCTACATTGAAGGGGCCAAACGAGGGGATGTGTTGGCCGTGGAATTGTTAGACATTAACCCCGATGACTACGGATATACAACGCTCATTCCAGGATTCGGGTTTTTACCCGATCTATACAAAGAGCCATTTGTTGCGAACTGGAAATTAAACCGGGTTGAGGCCGTCTCGGAACAAATTCCTGGTGTTCGGATCAAGATGAATGCGTTCATGGGTTCTGTTGGAGTGATGCCGGGTGAGCCGGAAGTTGAGGAGTGGCTGGCACGTGAAACCGCGCTCGGCAAAGTAGGCGGCGTCGCATTGCCACCAGAGCCCACCGGGGCGCGTCCCGCTGAAATTTGTGGTGCGAACGGTAGCCACAAAGACCGGTGTTTACGCACCGTTCCCCCGCGTGAAAACGGTGGCAATATGGACGTTAAGCAAATGGTTCGAGGTACGACCTTATTGTTACCTTGTTTTATTGATGGATGCGGATTTTTTATTGGCGATGTCCACTACGCACAGGGTGACGGGGAAGTCGCGGGTACAGCGATTGAAATGGGTGCTGTCGTAACGGTAAAAACATCAATCCGCAAAGGGCTGGCGTCCATTGTTAAGCAGCCAATGTTTGAAGGGGGCTCACAAATTAAGGCGTTGGAGCCTGATCGCTTCCACGCAGTGGTGGGGTACCCTTTGAAGAAAGCGGGCGAAGTGCCTCCACAGTGGGCTTACTTGGATAGTGAGAAAATTAAACCGCTAACCAACTTGTCAAACGACCTCACGCTTGCGGCTAGACACTCGTTGACGAGCATGATCGATTGGTTGGTAGCCACCAAAGGACTCAACAAACAACAGGCACTTGTGATCGCCAGTGTCGCCTGTGATGTACGTATCAGTAACATGGTTGACGTTCCAAACTATGCGGTTACAACAATCTGCCCTATGGAAATTTTTGATAAAAAGTAAGTTATTTTTTAACTAAAAAAGCGAGGCTAACTTCCTCGCTTTTTTTTATAAAGCGTCAATATGTACAACCGAAGAAATGCCATAGGCGTTATTACCGTGATGGTTGCCTGTGCAAAAGAGGCCATAGCACACACGCCATATGGCCTATGGGATGCGTTTAGAAAGCAAAACTTACAGATACTCACATCACACGAGGACTACACTGGTGATGACTTGGGGGAGATTTGGGTGGCGACGCTTCGAAAAGAACTACCTTTGAGCCGTGCCATGGTGAGCAGAACGCGAAATTTTTCTCGCGTAGCTAGCCTTCTCAAGACGGATCAGTCAAAGCTCGCTGTTCTGTCCCATAAGCAAGCGAGGGACATGTATAGCGGCGCGCCTCCTTTTGAGCTCTTTGCCCCGATGCCTATTCAAGTGTTAATAGATGATGGCAAGTATTTTTTGATTGCCAGAGAAAGCTTGCCTAAACGCCATGCTTTCGTCATCACGGCAGCATTGATGCATGAGTCGCGCGATCTTAGGTTTTTGAAAACCACAAAGTCAAAATATGGGATCCCTTTACATCCGGGCTCGCAGGCGTATTTCAGCGGTGATGAAGTGCCCTTAGATACGGTTGATGAAAAATAACAAGTTGGTTTGACACGGCAGGGGTCACGATGGTTCTGTCGCGTTAGCCACTGATGAGCGTGATTTTGGCTGGGACAAGTGCCAGTTCCTCAAACAAGACGGATTTGCCCTGCCAATGCATAAACTGCTCAGCAAAAGACAGCTTGATGCAGCCCTGCAGCAGGATCTGACCTTTACGAATCATATGCATCAATTCGATGCCGGTCAGTACACATTTGGCGGATTGAAATGACTTGAAATTTAGCATTGGCTTGGTGACTCGCTTTACTGCCCGGTGGTCCTGCTCAACGATGTTGTTCAGATATTTGACTTGCCTCACGATGATTAGCATTTCGCCTCTGGCATTGATCTCATCCATGGCCGCAGTGTTGGCGCCGCCCTTGTCCATGGTGACCTTCTCGGGAACACCGCTGATCTTCATGGCTTTGTCAAAAAAACGTATGGCTGCGGCCTTGTCGCGCTGGGCGGTCAACAAGAAGTCAACCGTTTTGCCCTGCTTGTCTACCGCGCGGTAAAGATACTTCCAGTCGCCTTCGACCTTGATAAACGTTTCATCCAGGCGCCAGCTGACGCCCACCGAACGTTTATGTTGGCGAAAGACTTTCTCCAGCAAGGGCAGAAACCGGATCGCCCAGCGATTGATCGAGAAATGGTCGACAAACACGCCGCACTCCTGCATCATCTATTCGAGATGGCGGAAGCTCAATGGATACGCCGCGTACCAACGAATACACACCAAAGTGATCTCGATTGGAAAGCGCATTCCTTTGGTTGCCAGCATCGCATTTCAAGCCTTTTAGTCAAATCGCTCAGCATAAATGAGCCAAGCTGCTTGACCGCCAATGCGACAAAACCAGTATGTCTGCTTGCCGTGAGCAGCACTGCTCCAGCCTCGAAACAATACGCACAACCATGGTCGGGTTAGACCCCCATTCAGCAGGCAATTATGAAGTTTATCGGGCCTATACCTGTTTCAACAAATTGATTGAGCCGTCATACATTTAAGAATAATCAAAGCGTTGATAAAGACCGACCTTGACGGGTATTCATCTGCTGTTCTGTTGCGCCAGCTGATGCAGGGCTGCGGTCACAATACTGGCCGCATCCACCTTGAAAAATGCACGCAAAGCAGCCCTGGTATCGCTGCGACCAAAGCCGTCCGTACCCAGCGTTTGGTAGCGTCGCCCAGGCGGTATGAAAGCACGGATGCTTTCGGGTACGGCACGCACGTAGTCCGTGGCCACGATGATGGGACCTTCGCTGGCATGGAGTTGCTGGGTGATAAAAGCATCGGTGTCGTTGTCGGCATTGTTTAGTGTTGCTGCACCGTCGCGTGCCAATTCACTCCAACTCGTGACACTAAAAATGGTGACGTCAATAGCCATTTCAGCTAGCTGTTGGCCGGCTTCGATGACCTCGTTCAAAATGGCTCCAGAGCCCATCAAGGTCACATTACTTGCCCGTTGCAAGGGTTTCGCTGTGGGTACTTCAGACGAATTCATCGCCTTATTTTTTATCTGGTGATTCTTGTACTTGTAGCACCCACGAATGATGTCCAACTCACTGCCTGGTAACAAGTCTGGCTGGGCATAGTTCTCGTTCATCACCGTGATGTAATAAAAAACGTCTTGCTGTTCCACCATCATTTCGCGCATGCCACGGTCTATGATGACCGCCAATTCGCAAGCAAAGGCCGGGTCATAGGCTTTGCAATTGGGGATGGTGGCCGCCACCAGATGACTGGTGCCGTCTTGGTGCTGCAGGCCCTCGCCGCTGAGTGTGGTGCGCCCAGATGTTGCACCCAGTAAAAAACCACGTGCGCGTTGGTCAGCTGCAGCCCAAATCTGATCGCCCACACGCTGAAATCCGAACATGGAGTAATAGATATAAAAGGGCAGCATGGCAAGGCCGTGAACGCTGTAGCTGGTGGCCGCTGCGGTCCAGCTTGCCATTGCACCTGCCTCGCTGATGCCTTCTTCCAGTATTTGCCCATCCATTGCTTCGCGGTAGCTGAGCACCGAACCGATGTCTTCCGGCGCATAGCGCTGACCCACGCTTGAGTAGATGCCCACTTGTTTGAACAAGTTGGCCATACCAAATGTGCGCGCTTCATCGGCCACGATGGGAACGATTCTGGGCCCCAGTTCTGAATTTTTTAACAGCCCACCCAGCATGCGGACAAAGGCCATGGTGGTACTCATTTCTTTGCCGTTGGGTTGCAAAGCAAAGCCTGCAAACGTTGACAAGGCGGGTATGGGAATGACTTCAGCTGTGGTGTCGCGTCGCGGCAAATAGCCACCCAAGTCGTGACGCTTGGCGTGCAGATACTGCATCTCGGGGCTGTCTGGTGCAGGTTTGTAAAAATCAAGGTGTTTGGCTTGTTCGTCACTCAAGGGCAGGTCAAAGCGGTACCTGAATTCGATCAGGTCGGCCTCCTCAAACTTTTTCTGTGAGTGGGTCGTCATCTTGCCCTGCCCAGCACGTCCCATGCCATAGCCTTTTTTGGTGTGCGCGAGGATGACTGTGGGTTGACCTGTGTGTGCTGCCGCTGCGGTAAAAGCGGCATGGATTTTCACAAAGTCGTGACCGCCGCGTTTGAGTCTGTCAATTTGCTCATCGGTCATGCCTTGCGCTAATCGCGCCAGCTCAGGGTTCTTACCGAAAAAATTATCACGGTTGAAGCGCCCATCATTGGCAGCAAATGTTTGCATTTGACCGTCGACTGTATGGGCAAACGCTTTGGCCAACGCACGGCCACCATCACGCGCAAACAAGTCATCCCAATCGCTACCCCATATCAGTTTAATGACGTTCCAACCAGCACCTGTAAAGAGCTTTTCCAGCTCGTCAATGATGCGGCCATTGCCGCGTACTGGGCCGTCTAGCCGTTGTAAATTGCAGTTAACCACCCATACCATGTTGTCAAGGCCCTCACGTGCAGCCAACGTAAGTGCACTCATCGATTCAGGCTCATCCATTTCACCATCACCAAACACCCCCCACACCTTGCGTGCGCTGCAATCTAGCAGCCGCCTATGCGTGAGGTACCGCATAAAGCGTGCATGGTAAATAGAGCTGATGGGACCAATGCCCATAGAGCCTGTGGGGAACTGCCAAAAATCAGGCATGAGGTAAGGGTGCGGGTAGCTGCATAGCCCGCGCGCATGGTGGCCAGGGGCAGTGAGTTCTTGGCGGTAAAAGCGCAGATCGTCTTCTGTTAATCGGCCCTCGAGAAATGCCCGCGCATACACGCCCGGGGCGCTGTGCGGTTGAAAAAATACCAAGTCTCCGCGATGCTGGTTGTCGCCAAGACCTTCTCGTGCCTTGAAAAAATGGTTAAACCCAGTTTCAAACAAATCTGCTGCGCTGGCGTAACTGGCAATGTGTCCTCCCAACTCGCTAGAGCCCCCTGACTCAGCCTTGTTGGCACGCACCACCATGGCCAGTGCATTCCAGCGTACCAATGCACCAACACGCAACTCAATGGTTAAGTCACCTGGGTACGTGGGTTGTGCGTCCACGTGAATGGTATTGACGTAAGGCGTGCACAAGTCGGGCTGCCAGTCAATGTGTTGCGCACGCGCCAAGCTGGCCAGTTCATTCAACATGTGTCGTCCGCGCGCGGGACCGTTTGCTGCGACAAGGGCCTCAAAAGCCTCACGCCATTCGCTTGTTTCTTGTGGGTCGGGGTCACGCGCAGTGTCAATTGTTTGCGTGGCATTGCGCAGATGGTGGTGTGATGTGGAATCATTCATGATGGGTTCCACTGTACTAAAAAGTAAGCAATATGAGATGCTTTAACAACATGTAAAACAGACTTATTTCGGCATAAAATGCTGAAAATACGTACTTATAAAAATTATGCAGCTTGATAAAATTGATTTAGCGATTCTTTCAGAACTCCAACGCGACGGCTCGCTGTCCAACGTCGAACTGGCCCGACGTGTGCATTTAAGCCCTTCGCCTTGTTTGGCGCGCGTCAAGGCACTGGAAGCGGCAAAGGTGATTGACCGCTACGTGGCGATTGCCAACGCTGCTGCACTTGGCCTGGGCTTGAGCGTCTTTATCTCCATTAGCCTGCGCAGCCAAAGCAAAGACGCCCTTGCTGAGTTTGAACGTTGCATTGTGGAGCACGATGAGGTGATGGAGTGTTACTTGATGACGGGTGACAGCGACTACCTGATACGTGTGGCGGTGGCCGACATTGGGGCACTGGAGAAATTCATTCTTGAACAACTGACACCAATACCGGGAATTGAAAAAATACGCTCTAGCTTTGCACTCAAACAGGTTCGTTACAAAACAGCACTGCCACTGCCGTCTGTATGAGTTTGTGACAAAGCATCTAATGTGTGGCTGAATGAGCAGGGAGCAGCTGCGGCACAGCGTGTTACAGCAGTGTCATTGTGCTAAAAGATTCCGGCAATTGATGCACGACTCAGCCGTCATTGCCCAACATATTCTGATACGCCATTTCCTGCTCATACTCAAGCAGTAAACGTACGGAAAACGTACGGAGAGTAAGCAGAATAGAGGGTTATAAAGTAGGATCAGGGACTGTTAAGTCTGTGGTTTTATTAGGGTTTTCTAACCTCGCCTATAAATAGTGGCTCCTCGAACTGGGCTCGAACCAGTGACCTACGGATTGCGTGATGTTTGCAATCAAGCGCTTGATACTCAGCGCCAAACGCAATCAACAAGCTGCACCCTTGCCACACAGTGCATCGTGCAAGCTGCTAACAAGTAGTCATCACGTGAGCCAATAAAAAACCCCACATCATTGTGGGCTTTTTTATACGTGGAAACTTACTTTCGCTAAGTGACTTTCAGCGCTTCTAGTTCTCTTCGTTGCTTCAGACTTTTGATTGCCACCACCGCAGCCGCTAAAAAAAGTCCCGTAAATAAATCACCAAGCACACCAAGCAGCGAATATTTGACTGATGTGCGCGGAACTAAAACCAAGCTCGTTCAAACTGTGGCCCGCTCGAATGGCAGGACGGAAAACCAAACACCGTGCGTTAAGAAGTACAGAAATGAAGTTTGATGACGTCGCCATTGCGGATCACAGGCGCGGCAATTGTTAAGGTAATAACTGCGAGGAGATGTAAATAACAGACGACTTAAGATGCTGCGGCACAGGCACTTGTATCATCAACGGTGATGGTCAATGTTGGTGCGGCCAGCAATGGGATGGGCAGAAGATGTGCTTCCCAAAGGCTGATGATACAAATAAGGCTGGCGGAGCACCCGCATCGGACTCAAGCCAACAGGATGTGCAGCTCTCTTAATGCAGCTTTTATTCAAACTTGGTACAAATCATGGGTAGCACCAGCTTTCGTAACATCGCCTGAAACTAACAAGCAACTGAGCCATAGAGGCATCAAGACAGTCCTCTAGACGGGTTAAGAATTATTGGGTGAAGCCAGTCAACCATTTAGCTTTAAAAGTGACTAAGCAGCGGTCAGGACACTGAGACTTACAAGCGACAAAGCAGTTGAAATGAGCACTGCTTTAGCAATCACCTCAGGTTTGATGTTGTATTGCAAGGCAATGACAAATGGCATGGCACCACATGGGCCAGCCGCCACTAGAAACGCCATTGTCTGCCAATCTGGCTTCATAACTAAGGCACCGCCAACCCCAGATATAAAGAAGAACAGCGCAGGATGAATAACCAGCTTGGAACCAATGGCCAGCCAAGCAGGACCGCCAACTGGGCGGATGGGTTGACCACCAAGTATGACGCCTAAGGCAAATAAAGCGGCTGGTGCGGCCGAAGCGGCTAAAAAATTGGAGTAGGTGTAAACGCCAGACGGAAGATAGCTTGGAAAAGCCCCAGCTATAACACCCAGCACTGTCGCAATCACCATGGGGTTTTTTGACAGCATACCTGCAACGTTCAAAACGCTAAAAGAACCAATCTGCTTGGACTCATGAGCCCGAATAAAGTCCATCAGAAAAACCGTGAAACAAAAGACAATCACGTCTACAAATACAATCGCTGCAATCGGTTCGGCGGCTTGAACGCCATACAAAAAACGTGCGATGGGCAACACAAACATTAGGTGGTTGACAAAACCAGCCGCCATGCCTATCAGTATGGATTCCCCAACAGACCGTTTAAAAACTCGAAAGGTAATAAGAGCAACACCTACGTAAACCACAAACTCCGTAAAGAGATAGACGTTGACCGTAGGCCAATCAATCTGATCCAAGGCAACCTTGCGCACCAAGTCGAATAGAAGCGCGGGCATGGCTACGTAAAAAACAAAGCGGTTTATACCCTGGGCGCCGAGGGCATCAAAAAACTTGACTCGCCGCATAAAGAAGCCCGCAAGCAACGCCATAAAAATAGGCAGTATTGGATCTTGTAGGCTAGAAAGAATACTCATGATTTTTATTGGGTGTGGTTAGTTCAGATCCAATTCGCAAGCCATCTGACCTTACACCAACATACCCAACAGATGAGCTAGCGCCAAGCCACAAACACTGCGGATTGCAAGCGCTACGATACCAGCAAGAAGGAGGGATGATTTATACATCACCTTTTAAAATGGCTGCAATGGCATTTATCCTATCAAAAGAAATGCTTGTCAGCCAAGCTCTTCGCAGCCATAGTCGCCGTGAGCTTGCTGTAGCGCCGCTCTATTACTGAGGCGCTGTTGCCCATCTGCTTGGCTAGCTTGTGAATGTCCGTATTTGCCCTCAACAGCTACAACGTGACGTAGGTGTGGCGCAAGCTGTAAGGCCTTCTGTTCTGTGAATTTGCATCTTGGAGCAAGCCACTGTCTCATGTCTTGCCGTTTACCTATATGCGAAACACAGTACAAGTGTTCGCAGGGGGACCCATTTGAGAAAGTGGGGTGTGGGGGTCCGGTGGGGTCGACTGCGCTGAGTTTTGATGGGGGTACCCCTAGCCAGCCCTTGTGAAAACTGATCGACAGCGAAAAGCCTCTTAGCCTAAAAAAAAGCTCTCACGGTGATAGGCCAAATACAAGGTTTGCCCAAGCGAGAACGGCTTGGCCTTAGCTTGAGAAATCAAACCCCTATGTTGGCTGTGGCCATGTTTTTTACCTGCAAGGGTTTCAAACGCTGGGCTACCGCCTCCCTCTTTCTCAACGCACAGCAACAATTAGCAAGCAACCTAAATATCGTAGCTTGTAGTCTGAACGTAGTCTGAGCAGAAAAAAGCCTTGAGTGTTACCACTAGAGGCTCGTAAGCTGTTGAATCAAATGGTGGGATGCCACGGACTTGAACCGTGAACAAAAGAGCTATGAGACTGTTAACCCAACCTGCTAGGATTGAGCTTTGATAAGGAGTAAAAATGGGAAAAGTTATGAAAATACTTGCTGTCGTTGGCGTCTTGGCCGCGCTGTTCTTTACGTACCAGTACGGAGTGTTTTAAGACGCTTCTCAAAGTCAACCTTCGATGGTCATGGCAGCCCTCCCGGGACACTGCGCGAATTCGGCTAGGAGCTCGCGCAATTGGCACAACACCGCACTGATGCTGATTAACATTGCTGATCATCTTCCTTCCATCATCCGCGAAGGTGCGGTGCGGTGCGGTGCTGCTGGTGCGGATGCGGCCCAAGGCTATGACAGTTACAGTCATTTTGGCGGGATTGCTGCCCATCATGTGGAGCATGAGAACCGGCTCGGAAGTGACGCAGAGCATTTCCGCGCCTATGGTCGGCGGCATGGTGTCCGCGCCGGTTTTGTCGATGTTTGTGATACCAGTGGTTTATTACCTGATACGCCGACCTCGCCGACAATAGGGCACACAAGCCCAAACCATTCATTTACACGTCAACCGCCTGGGATGAAAAATCCCGGTCCTTGGCCTTGTCAAAGTCCGGTTCTCCCCCAATTAATTACTGAAGAAAATTGAACATAAATAAATCATTGATCAAGTCACTCTGGGCTATTTTTTTGCGTTCATCGTCTGCGGCGATGGCGTAGCAAAAAATGCTGGATGGCATAAAGAGTATGCCGATGGGTAAGCCAGCGCCCACCGCCGGTCAATTACGTTTTCATTTTATTTTTCCGCGTAAGCGCAGTGCGTTGGTAATGACCGAGGCAGAGCTCAAGCTCATCGCCAAGGCAGCGACCATGGGCGACAGTAGCAAGCCATTCAACGGGAACAACAGGCCTGCGGCCAAAGGCACACCAAGCGAGTTGTAGACAAACGCAAACCAGAGGTTTTGCTTCATGTTCGCAATGGTTGCATTTGAAAGCTCGCGCGTCGTGGCAATGCCTCGTAAATCTCCCTTAACCAACGTGACTTGGGCACTGTTCATTGCCACATCAGTCCCTGTGCCCATTGCAATACCGACGTCCGCCTTGGCCAAGGCAGGCACATGGCGAAAGCCATAGATCAGATGGTTGCTAAATGGGGAACGGGAGAATTCGTTAGGCGCGCCGCAGCGGTAGGTAGCGTGTCGTGGGGTGAATACATCCCGCAGTTAGACCGCATCACGACCTCACGTTTAGAGATTGACGATGGCTACGCGGTTCCACCGTCCCAGCCCGGTCTGGGCATTGAATGGGATTGGGGCGCCATCCAGTCGATGCAACTCTGCGAGCTGGTTGTGAACTAATGGCCGCGTAGGCATCATGCGGACCCGCGTGCCGCCTTGCCGCATTGGCGACATAGGCAGGGCGTTTTCCGTGAAGACTGTCGAGGTTGAGCCGATTGTGGTTACACAATAGGCCACTTCCCTTTGGCTTCAAATCGAGACGCCGTTCTTTATGTCTTCAAGCACTGCTAAACCATCCAGCGACATCACGGGGCTGGACTTGTTACTGATTTTGTTGGTTACCTTTTCTTGGGGGTTGAACTACCCCGTCATGAAATATGTGGTCACCAGCTACCCACCGCTCACTTTTAGAGCCTTTGCGTTCACGATTGGTTTTGTGTTTTTGGGCTTGTATGCATGGCGGCAAGGCGACTCGTTACGTGTGCCGGTCTCTGAGCGCTGGCTGGCGTTTAAGTTGGGTGTTCCCAACATGGTGTTGTGGCACCTCGGTCTGATCTTAGGCCTGACCTTGCTGAATTCAGGGCGAGCGGCCATTGTTGGCTACACCATGCCTGTGTGGGCTTTGATCGCCAGCGTCATCCTGTTTAAGAACCACCTCACCCCCCGCGGTATCTTAGGTGTGATGTGCTCCCTGTTAGCGACCCTGTTGCTCGCCCGAGATGAAATGTCTAACTTTGCAGGCCAGCCCTTGGGCCTGCTCTGTACGTTGGCCGCGGCCATTGCGTGGGGGGTTGGCAATGCGATGCTGAAAAATTGCAAGATCAGCGTCTCGAGCATGACCCTGACCTTTTGGATGCTCCTGCTGGCCGCTATCTGTTTTACGATCATGGCGTTTGTATTTGAGCGCGATCGTTGGCATTGGCCCAGCATGGTTCAGTGGTTGGCTATTGCCTACGGGGGTGTCGTGACGTTCGCGATTTGTTATGTGGCGTGGTTCCGTGTTGCCCGCAAATTGACCCCGGTCACCAGCGGCTTGTCCATCATGTTGGTTCCTATGGTGGGGCTGATGGGTGGGGGCTTTTTCTTAAATGAAGCGGTGGGCTCGGCAGACATTGCGGCCCTGGTTTTGATATTGGTCGCTATCGCGATTGTGCTCATTCCTGGGCGCCAGCCTAAGCTCAACCCAAACGACGTCAGTCGCTGAGGTATGGAAAACACGTCGTTTGATGTCTTGATTGTTGGGGGTGGTCCCTGTGGGCTGATGTTGGCGTTGGAGTTGGGTAGACGTGGGGTGCATACCTTGCTGGTGAATGAACAACCGGATACCGCGTTCAACCCCCAAGCGAACGCGACGCAAGCGCGCACCATGGAGCACTTTCGACGGTTGGGATTCGCAGATGAGGTGCGCGCCTTGGGCTTACCGCCTGACTTTCCCACCGACATCGCCTACTGCACGCGGTATGCAGGACACGAGTTGGCGCGCTTCCGTCTGCCATCCGCCAAGGACGCGAAGAAGGCGGCTGCCGCCGGCACCGGCTCGTGGAGTGCGGCGGAGTTACCGCATCGGGTGTCACAGAAATTTGTCGAAAAACTGTTGCGTGAGAAGGTGGGCGCGCTCCCGTCGGTGACCTTGCGCTATGGTTGGCGT
>Ga0105051_10005171_pt1 | contig 14731 bp, 9 predicted proteins | sample FRY02_FD_78383 | JGI IMG/M metagenome (GOLD analysis project Ga0105051, IMG submission 78383) | Freshwater microbial communities from Lake Fryxell liftoff mats and glacier meltwater in Antarctica - FRY-02 (megahit assembly) | ecosystem: Environmental > Aquatic > Freshwater > Ice > Glacier... | reverse complement strand
TCAACATGCTCAAAAAGGACACCTCAAAAATGTCCATCAAACGAAAACGCTTCAAGGCCATGATCAACCCGAAGTACCGTTCGCAAATCCTGGCCTGTTAACGATCTATGATTTTGCCCTGGCCTTTCATCACTGCGAAAGATCGCTGAAGATTACATGCCGTCGGCAGTATCTTCGAGATTTTCCGCTTCAGCATTGAGTGCTGCGGCCTCGGCTGGTGTCGCGGCCAGGTCAGCTTGTGCGTCGAGCACATCGGACTGTTCGTCCATCACTTCAGCCTGTGCTTCCATGACATCATCTTTTTCTTCGCCCAAATTTTCGGCTGGGCCGTCACAAGCTACTGCCATCATGGCGAGCGGAAGAGCGGCAAATGCGAAACGTTTCATGTAATTTCCCCCCAAGAATTTTTCTCGTCGCGCAAAACACAATTGCCCGGCGCTACGGCATTAAACGCTGGCCGGGCAAAAAGTTTCCGCAAGTTCTGTTTAATTTTTTTCATACCCCAGCAAGTCGCCCGGCTGGCATTCCAGTTCGCGGCAGATCGCCTCGAGGGTGGTAAACCGCATCGCCTTGGCTTTGCCGGTTTTGAGGATCGAGAGGTTGGCGAAGGTGAGGCCCACTCGTTCCGCCAACTGCGTCAGGGTCATGCGCCGCTCGTGCAGCAGGTCGTCCAGTTTTACATTGATCGGCATCAGACTGTCCCTTCCAGGTCTTCGCGCATTGCGGCGCCTTGGCGGAAAACACGGGCGAGTATGAACAGGGTGATCACCATAATGATGCCGCTTACATCGAAGCCCGCGTTGATGGTGGCGCTCTGTGTCTCCATCAATTTCGCAATATAGAAGCCGACAGCTGCGGCCGGCATCGCCAAAATCTGGATGGCGAGCATCAACCAGGCCATCGCAGTCAGCCGTTCGGCATTTTCGGGAACAAACGGATCACCTTCGCCAACGGTGTTGATAATCAGGCGGAGCTTACTGAGGAACAGGAACGCTGCGACCACGATCGCCAGAGCCAGTATCATGACGCCGATGACCGCCATTACGGGAAACTGAACGGTAGGATCGGCGAACTTAGCTTGCATCTCGGCGGTGATCTGGTTCTGCATGAACAGAACTATCGGCATTCCAACTGCAAGCGCGGCAGCGGCAATGGCCATGAGCCCCTGTCCGATGAGGACAATTATCTTACCGATGCTGAGTAGTGGGTCTTTTGGCATAAGTGCCATGATATTTCTCCCTCAGATTAGGTGTCAGGCCAGAACCGTTGCGGTGATCAGAGTAGAGCCGGTTGAAGGCGGAACGTTTACGATAGCGCTGAAGCTGGTCATCACGATCAGGATGGCCGCGAATGCGGCGGCGATGGATTGGGTTGTATTGGTCATTTATCGTTCTCCTTGATTGTCGATATTGATATTCAATAAGGGCGATTCGATTTATTGTCAATCAATAATATTGAAAAACAATATGACTCGTGTTGATTTGCGATGCATCGGACCATTGATCCTGTTGGCGCACAGCGTTTGACACCGCCGCGCCACGTTCTTATATGGCTGTTCTACCGACTGCTTCGAGCAAGACGGGCCTTTGCGCGGAGGCCTTTCACGAAAGGAAGCGGCGGATTTCATGATCGCGGTGCAACAGTTGCAACAGCTTCCTCGTTAAGAGGTTGATATGTTGCGGCTTTTTTGCGTGTATGATCATGGCAAAAATTGCGTGTGGCATGAATTTTTCTGCCGGAACTCTCGCATTTGCATGGGGTTCTGGCCAATCTGAAAGAGGCGAATCACCTCCATGGCGACCAAAGCTAAGGCACCAAAGGTATCCCGGAACAGCAATACCGGTACCGCCAAGAAGCGTATCCGCAAGATTTTCGGCGATATTCACGAAGTCGTGAAAATGCCAAATCTGATCGAAGTCCAGCGGGAGAGCTACGAACAGTTCCTCCGTTCCGACCCCTCGATCGATTATGTTTCGGGACTGGAAAAGACACTGCGTTCGGTTTTCCCGATTCGCGACTTTGCCGGCTCAGCTGAACTCGATTTCGTGCATTACGAACTTGAACCGCCAAAATACGACACAACCGAATGCCGCCAGCGCGGCATCACCTATGCAGCGCCTATGAAGGTGACGCTGCGTTTGATCGTGTTCGAAGTTGATCAGGAAACTGAAACCCGCTCCGTGCTCGATATCAAGGAGCAGGACGTTTACATGGGCGACATGCCACTCATGACTGGCAACAGTACTTTCATCATCAATGGCACGGAACGCGTGATCGTCAGCCAGATGCACCGTTCGCCCGGTGTGCTGTTCGACCATGACCGCGGCAAGACTCATTCCTCCGGCAAATTACTGTTTGCTGCGCGCGTCATTCCTTATCGCGGTTCGTGGCTCGATTTTGAATTCGATGCCAAGGATATCGTTAACGTCCGAATCGACCGTAAGCGTAAGCTGCCGGTAACCTCGCTGCTGTTCGCGCTGGGTCTCGATAGCGAAGACATTCTCAACCACTTCTACGAAACCGTCACGTGGCAACGCGTGTCCGGCAAGAAGGGTGACGGCTGGCAGATTGCCTTCGACCCCGAAGCATGGCGCGGCCAAAAGCCTGACTTTGCTTTGATCGATGCCAAGACCGGTGAAGAAATCTTCCCGGCCAAGGAAAAGATCAGTCCGCGCGCTGCCAACAAGGCTGCCAAGGATGGTCTAACCACGCTGCTCCTTCCGACCGAAGAAATCATCGGACATTATGCCGCGCGCGACATGATCGACGAGAAAACCGGCCGGATCTACGTTGAGGCGGGCGATGAAATGTCGCTCGAAAATCTCGAAGTGCTCGATGCTGCCGGGGTCGACAAAATCGACCTGCTCGACATTGACGAAGTGACCATCGGCCCGTGGATCCGCAACACGCTGGCAGTCGACAAGGCTGAAAACCGTGATGAAGGCCTTGAGGCTATCTACAAGGTCATGCGTCCAGGCGAACCACCGACCAAGGAAACGGCAGAAGCCCTGTTCGAAGGCTTGTTCTTCGACGGCGAGCGCTACGACCTTTCGGCTGTTGGCCGGGTGAAATTGAACATGCGTCTCGAACTCGACGCCGAAGACACCGTGACCACGCTGCGCAAGGAAGATATACTCGCGGTGGTCAAGGAACTGGTCGACCTGAAGGACGGCAAGGGCGAAGTCGATGATATCGATAACCTCGGCAACCGCCGGGTTCGCTCGGTAGGTGAATTGCTGGAAAACCAGTACCGCGTTGGCCTGCTGCGGATGGAGCGTGCCGTTAAGGAACGCATGAGCAGCGTCGATGTCTCGACCGTGATGCCGAACGATCTGATCAATGCGAAGCCTGCTGTTGCTGCGGTTCGCGAATTCTTCGGATCTTCGCAGCTGTCGCAGTTCATGGATCAGACCAACCCATTGTCTGAAGTGACGCATAAGCGCCGCGTTTCGGCTCTTGGGCCAGGCGGTCTCACCCGCGAGCGCGCTGGCTTCGAAGTCCGCGACGTTCACCCGACCCATTATGGCCGGATCTGCCCGATTGAAACGCCGGAAGGCCCGAACATCGGCCTGATCAACAGCCTGGCATCGTTCAGCCGAGTCAACAAATACGGCTTCATCGAAACCCCATACCGGTTGGTCAAGGGCGGCAAGGTCACGTCGGAAGTGAAGTATCTTTCAGCGATGGAAGAACAGAAGCACGCCGTGGCGCAGGCTTCTGCCGAACTGAACGCCGATGGCACTTTCGTCGAAGAATTGGTTTCGGCGCGCGAATCCGGCGAATTCGTTATGCTGCCCAACGATCAAATCACCCTGATGGACGTTTCGCCCAAGCAGCTGGTTTCGGTTGCTGCATCGCTCATTCCGTTCCTGGAAAACGATGACGCCAACCGCGCGTTGATGGGATCCAACATGCAGCGTCAGGCTGTGCCTTTGGTGAAAGCCGAAGCACCGTTTGTCGGCACCGGCATGGAAGAAACCGTGGCCCGCGATTCTGGCGCTGCAATTTCCGCAGTACGCGGCGGCATCGTCGATCAGGTCGACGCGACCCGGATCGTGATCCGCGCAGTAGGCGATGTCGCACCCGGCCAGTCCGGCGTCGACATTTACTCGCTGCAGAAATTCCAGCGGTCTAACCAGAACACCTGCATCAACCAGCGTCCGCTGGTGAAGGTGAATGATGTGATCGAACCCGGCGATATTATCGCCGATGGTCCGTCAACCGATCTGGGCGAATTGGCATTGGGGCGTAACAGCCTCGTCGCCTTCATGCCCTGGAATGGCTACAATTACGAAGATTCGATCCTGATCTCCGAACGTATCGTGAAAGACGATGTGTTCACATCGATCCATATCGATGAATTCGAAGTCATGGCCCGCGATACGAAATTGGGCCCAGAAGACATCACCCGCGACATTCCCAACGTCGGCGAGGAAGCCTTGCGCAGCCTCGACGAAGCCGGGATTGTCTATATCGGTGCCGAAGTGCATCCGGGCGATATTCTGTGCGGCAAGATCACGCCGAAGGGCGAAAGCCCGATGACGCCGGAAGAAAAGCTCCTCCGCGCCATCTTCGGCGAGAAGGCTTCCGACGTGCGTGATACCTCGCTCCGTCTGCCGCCGGGTGTTGCTGGTACTGTGGTCGAAGTTCGCGTGTTCAACCGTCACGGCATCGAAATCGATGACCGTACCCGGGCGATCCAGAACGAAGAAATCGAACGTCTGCGCAAGGACAGCGAAGACGAACGCGCCATTCTCAACCGGGCGACTTATAACCGCCTCAAGGAAATGTTGCTGGGTCAGACCGCTTCTGCCGCGCCAAAGGGCATCAAGAAGGGTGTCGTAATCGACGAAGCGCTGCTGGACGATCTCGAGAAATTCGAATGGTTCAAATTCGCTGTCGCAGATGATGGCCGTCAGACGCAAATCGAAGCGGTGAAGTCGCAATATGACGACGCCGTGAAGATCATCGACGACAAATTCGCCGACCGTAAGGAAAAGCTGGAACGGGGCGATGAACTCGCACCGGGCGTGCTCAAGATGGTGAAGGTCTTCGTGGCGGTGAAGCGCAAGCTGCAGCCGGGCGATAAAATGGCCGGCCGTCACGGTAACAAGGGCGTGATTTCACGCATCTTGCCAGCCGAAGACATGCCGTTCCTCGAAGACGGTACGCCGGTTGATGTGGTGCTGAACCCGCTGGGTGTGCCATCACGGATGAACGTCGGACAGATCTTTGAAACCCATTTGGGCATGGCCGCTCGCGGTCTGGGGCAGCAGGTCACTGCGGCGCTGGAAGAATGGCGCGAAGCCAACCCCGATGTCGGGGAAAACTTTGAAGGTGTGAAGCCGCCAGCAGTGGTGGTTGATACCCTCAAGCGGGTTTACGGCGATCAATATCACGCCGAGCTGGACAGCCGTTCTGCTGGTGACATTGTTGAACTGGCGGGCAACCTTCAGAACGGTGTGCCGATGGGTACCCCGGTATTCGATGGTGCGCGTGAAGCTGACGTTACCGAAATGCTGCACCTGGCCAATCTACCCGGTTCGGGTCAGGTTGATCTGTTCGATGGCCGCACCGGTGAATGTTTCGACCGTAAGGTGACCGTGGGTTATATCTACATGCTGAAACTGCATCACTTGGTCGATGACAAGATCCACGCCCGTTCGATCGGACCCTACAGCCTCGTCACCCAGCAGCCGCTGGGCGGTAAGGCGCAGTTCGGTGGTCAGCGCTTTGGTGAGATGGAGGTCTGGGCACTTCAGGCCTACGGAGCGGCATATACGCTGCAGGAAATGCTCACCGTGAAGTCCGATGACGTAATCGGCCGGACCAAGGTTTACGAAGCAATCGTCAAGGGTGACGATACCTTCGAAGCCGGCATTCCGGAAAGCTTCAACGTGCTGGTGAAGGAAATGTGCAGCCTCGGCCTCAATGTCGAATTGTCCTCGATCGATACTGGCGAAGATGATGACGGCACAATGAAGATAGCGGCGGAATAAGGGAACCGGACGGCGAATTAATCCGCCGTCCGCCCCAACCTTCACCAAGAATTTTCACCCGACTAGGGATGACAAAATGAACGACCTGACAAAATTCACCAACCAGCTCGCAAAGCCGGAAACATTCGACCAGATCCAGATCGGGATCGCCTCGCCAGAACGTATCCGTTCGTGGTCCTTCGGCGAAATCAAAAAGCCAGAAACCATCAACTACCGTACGTTCAAGCCTGAGCGTGATGGCCTGTTCTGTGCCCGGATCTTCGGTCCGGTGAAGGATTACGAATGCTTGTGCGGCAAGTACAAGCGGATGAAGTATAAGGGCGTCGTTTGCGAGAAATGCGGCGTCGAAGTGACCGTGACCAAGGTCCGCCGCGAGCGGATGGGCCACATCGAACTGGCTGCGCCGGTTGCGCATATCTGGTTCCTGAAATCACTGCCAAGCCGCATCGGCCTGCTGCTCGACATGCAGTTGAAGCAGCTTGAGCGCGTGCTGTATTTTGAAAGCTACATCGTTACCGAACCCGGTCTGACCCCGCTGGAGAAATTCCAGTTGGTGACTGAAGACGAGATGCTGGAAGCGCAGGATGAATACGGCGAAGACGCCTTCACTGCTGATATCGGTGCTTCTGCGGTCAAGACCATGCTGATGGATCTCGACCTGGTGCAGGAACGCGATGATCTGATGGAAGAGCTGCGGGTTACCAAATCCACGCTCAAGCCCAAGAAGATCATCAAGCGCCTGAAAGTCGTCGAAAGCTTCATCGATTCAGGCAACCGTCCAGAATGGATGATCCTCGAAGTTGTGCCGGTCATTCCGCCCGAATTGCGCCCACTGGTGCCTTTGGATGGCGGCCGTTTCGCGACCTCCGATCTCAACGATCTCTATCGCCGGGTGATCAACCGGAACAACCGTCTGAAGCGCCTGATCGAACTGCGCGCGCCGGACATCATCGTCCGCAATGAAAAGCGGATGCTGCAGGAATCGGTTGATGCGCTGTTCGACAACGGTCGCCGCGGCCGCGTAATCACGGGCGCCAACAAGCGCCCGCTGAAATCTTTGTCCGACATGCTCAAGGGCAAGCAGGGCCGCTTCCGCCAGAACCTTCTGGGCAAGCGCGTCGATTATTCCGGTCGTTCGGTCATCGTGACCGGTCCGGAATTGAAACTGCATCAGTGCGGTCTGCCCAAGAAGATGGCGCTCGAACTGTTCAAGCCGTTCATTTACGCCCGCCTCGATGCGAAGGGTCTGTCGATGACCCTGAAGCAGGCGAAGAAGTGGGTTGAGAAGGAACGCAAGGAAGTCTGGGATATCCTGGATGAAGTGATCCGGGAACATCCTGTAATGCTGAACCGTGCGCCCACGCTTCACCGTCTTGGCATTCAGGCGTTCGAACCGGTATTGATCGAAGGTAAGGCCATCCAGCTTCACCCGCTGGTCTGTTCCGCCTTCAACGCCGATTTCGATGGTGACCAAATGGCCGTCCACGTGCCGCTTTCGCTGGAAGCCCAGCTGGAAGCACGCGTACTGATGATGTCGACCAACAACATCCTCTCGCCTGCCAATGGCAAGCCGATCATCGTTCCTTCTCAGGACATGGTCTTGGGCATCTATTACCTTTCGATGGACCGCGCAGGCGAGCCGGGCGAAGGCATGATGCTGACCGATATGGCCGAAGTGCATCAGGCGCTGCACGTTGGTGCTGTGACGCTTCACTCCAAGATCGTCACCCGTGTTCCGCAGGCTGACGAGAAGGGCAAGATCATCCTGACCCGCTTTGAAACGACGCCGGGCCGGATGCTGATCGGTGAATGTCTGCCGAAGAACTTCAAAGTACCGTTTGACATCGTCAACCGTCTGTTGACGAAGAAGGAAATCGGCGACGTGATCGATCAGGTCTATCGCCACACTGGTCAGAAAGACACGGTGCTGTTCGCCGATGCGATCATGACGCTGGGCTTCAGCCACGCGTTCAAGGCCGGCATTTCCTTCGGTAAGGATGACATGATCATTCCGGACTCGAAAGAAGGCATGGTCGCTACGACCAAGGCTCTGGTGGCTGATTACGAACAGCAGTACCAAGACGGTCTGATCACGCAGCAAGAAAAATACAACAAGGTGATCGATGCCTGGAGCCGTTGCGGTGATCAGGTGGCGGACGCCATGATGGAAGAGATCAAGGCGCGTCCAGTGGACGAAAATGGCCGTGAAGCACAGATTAACTCCATCTACATGATGAGCCATTCGGGCGCGCGTGGTTCGCCAGCGCAGATGAAGCAGCTTGCCGGTATGCGCGGTCTGATGGCTAAGCCTTCGGGCGAGATCATCGAAACGCCGATCATCTCGAACTTTAAGGAAGGCTTGACCGTCCTTGAATACTTCAACTCCACCCACGGTGCCCGCAAGGGTCTGGCGGATACGGCGCTGAAGACGGCAAACTCGGGCTATCTGACCCGCCGTCTGGTCGACGTATCGCAGGATTGCGTCATCGTGATGGAAGACTGCAAGACCGATAACATGCTGGAAATGCGTGCGATCGTTCAGGGCGGTTCGGTTATCGCGACTTTGGGTGAGCGTATCCTTGGCCGGACCACGGCCGAAGATCTGATCAATGCGAAAACCGAAGAAGTCATCGTCAAGGCCGGCACTTTGCTGGACGAGCCGATGGTTGCGGAAATCGAAGCGGCTGAAGTGCAGTCCGCCAAGATCCGTTCGCCGCTGGTCTGCGAAGCTGATCAGGGCGTTTGCGGCAAGTGTTACGGACGTGATCTCGCCCGCGGTACTCCGGTCAACATCGGTGAAGCTGTCGGCGTTATCGCCGCGCAGTCGATCGGTGAGCCGGGCACTCAACTGACCATGCGTACCTTCCACATCGGCGGTGCTGCGCAGATCAACGAAACCAGCCATCTCGAAGCGATTTCGGACGGTAAGATCGAATATCGCGACATGCCCACCATCAAGGATAAGAAGGGGCGTCTGCTCTCTCTCGCCCGGACCGGCGAGCTGGCCGTGATCGATGCCGAAGGCCGCGAACGTGAAATCCACAAGGTGCCTTACGGTACCGTGTTGATGCAAAAAGACGGCGCCAAGGTGAAGCAAGGCGACCGGATTGCCGAATGGGATCCGTTCACCCTGCCAATCATCACCGAACAATCGGGCGTCGTTCGGTTCCAGGATCTTGTCGACGGCAAGACCATGGAAGAACGCGTCGATGATGCGACCGGTATCGCCCAACGTGTGGTCGTGGAAGATCGCTCCGCCAATCGGAAGAAGAAGGAGGATCTGCGTCCTCGTCTGACCCTGCTTGGTGAAGGCGAAAAACTCGGCGATGACGGCGAAACCGATGCTCAGCGTTATATGCTGGCTCCGGGTACATCACTGTCGGTCGAAGACGGCCAGCAGGTTGAGGCAGGCGACATTCTGGCACGTGCCAGCCGTGAAGCTGCCAAGACACGCGACATCACCGGCGGTCTGCCGCGGGTTGCCGAATTGTTCGAAGCACGTATTCCGAAAGACAATGCGATTATTGCCAAAATCTCCGGCAGGATCGAATTCGTTCGCGAATATAAGGCTAAGCGCAAGATTGCGATTATCCCGGAAGAGGGTGATCCGGTTGAATATCTGATCCCCAAGACCAAGGTGATCGACGTGCAGGAAGGCGATTTCGTCAAGAAGGGCGATACGCTGATTTCGGGTAGTCCGAATCCGCATGACATCCTCGATGTGCTGGGAATCGAACCGCTGGCGGAATATCTCGTCAACGAAATCCAAGAAGTTTACCGGCTTCAGGGCGTGAAAATCAACGATAAGCACATCGAGACGATTGTTCGTCAGATGCTGCAGAAAGTTGAAATCACCAATGGCGGCGACACTACTTTGTTGGCGGGCGAACAAGTCGACCGTGAAGAGATGGAAGAGTATAACGCCAAGCTCGACAAGAAGGGCAAGCGTGCCGAAGGTAAGCCAATCCTGCTGGGTATCACCAAGGCGAGTCTGCAAACCCGCAGCTTCATCTCGGCGGCATCTTTCCAGGAAACGACCCGAGTGCTGACGCAGGCATCGGTCGAAGGCAAGAAGGACTCGCTGATCGGTCTGAAGGAAAACGTTATCGTTGGCCGTCTGATCCCGGCAGGTACCGGAGCAGGCATGAACCGCATGCGCGTTACCGCCAACAGCCGCGACGCTGCATTGCGCGCTTCGTGGAAGAAGGCCCAGGATGCGATGATCGCTGCCGAAACCGCCGAAACCGAAGAAAAGGCTGAAGCAGCGCAAGCCGAGTTGGCGAAAGCCGAAGCGGCTGCCTTTGCTGATGTTCCAGCGGCTGAAGTCGAAGTTGAGGCACCTGTTACTGAAGCACCAGTGGAAGCAGCGGAGGTTGAGGCCCCTGTTGTTGAAGCGGAAGCAGATCCAGAAGCAGGCGAAGACGCTGCGGACGACAAGGCTGAATAAGCCTGACGTCTAACGCACAATAAAAGGCCCCGCCGGATCGATCCGGCGGGGCCTTTTCTTTGACCATGGCCCAATTGCCGCCTCATGATCTTGATGGCATAAAAGCCTATGAGATGGATTTTGATCTGCTGTGCGGCATTGGCCAGTAATGCTGTAATTGCTGCTGAACCTGAAGAATTCCGTGAGGATACTCAATTGGTGGAGCAATTGGTCGAGCATCAATATGCCTATCTGGACCGGTTGCCCGGCGATGAATTCGAGCTGACTCCTAAGCTTCGAGCAGAGGCGGAGGCAGTCAAGACGAAGCGCCAATTGGTCCGGTTTGCAGAACGGGCACTGACTTTGCTGGCTGATCACCACACAATTATCGGTGCGGCGCTTTCCGACAGCTGGGCGGTGTTTCCCAGCTTTGGCGACTTATGGATTGAGCGGCGCGGTAAAGATTATGTTGTGGAGCAGGTACGCGAAGACACCCCGGCGTCTAGAAGAGGCATACGTGCAGGCGACCATCTTTTGGCCATTGGAGGTGTGCCAATTCAAAATGTAGTCGATGACTTTTGGGACGATCTGGGAGTATTGTATGGGCCCCGCGATGAAGGTTTTACCGCTCGCATTCTTGCTGCGGGCAGGCGGGACAGGCCGCGAGCACTTACCGTTAAAAGCGGATCGGACGAGCCGCGCCAGCTGGAATTATCTAACCTCTATTCGGTCGAGAATATTGAACAGCCGCCGCTGTCTGTGAGCGACGAGGGTGAAAGCCGGGTCATAACATTCAATAACTCATTAGGCCGCGAAGACACTATTGCAGCGTTTGATACTGCCATGGCCGAAGCGTCTAGGGATCAACCCATCATCATCGACCTAACTGATACGCCAGGCGGCGGAAACACGGTCGTTGCTCGCGGGATTATGGGCTGGCTCGTCCAGCAACCGACCCCCTATCAAATCCATAGCCTTCCGAAAGAAATGCGCTGCACAGGAATTCCCCGCCAGTGGATTGAACAGGTGCTCCCCCGCGAAGGGAAGTATCATTCGGGCAGTCTGACTGTGCGTATCGGGCGTTGGACGGGCAGCATGTGCGAAGGCATGGCAATTGGCTTGGACGCTATAGGGGCGGCGGTCGAGGGTTCGCGTATGGCCGGGTTACTGGGCGCTGTTTATGACGAACGTTTGCCCAACTCTGGCCTGATTGTGAAGTTACCGGTTGAGCGCCTTTACGCATTCGATGGAACGCCGCGGGAGGAATTTGAACCCGCATCGCCAGCCGCGCCGCACTGAGCAAAGCGAGCGTCCATTTCTCGCCCACGCCCTACGAATAGGCCATCCGTTCGAGCGCCGCGTAAGCTTCAAGCGCGCCTGGATCGCCGAACGGCGCCAGTTGGGTCATGAACACGCCAGCTACTCCCGCGGCGGGGTCGATCCAATAATAGGAATTGAGAATCCCGGCCCAGCATAGGCTGCCTGCGGATCGGCCGCCAGGGACTGCATCTGGGTTGATCAGGAAGCCTAGGCCCCAGCCGGTGTGTTGGTCGGGGAAAGTGTCGAATGGCACGGCAAATTCGGGCATTGCGGTAGTCATCTTGCCGGCGCGGATTTGGCCGACCTGGTTACGGCTCATGTCCGCGATGGTCTCCGCCTTTAGGAGCCGGTTGCCGCCCAGCTCGCCGCCCCGCACCATCATTTGCAGGAAGCGGGCGTAGTCTTCTGCAGTGGAGGTCAAACCGCCTCCGCCGCCATGGAACTCGCCTCCGCCTAGATATAGGGAACTTTGCCCAAATCCGCCCTCTGGTTTCGTACATGAATCTTCGCAGCGCCTTCCGGTAGCGCCCTATGAAAGGCGGTTTTCATCATTCCCAACGGCCCAAAAACATGTTCCCCCAGATAGGTCTGAAGGTCGGTGCCGGTGACTGCCTCGATCGCTAATCCGACCCAATCGGTTGACACGCCGTAGGCCCAATCGTCACCCGGATCGAACAGCAAGGGCATGGTAATGCTGGCCTTGGAACCGGACACTGGCATGCCGACCGCTTGATAATAGCGCAAAACTTCAGTCTGGACGAAGGCGTAACCAAGGCCGGAAGTATGGGTCAGCAAATGCCGCAAAGTGATCGGCCGCAAGGCGAGGCGCAGGACCGGCGCGCCGTCCTCGGCAAATCCGGTCAGCACTTGCGGATCGGCGAGTTCCGGCAGCACTTCGCCAATCGGCGCGTCTAGTTCCAACTGGCCTGTTTCCACCAATTGCATCGCGCCGACTGTCACCAGCGCCTTGGTCATGGAAGCGATCTGGCAGATTGTGCCCTGCTCCATCGCCAATCCCGCCGCCGCATCGGCCAATCCGCAGGCATGGGCAAACCGCACGCCGTCCGCATCGACGATTATCCCCACCGCACCGGGCAGCTTGGCTTGGGTCACGGCGGCTTCGAATGTCTCTGCATTTGTCATAGGGCGGAGGGTAGCGCACTGGCACTAGCGCGCAATCATTTGCTTCAAGCCGCTTGCCCGCTGCGCCGCCGCGTTCTAACCGAACCGCATGACCACAATCACCCGTTTCGCCCCTTCGCCCACCGGCAATCTGCACGTCGGCAATATCCGCACGGCGCTGCATAATTGGTTTCTCGCCCGCAAATCCGGCGGCAAATTCATGCTGCGGATCGACGATACCGATGCGGAGCGCAGCCGCGAGGAATATGTCGATGGTATCCGAGCCGATCTGGCTTGGCTCGGGCTGGATGTGGACGGCGAGGAACGACAGTCCGCTCGGTTGGCACATTATGATGCGGCGTTCGAGACACTGGAGGCTAGCGGCCACGTTTACCGTGCCTATGAAACCGCACAGGAACTGGATCTGAAGCGTAAGGTCCAACTGGGTCGGGGCCTGCCGCCGATCTATGACCGCGCCTCGCTGAAACTGTCCGAGGCCGACCACGCCGCCAGGGCCGCAGAAGGTACCGCCCCGCATTGGCGGTTCCTGCTCGACCATGACAGCCCGATCACTTGGGAGGACGGCGTGCGCGGGCCGCAGAAATTCGATGCGGTTTCCCTGTCCGATCCGGTGATCCGCCGCGCCAATGGATCGTGGCTGTATATGCTTCCTAGCGCGGTCGATGATATCGAGATGGGCATCACCGATGTGCTGCGGGGCGAGGACCATGTGTCTAACACTGCCGTCCAAGTGCAAATGTTCGAGGCGCTGGGGGCAACCCCGCCGCGTTTCGCGCATGAGGCGCTGCTGATGGGCAAGGAAGGAAAATTGTCCAAGCGGCTAGGCTCGCTAGGCTGCGAGAGCTTCAAGGTGAGGGGCATCGAGCCCGAGGCCATCGTTGCGCTGCTGGCGCGGCTTGGTACCTCGCAGCCGGTCGAACCAATTGCCGAGCGTCAGTCGCTGGTGGACAGTTTCGACCTCAGCACCTTTGGCCGCGCGCCTGCCAAATTTGACGATGCAGATCTTGACCGGGTCAACACCGCCATCGTCCACCAAATGGATTACTCGACCGTGGCGCACCGCCTGCCTGAAAGCATCGGAGCGGACGGTTGGCACGCGATCCGCCCCAATCTGGAGCGCGTGTCTGACGCTGCGGCCCTATGGGCGCTGGTCACCGGCCCGATTAAACAACCGGAGTTTTCCGAAGAAGACCGCGCCTATCTCGCCGAAGCGGCCAAGGCCCTAAGCTGGGGCGACGACCCTTGGCACGCACTGACCGGCGCTTTGAAAGAAGCCACCGGCCGCAAGGGCAAGGCCCTGTTCCTCCCGCTCCGCCAAGCCCTCACCGGCATGGACCACGGCCCCGACATGGGCGAATTGCTTCCGCTGATTGGCGAGGATGAGGCAAGAGCTCGGTTGGAGCAGGCTGCGCTGTAGGATTAGGGTGACACAGGGTGACGCCGCGTCATCCACCCTGTAAGCCTGTTTAACTATTGTATTTGTTGAATAAAAAAGCCTGTATGACAGAGTGACACTTTGCTGGCGGAATGGCGTTTCCCGCAGACGATTTATACAATTTTCAAAGAGCCAAGCCGATGCTGGCAGCTTCGAGTGATGTAGGAAAATTGTTTCGGCGGTGTGCTCAATTGGTTGAATGGGCTGTAACGTCCTCAGGTGGGCCGTTAGCAATAGGCTGCTTTCGATGCTGGTCATTGGCTGTCGAAATGTCTGCTTTTGGGTGGTGGGTTCAACTGGTCATCGCAACACTTTAGTCTTTCAGGAAAGATGGAGTGTAAGCCATGGCCTATCGCAGCCGAATATTTTTCACAGGCAAACAGAAGTCAGAGATCTGGGATCGTTGGC
>Ga0105051_10005164_pt1 | contig 14741 bp, 16 predicted proteins | sample FRY02_FD_78383 | JGI IMG/M metagenome (GOLD analysis project Ga0105051, IMG submission 78383) | Freshwater microbial communities from Lake Fryxell liftoff mats and glacier meltwater in Antarctica - FRY-02 (megahit assembly) | ecosystem: Environmental > Aquatic > Freshwater > Ice > Glacier... | reverse complement strand
TCTGATCTTGGACAGGAGATGGCGCAAACAATCGGTGAATGGTCAAAGAGTATTGATTTAGGAGCGCTGCATGTCTCACCGCTCCAGCGCGCGCAAGAGACCGCCGCACCAATAGCTGCGGCACACAATATCGCGATTACAACCGATGATCGACTAATCGAAGCTGCTAATATTTTTGAAGGCAAACCTTTTGGCGTAGGTGATGGTGTCTTGAAACATCCAACCTCGTGGAAGCATTTATGGAATCCTTGGAAGCCATCATGGGGTGAACCATACGATGAACAAATCAACCGAATGCTGGCCGCGATTTTTGCCGCACGCGCTGCGGCTAATGGTAGAGATGCGATCTGTATTTCACATCAATTGCCAATCTGGATGTTGCGAAGCGCAATTGAAAATCGTCGGCTGTTGCATGACCCGCGCAAACGTGAATGTACTTTAGCTTCAGTTACAAGTATTCACTTTGATGATGAAGGGTTAATTTCTGGCCTGACTTACTCTGAACCAGCTCGACATTTACTTGGCCGAAAGTAACTCATGAAAAAGTTTTTGGTCTCACTAGTATTAGTTCTCACCCTGACTGGCTGTAGCGGCGGTGGATTCTCGAGCGCCGAGGAGAGTTTTGTATCAGGTGATGGTGCGACAACTTTTATCAAAGTTAGTGATAGAAAAATTGCACCGGCAATTACTGGCATGACTTTATCAGGTAGCAATTACACATATTTGAAAAGTAAAGTTGCAGTTGTTAATGTGTGGGCCTCTTGGTGCTCACCGTGCCGAGCAGAAGCGCCGACCCTGGTAGCTTTGGCGAATAAGTACACCGATGTAGAATTTATTGGAATTTTAACGCGAGACAACCCGGCAAACGCGGAAGCTTTCGAACGCCGCTTCAAAATTCCGTATCCAACCCTGATCGATGACTCAATTTTGATCGGTTTCAAGGGTTCGCTGCCTGCTAACGCGATTCCGACCACCGTTGTCCTGGATAGACAAGGATTGGTAGCCGCCCGCATTTCTGGTGTTGTGACAGTTGCATCACTTTCCAAACTTATTGAAAGGGTAAGTAGGGAATGAAAGAGTTCTTGGTAGAGCAAATATTTAGCGGAGCCTTTGTTGTAGCATTCCCGATAGCCTTTGTTGTAGGCGTGATTTCTTTCTTGTCTCCTTGCGTACTTCCGCTAGTTCCTGGCTATTTGTCTTTCGCAGCCGGATTTTCAGTTAGTCGTGGGAAAGTATTTTTAGGCTCACTTTTATTTGTGCTTGGCTTTAGTGCGGTCTTTGTTTCATTTGGCGCGATTTTTGGTGGCTTAGGAAATCAACTTATAGCTAACGAAGAAGTAATTTCTAGGATTCTGGGTCTGATCACAATCTTTTTAGGCTTTATTTTCTATGGCCGCTTCCCATTTTCGCCAATAATTCGCCCAAAAATGCGAACAACGGGCGGATTACTAGGAGCACCACTACTTGGCGTTTTATTCGGAATTGGCTGGACTCCATGTATTGGGCCAGGACTCGCGGCGGTGCAGACTTTGGCCTTCCAAGAGTCGAGTGCCTTTCGTGGCGCTGGGCTTTCCTTTGGATATTCCTTAGGACTAGGTCTGCCGTTCGTGCTGTCAGGATTATTCATGGACAAGTCGGCAAAGCTGCGTGCGATTATTTATCGTCGTGGAGATTTAATTTCAAAGATTGGTGGAGTGTTTTTAATTGCGCTTGGTCTGCTTCAGGTATTTGGTTTTTGGGGACAGATAATGAATTCAATGCGAAGCCTAATTTCTGATTTCATTCCGGTGATTTAATGAGGGAACAAGTACAAATTCCGGAACTAAATAGCGTTGGCCTTTTTCGATTTGCATGGCGTCAACTAACAAGCATGAGCACCGCACTCATCTTGTTGCTGATGCTTGGGGTGGCATCAATACCGGGTTCACTAGTCCCGCAACGAACGCAAAACCCAATACAGGTCACCCAGTATTTTAAGGATTCACCTGATACGGCTCGGTGGATGGATCGATTCTGGTTATTTGATGTTTTCGGATCACCCTGGTTTAGCGCCATTTACATACTACTCTTCATCTCTTTGATCGGGTGTGTACTGCCACGAACGATTGAGCATTTCTCTGCGGCGCGCGCTTTACCACCGGCGACACCAAAAAATCTATCTCGCATGGAACAACACCAAATTTGGGAAGCAAATGGAACTGAATTAGCTACCGCACGAGATTGGTTTAAGAAAAATAGGTTCAGAGTATTAGAAACCGAGGGTTCAATTTCAGCGGAGAAAGGTTTTACCCGCGAGACTGGAAATTTACTCTTTCACCTGGCACTAATTTTAATTTTAGTCGGTGTCAGCTTTAGCTCTTTATTCGGAATGCGCGGTGAAGCCATTGTAAATGTTGGTGAGCGATTTGTTAATAATCCCACTAGTTATGATTCACTGACTTACGGAAAGCTGTACCGAGATTCAAATATGCCAACTTTTATGTTGACCGCAGATAAATTTGTTGCCAAATACAATGTTGTAACAACGGCACCCGAGGATTACACCCTCGATATTTCATTATTGCGTGAAGGGCAAACGCAAGTAGAAAAGATAAGAATTAAAGTCAACAGTCCGCTCACCATGGGGGACACAAGAATCTATCTACAGGCAAATGGATACTCACCTGTCGTTACCGTTCAGGATTCAAAAGGCAATGTAGCTTTTCAAGGGCCGGTGACTTTTTTACCGCAAGATTCAAACTTACGTTCAATCGGTTCAATTAAAGTCCCTGATGCTGAGCCTCAAATTGGCTTCATAGGTTCTTTTCTTCCAACATATGCCCGAGATGGCGTAGACGGCGGGGTCAGTGTATTTCCGGAAGCACTAGATCCCAGATTACTGCTGGCGGCGTGGAGTGGCGACCTTGGTTTGGATTCAGGCGTCCCGCAGTCTGTGTACCGGATTGACACCTCCAAGATGGTTCAAGTCGGTTTAAAAGCGTTAAAACCCGGCGAAAGTTTTGCATATCCAGGTGGAGTGATAACTTTTGAAGGTTATTTACAGTGGGTCAATATTAGTTTCGTGACAGATCCCGGAAAGAAGTTTGCATTATTGGGCGGTATTATTGCAATACTTGGCTTACTCGCATCCTTATTTACCCGTAGACGCCGCATTTGGATTCGAATAGGTGAAAATGTAGAAGTAGCGGGATTGGCAAAAAATGCTGCCCCAGGGCTTGAACAAGAGGTCGCTGAATTTGTACGAAAACTAAAGGGGGATAAATAGATGTCACGTAGTTGGGCCATTGTCTCTAATTACTTTGTGTACTCAGCGATGGCGGTTTATACCCTTTCGTTTTTTGCCCACGCAATTGAAACCGCTTGGGCGGTAAAAGTTCCCAATGACAACACCAAGACCTTAGATTACAAGCGAACTGCGAAGGTGGCGCGGCTTGCGACCGCCATGATGATTCTTGGCTTTACTCTTCTCTTGGCTGGCGTGATCGCGCGCGGATTATCGGCTAGCCGATTCCCTTTGGGAAATATGTATGAGTTTTCAATAACTGGTGCACTTGTGTTTTCTGGTGCTTACTTAGTAGCACTTCGTAAATACGATCTTCGCTGGTTAGGTTTATTGGTTTCAGTTTCGGTATTACTCACACTCGGAACTGCTATTACCGTTTTATACGTGCCAAGTGCACCATTAGCTCCAGCACTCAAATCCATTTGGTTGGTAATCCATGTTTCAACCGCAATTATTTCTGGTGGAGTATTTTTGTTGTCTAATGTGATTGCGGGAGCCTATCTTTACTTGGACCGAATGGAATCAATGGGAGAGCGCAACCAATGGGCAAAACGCTTGCCATCCCTTGAACTTCTTGATCAACTTTCATATCGGCTGGTGGCCTTCGTATTTCCGCTTTGGACATTTTCGGTAATCGCCGGTGCGATTTGGGCGGAAAGTGCTTGGGGCCGGTACTGGGGCTGGGATCCAAAAGAAACTTGGGCCTTCATCACCTGGGTTGCCTACGCTGCTTACTTACATGCGCGCGTGACTGTTGGTTGGCGCGGGCGCCGCGCAGCCTGGTTATGCCTATTTGCTGGGTCAACATTTTTGTTTAATTACGTGTATATAAATATTTGGGGGAGTGGGAAACACACCTACTCTGGACTTTAAAGTTTTCTTAAAAACTCTGGATCATCGTCAGGTGGCAGGATCCGGCGCTTTGAATTTCTTGATCCCTTTGGTTTATTTCGACCAGCGATTAAGTAGGCGATTGGTCCAATCGCGACAGCTTGTGGTCCAAGCAGAATTATTAGCAAAAGCCACCCCCACTTTGGCAGGTTTCGGACTTGGCTTTCATCTGCCCGCGCGCAATCAATCAGCGCATAGATAGTGAGACCAAAGACCAGAACCAAGGGAATGATTTTCGACATGAAACTAGTGTATCGCGAGTGCTAGTGCGAGGAGAGATGCAAATATTAGTTGCAACTGACCGGTCCGCCCTAAGACTGGAATTAATTCCTTTCCTGATACTCCGCTCAGAACTACTTTTGAAATTGCGTAAGTTATTGGTGCCGCCAGCAGGGTGAGCAGTGCCACAGGAATTAATGTTGCCAATGCGGCGATATGGGCGATGAGCAAAAGTACGACAAAAGCAAGTCGAGCTTTGGTATCTCCTAACCGCACTGCAAGTGTGTGCTTTCCGACCACTTCATCTTTAGTGCGATCTCGGATGTTATTTACCATCAAGATTGCACATGCTAATGCACCCATAGGAATTGCGACTACAAAACTAAGTAACGTGATCATTTCAGTTTGAACATAATAGCTTCCGACAGTTGCAACCAAGCCAAAGAAAAGAAAAACTGATAGCTCGCCAAAACCTTGGTAGCCATAGGGATTCTTCCCACCCGTGTACCCCCAGGCCGCAGCGATCGCAAGTAGGCCAACCGGAATCAAAATCGCTGAAGTGAGCAGCGACAACCAGAGCCCGGCAATACTCGCGATCAAAAATGAAAAATAGGCCGCTAGCTTTACTGAATTGGCTGAAGCCAACCCACTTGCAACTAATCGGGTTGGACCAATTCGGTCGGTATCTGTTCCTTTAATACCGTCACTGTAATCATTAGCAAAGTTGACCCCAATTTGTAGCCAAACGCCAACCTGCAACGCCAAACTCGCACGAAACCAATTGAAATCATTTCCGGCTAAAGCTGACCCAACAACTACTGGCGCCACGGCGGCCACCAGCGTGCGGGGGCGGGAACCTAGAATCCACTTATTCATGGTTGAATTCCCGCGCTAAAGTTTTTTTATCCACTTTACCAATACCTAACAATGGCAATGATGCAACATGATAAATGCCTTTGGGTTTGGCAAATACTCCAAAATCGCTTTCGAGATGGGATGAAATTTGACTATCCTCGAAGTCACCAACAATTGCCAAATGTAATGCTTGTCCCCACTGTGGATCGGCAAGTGAAAATGCAGCACATTGCAAGTTAGGAAACTTAATAGCCAATGAGTTTTCGACGGCGGCTAAAGAAAGATTTTCGCTACCAGAAATAATTACATCATCTGATCGACCGGTGATAACCACTTTATCTTCGTGCATTTCACCAAGATCATTTGTCTCAAACCAGCCATCTCGAAGTACCCATGGAAAGTTCAAATAAGTCATGGCAAGAGAAGGCCCGCGCAAGTTGATCTTCCCATTGAAGATTTCTACTTCAACACCGGCAAGTGGAGTTCCATCGTAGATGCATCCGCCACAAGTTTCGGTCATCCCATAAGTTGCGATAACTTTGATACCAGCAGCTTCGGCTTGATTGCGCATACTTTGGGATAACGCAGCGCCACCTACTAAAACTTTTTCGGAATCTCGTAAATGCTTTAACAATCGGGCATCGCCATTTAGCGCCCGGAATAATTGAGTTGGAACAATTGCCGTGAAATTTACCCTAGGGTAATCGGTTGTAACGTTTCGGAGATCTATTGGTAAAGTGCCAAGTTCTATTGCACGGATAACCACATTGACCGCTGCGATGTGAGTAAGTGGAAGCAACAACGACCAGGTGTCTCCAGCTCTAGCGCCAATGTATGTATTAGCGGCACGGGCAGAAGTGAGCAAAGCAGTTGCTGAAAGTGCCACCTCCTTAGCCGGTCCACTTGAACCAGATGTGCCAATAACAACTGCGCAAATGGCTGGGGCAAATTCAGATGTGATCTGGCCAAAACCGAGGGTCGGACCATTACCCACGAGCGCGGCTGTGATTTCCCCCGCTAATTGCGGAATTTCACACGCAGGGCTGACCCACAGGAGTTTTCGTTGTGACGAGTTATCCATTGCCACCGTAGGCTATCGCTAGCACCTACGATGGAGGAAATGTGAGCAAGCCGATCAAGCGTGAATTTGGTAGTCGAGTGATTCCGCAATGGGTTACTGCACCCGGTGGTGAAGAGTTTGTTGACATCAAATACCAAGCTGCCGATGGGATTGCGAAGATTACGATTAATAGGCCACAAGTTCGAAACGCCTTCCGCCCACAAACCATTACTGAATTGATTGCCGCATTCAATCTTGCTCGAGACAATGAGGATGTTGGTGTAATCATTCTCACCGGCGAAGGCACTGAAGCTTTTTGCTCAGGCGGGGATATAAGTGTGCGCGGTGATGATGGCTACCTTGGCGATGACAAATTGGCCAAGAAAGGAATTGGCCGACTCAATGTTTTAGACCTACAAGTTCAAATTCGAAGAACACCAAAGCCGGTTATCGCAATGGTGGCAGGCTGGGCAATAGGTGGTGGTCATGTGCTGCATGTGGTTTGCGACTTAACGGTGGCGGCTGACAATGCAAAGTTTGGCCAAACCGGCCCAATGGTCGGTTCCTTTGATGGTGGTTACGGAGCTGGTTTATTAGCGGCACATGTTGGCCAAAAAAAGGCCCGCGAAATTTGGTTTATGACCCGGGAATACACCGCCCAAGAAGCTTTGGCGATGGGATTAATTAATACCGTTGTTCCGATTGCTGAACTTGAAGCGGAGACAGTTTCCTGGTCGCGCGAAATACTGCGCAACTCACCATTGGCACTGCGATTATTAAAGGCGAGCCTGAACGCAGCTGATGATGGACTTGCCGGGATCCAACAACTTGCCGGCGATGCCACCCTTTTATTTTATATGACCGAAGAAGGTCAAGAAGGTCGCGATGCTTACAAAGAAAAACGCCCTCCTGATTTCGGGAAATTCCCAAAGCGTCCTTAGTTTATGGATCAACGACTTCTGGATACTTTGCGAGTTATCGCGCTGCCAACCAAAACGAACTTTCGTGGCATAAACATTCGAGAAGTCGCATTATTTGAAGGTGAATATGGCTGGGCAGAGTTCTCACCATTTCTGGAGTATGACGACCAAGAGTCTGCACCGTGGCTGGCGTGTGCAATTGAGGCGGCAACCAAACCAAGACCAAAGCTTTTTCATAGCCAAATAGCGGTAAATGGCACGATCCCGGCGATTGATAACGAGAGTGAGTTAGCAAGCGTTGTGAACTCTTTTCCGGGCGTGAAAACTTTTAAGGTTAAGGTGGGTACGGATGCTAAAGCAGATTTAATTCGGATAAATAGAGTTCGTCAGTTACGTCCAGATTGCGCCATCAGAATTGATGTCAATGGTTTATGGAGTGTTACGCAAGCAGTCAGTTTCCTGAAAAAGGTCGGTGAGATTGAGTACGTAGAGCAACCTTGCGCAACCATTGAAGAGTTGCAAGAAGTAAAGCAACGTACCGGTGTCAAAATTGTGGGTGATGAAATTTTCCGCAAAGCGAAAGATCCGTTTTCGATAAATTTGGATGGAGCAGTAGATATTTTAATGTTAAAGGTCGCTCCACTTGGCGGAATCAAGCGGGCACACGCACTTGCAGCACATCACAACTTACCAATTGTGGTCTCGAGTGCGTTAGAAAGTGCGGTTGGGATTAATTACGGCTTGACCTTGGCCGGCTCTTTTGAAACCATGCAGTTTGATTGTGGATTGGCAACTGGCGCCTTGCTTGCAAAAGATGTGGCGCACCTGCCAATTGTTGACGGAAAAATCCAGTTGTCGGCGGTATCACCAAACTTTGATGGACTGGAAGTGTCAGCAGAGCGCTTTAATTGGTGGAACAATCGCATCATGCGAACGGCGGTGTTTTTATGAGCAATAACTCAACCTCACTTGCCCGGGTTATCGTCCGTCAAATTATTGAAGCTGGAATCACTGATGTCGTTATTTCACCAGGGTCTCGTAACGCACCTTTATCGCTAGCTTTTTTTGCCGCAGCAGAAAAGCAACTAATAAAAATTCATATCCGCTTAGATGAGCGAACCGCCGCCTTTTTTGCGTTGGGATTAATTAAAGCGACCGGCCGGGCGGTTCCCGTCCTTTGTACCAGTGGAACCGCGGTCGCCAATTATCATCCAGCGGTGTTAGAAGCCCATCACACCAACTTGCCCTTACTTGTATTAACCGCAGATCGGCCGGCGATGTTGCGAAGGACTGGGGCCAACCAAACCACCGAGCAGGCACGAATCTTTGGTAAAGCAGTCCGCTACTTTGCCGATGTCGATGGCCCGGTATTTCCAATGGAGTTGCCGCTAGCTAGTTTGCGGTTAGGTCCGGTGCATTTAAATCTTCAGTTTGCCGAGCCATTATTGCCAGACGAGGACACCAAGTGGCTATTGCAAATAGAAGTACGCCCAGTCAATTTTGTGACAAGTAAAACTGCTGGAACTTTACGGTTAGTTGGGGCACGTGGCGTCGTTGTCATCGGCCATGATCGCGGTGGTTTTTCAGTTGCCGAAATAACTGCCTTTACAAAACTTCTTGGTTGGCCGGTAATTGCCGAGGATCCATTGTCATTTCCAGATGCGATGGCACATGCAGCGATCTTCTTGGCAGCGCAAGAGATTAGAAGCACCTTAATTCCGCAATCTGTTTTAGTCATCGGTCGTACAACGCTTTCTCGTTCGATAAATACTTTTATTCAATCAAGCCCACTTACGTATGTAGTTGATCAACGGATGGCAACGGTGGATACGGATCGACAAGCAGATCGGATATTTATCCAACTTCCCGAGCTACAGGGTGTTATTCATTCCGAAGATTGGATGGCGAAGTGGCGCAAGATTTCTGAGCGCGCGCACAAGTTAATTAACTCGCTTAATGGCTGGAATGAAGCGGTTATTGCACGCACCATTGCTGCCGAAATTCCAAATGGAACCGCTCTCTTTGTGGCATCATCAAGACCGATCCGAGACTTGGAAGGGTTTGCGGCTCCGCGCAGCGGAGTCACTACTTATGCAAACCGGGGATTAGCCGGGATCGATGGCAATATTTCGACCGCACTTGGGATCGCGCACGCCCACAAATCCACGATTGCGTTATTAGGCGATCTTTCATTTCTGCATGATTTAACCGGCTTAGTTAATCAGGAAGAAATTAACTGCAGATTTATAGTGATAAACAATGATGGCGGCGGCATCTTTTCTACCTTACCCCAGCGTGGTGTCGCTGGATTTGAAACGGTGTTTGGAACTCCGCACGGTTTAAATCCGGCAGCGATTGCGCAAGCAATGGGAGTTAACGCGCAGCAAATCAGCACCTTGAATGAACTCATTACCCAAGTTACTGCGCCAATTAATGGAGTCTCAGTGGTTGTGTGTGATGTGCCCGATCGCGAAAGTAATGCCGATAATTTAAAATCTATTATTGAAGCTTTAGCAGCTATTTAAGGGCACTGCGCATCGGCGCGAACTTGGCATAAGTTTCGGCAAGTTCAATCTCAGGATCCGAGCCATCAACGATTCCACAGCCAGCAAAGATGCGAATCGCGTTCGAATTAATTTGTCCACAACGCAATGCGATGCCTAGTTCACCATCGCCGGCCGAATCTATCCAACCAACCGGACCGGCGTAACGCCCGCGCGACATTCCTTCAATTTCAGAAATCAAGGCAGCAGCCTTAGGTCGGGGGGTTCCACAAACTGCCGCCGATGGATGTAGTTGTTCCAGAATTGTGAAGACATCGACATGTGCCAATGTTTCGGCAAGCGCGCCGGTGACATCAGTTGCTAGGTGCATCACATTTGCTAAGTGCAAGACAAAAGGAGATTCAGGGACATTAGTTGAAGAACAAAATGGATCGATCGCATCAGCGACCGAGCGAACTGCGTACTCGTGTTCGGCCAAGTCTTTCGATGAACGTGCCAACGATGCCGCTAACGCTAGATCTCTTGCGTCATCGCCAGTCTTGCTAATTGTTCCGGCCAGAACGCGCGATGTAACCATTCCTCGGGAAAGGCGAAGTAGTAATTCAGGAGTTGCTCCGACTAATCCAGAAACTGAGTACTTCCAAGTAGTTGGGTACTCTTCGGCTAACTTCTTCAAGATCACCCGCGAATCTATGCTTTTGCTGGAATTAATCGTGATATCTCGGGCAAGCACCACTTTGTCCAGCTCGCCATTTCGGATTCGAGAAACTGCTGCAGCGACCTTTGCTTTCCATGCAGAATCAGTTTGCGGTTGCTCATCCCAGTTCATCTCACCATTAGCCACCTGATCCGGCTTACTTTTAAGAACGGGTTGTGGCTCGGAACCAATCCAAGTAATCCATGATTTACCTTTTTTGTTTCCAACGATCACCGCCGGAATTACTAAAACTGAGACATCATCAGGTGAAAAAGAAAATGATGTGAAAAGTACTGGTCCAGTACCGCTGCCATGTACCGTATTGGTAACGGCAAACTTTTCTAACTGTTTTTCCCACCAGTGTCGGGCATCGGCAAATCTATGAGTACCACTTACCGTAGTAGTCGCATAGATTCCCCACCCGACTAATCCTTCCTCGCTTCGAACCCAAGCACATGGCGCAGAATCTGGCAGTAGATCAAGTAAAGGCAAATGTTCACCCAGAGCCTTAGTTGTGACTGGAATAAATTGCGTCATTCGGAAATTTTACGATTAACCACTCGCCAAATTACTGGTAGTGATGTTCCGGCAATGGCCATCTTAAGTGCTTCGCCAATTATAAATGGCGTGAGTCCGGCGGAGATTGTCCAACTCCAACTTTGCCCAGTGAATTGATGCAACCACACCAGACCAAAAGCAAAAGTTATAACGGTGCCAATCAACATAGATGGCAAAGCGGTTAAAAACTTTTGATCAAGCCGAAAACGCGCTAACTGACCTAAAATCAAAGTTGCGACCAGCATTCCAATTAAATAGCCGCCAGTTGCACCAACAACGCGATCCAAACCATGGGCACCATTTGCAAAAACTGGTGCTCCAGCAATTCCAGCCAGCAAATAAATTGCAAATGTTATGAAACCTAATGCAGATCCGTAGGTAGTTCCAAGAATTAAAACCCCAAGCGTTTGGCCAGTTACCGGGACCGGTGAGCCAGGAACCGGGATTGCAATCTGCGCTAAGGCAGCTAAACCAAGAACCCCACTGACCACCAATACCGCATTAGAAAGGGCAGATGAATGAGGGATCAAAGCTGTTCGAAGCGGGGTAACTGTGAGCGACATGAGCATCCTCCGGTTGGCCTAAGTTGTAGATGAGCCTACTTCAAGGGAGAATGAAGGTATGTCTCGCGCTAATTTAAACAAAGACCCCGATGAGGTCGCGGCCATGTTTGATGGAGTCGCCAAGCGCTATGACCTTGTCAACGATCTTTTGAGTTTGGGGCGAACCAAAGTTTGGCGCAAAGCCGCCACCAAGATCATTGACCCGAAGCCAGGAATGGTGATTTTGGATGTGGCAGCTGGACCGGGCTCCTCCTCAGAGCCACTTTTTAAGGCTGGCGCTACTGTTTTTGCGACAGATTTCAGCGAAGGGATGCTGGCGCAAGGGCGAAAGGCACGCCCTTATTTGAATTTTTCCAAGGCGGATGCCTTAAATCTCCCCTTTGCTGCCAATAAATTTGATGTAGTGACCATCTCATTTGGTCTTCGTAACACCGTTTCCTATGAAAAGGCGCTGGTCGAGGCGTTTCGAGTGAGTAAGCCCGGGGGCAGGATGGTGGTGGTTGAGTTCAGCCAACCGACCTGGCCGCCTTTTCGTACTATTTATACCAAGTACTTGATGCGACTGTTGCCGATGATCGCCAAGAAAACGGCCGCTAACCCTGATGCTTATGTGTACCTAGCCGAATCAATCCGGGCCTGGCCAGATCAGCCAGCATTGGCGGCAAGTATGGAAAAGGCGGGTTGGAGCAGCGTTACCTGGAAAAACCTGACCTTTGGGGTTGTCGCAGTTCACAGCGGGATTAAAGGCTAGCGGTCATGGGCTGCTGCAATTCGACCTTAGGATTTCAACTGTGATTCCTACTTCTAATCCGTATGTCCCAATTTTGGTGATAGGTGCAATTGGTTTTGGTTTTGCGGTTTTTTCGATTATTGCTGGAGCGCTCACCGGTCCGGCCCGATACAACCGCGCAAAACTTGATGCCTATGAATGTGGAATCCAACCATCTCCGCAAGCCGCAGAAGGCGGGCGCTTTCCAATCAAGTACTTTCTGACTGCAATGCTTTTTATAATTTTTAGTATCGAAATTGTTTTCTTGTATCCATGGGCGGTCAGTTTTGATTCACTCGGTATATTTGGTTTGGTGGAAATGGTGATCTTCATCGGAACCATCTTTGTGGCATACGCATATGTTTGGCGCCGCGGCGGATTGGAATGGGACTAAGCAATGGGTCTGGAAGAGAAAATCCCCAGTGGTTTTGTTTTAACTACAGTTGAAAAACTTGCCGGATACATGCGGAAAAATTCTTTGTGGCCGGCAACATTTGGCCTGGCATGCTGTGCCATTGAAATGATGGCGGTTGGTTCGGCTGCCAAATATGATATTGCCCGATTTGGTGGCGAAGTTTTCCGGGCGTCCCCGCGGCAAGCAGATTTAATGATTGTTGCTGGGCGCGTCTCAAACAAGATGGCACCCGTTCTTCGCCAAATTTACGATCAAATGGCAGCACCGAAGTGGGTGCTAGCTATGGGTGCATGTGCATCTTCCGGTGGAATGTTTAACAACTACGCGATTGTTCAAGGCGTGGATCACATCGTACCAGTCGATATTTATTTGCCGGGTTGCCCACCACGCCCAGAAATGTTACTTGATGCAATTTTGAAACTCCATGAACAAATTAATAATGAGAAGCTTGGTTCCAATCGTGCAAAAGTCATCAAGGAGGTTGAACTTGCAGCGATGAATGCAAAGCCAACCCATCAGATGAAGGGCTTACTTGCCTAATGAGTGATGGCATGTTCGGCCCAGAGGGCACTGGCGACACATCCGGTTATGGCGGTCTACTGCACCAAGCAGCCGCCGCCGGCTCAACTGAGCGCCCATACGGCGGTTATTTTGATGATGTTGCTGATGACCTCGAGCGCGCCTATCCCGAATTTTCGACTGCGATTGAAAGGGTTGTCGTAGATCTTGGTGAATTAACACTTCACATCAAGCGCGAAAAGCTGGTTGAAGTAGCGTTCATTTTACGAGATAAATTGAAGTTTGAAATGTGTATGGGGGTAAATGGAGTTCATTACCCCGAGCAAACTGATCGCGAACTTCACGCCGTTTATCCATTACTTTCAATGACAAAAAACCAGCGAATTCGGTTAGAAGTTTCCGTCCCAGATTCAGATCCACATATTCCATCAGTGGTTGAAGTGTGGGCTGGCAACAATTGGCATGAACGCGAAACCTTTGACATGTTTGGAATTATTTTTAATAACCACCCGGGATTAACTCGTATCTTGATGCCAGATGATTGGAAAGGTCATCCGCAGCGCAAAGATTATCCGTTGGGTGGAATTCCAGTTGAGTACAAAGGTGCCACGATTCCGCCTCCTAGTGATCGAAGAAGTTACAAGTGACAACTTTTGATCCCTACGCGCCTTCACGTGAAACTACCGAAGGAAAAGTATTTTCGGTAACTGGTGGTGACTGGGACTCCTTAGTTCAAGAAATCGGCGCAACTAAAGAAGAGCGGGTTGTTGTAAATATGGGCCCGCAGCACCCATCGACACATGGCGTGCTTCGATTAGTGCTCGAACTCGAAGGCGAAACAATCACAGAGGTGCGTTGTGGAATTGGGTACCTGCACACAGGCATTGAAAAGAACATTGAATTCCGGAACTGGACTCAAGGCACAACCTTTGTTACTCGAATGGATTACTTAAGCCCATTGCACAATGAAACCGCCTATTGCATGGCGGTGGAAAAGCTTCTCGGGATTACCGATGATGTGCCAGAGCGGGCAAGTGTCATTCGCGTAATGATGATGGAGCTCAATCGAATCTCATCCCACATGGTTGCACTCGGCACTGGTGCGCTCGAATTAGGTGCTATGGGCCCGATGTTCTTTGCTTTCCGGGACCGCGAAACCGTATTGGAAATCTTTGAAATGATTACTGGTCTTCGGATGAACATGGCATACATCCGGCCAGGGGGAGTTCAGCAAGATCTACCCGAGGGTGCTTTAACTAAAATCCGCGATGGCGTGAAATTAATGCGCAAAAACTTTAAAGACAACGCAACATTGTTGATTGGTAATTCAATTTGGATGAAGCGCACCCAAGGAATTGGCTACCTCGATTTGGCGGGTTGCACCACCCTTGGAATCACAGGCCCAGTTCTTCGAGCAACTGGCATGCCTTGGGATCTGCGTAAAGTTGCGCCATATTGTGGTTATGAAAATTACAACTTCGATGTTGT
>Ga0105051_10005161_pt1 | contig 14746 bp, 13 predicted proteins | sample FRY02_FD_78383 | JGI IMG/M metagenome (GOLD analysis project Ga0105051, IMG submission 78383) | Freshwater microbial communities from Lake Fryxell liftoff mats and glacier meltwater in Antarctica - FRY-02 (megahit assembly) | ecosystem: Environmental > Aquatic > Freshwater > Ice > Glacier... | reverse complement strand
GATATTGAATAATTTGCGATTAATTTCTTATTATATATTATAAATGAGGAAGACTACTAAAAAACATCAAAAACTTTATAAAATGAAAGGTTGTTCTAAAACTTACAAAAAACATTTAGGAGGTTCAGCAGATGTTAATTTGGCTTATCCAAGTTCAAATGTACCCACTCAAAGTAATCCTTTTTTAGCCTATACTGGTAAAGGTGGTATGCTAACTAACACAAATGCTGCGGATAAAACGATACCTAATACAGGACCTTTATTTAACGGTTTCAATTTTTTAAATCCTCAAGGTTCTCAGCACGGCGGAAATTGCGCCTCATGTGCCCCAGGATTTATGGTGGGTGGTAAAAAACATCGTTCTAATTGTAAATGTAGCTCGTGTAAAAAGAAGATGATGAAAGGAGGTAACCCAGGTATTCCTTATCCTGATGGACTCGTAGGTACAGCATGGAATCCTTCTACTAATAGTTTACCTGGCGTAAATGGCGTTCAAGGTGATAGTAATTACTTAGCTTTGAATCAGTTCAAAGTTGACCCACAAACCGCAATGATAGCAACAGGAGCTAATAGACCATTTTCTGTTGGAGGAAAAACCAGAAAACGCGGACAAAAAGGTGGCGCATTATCTAATTTTTTAGGTCAAGATTTAATCAATTTAGGTAGACAATTTCAGTTTGGAGTAGGAAGTGCGTATAATACATTAAGTGGATATGCTGCTCCAGTAAGCCCTTTACCATGGAGAGACCAAATACCAACCGCAGCAAATATTTCTACAATTCGTGCTTCAATGATATAAAATATTTTCTCTCTATATATTTATATAATGGCCACAGTAATTAATGATAGAAATATTGCAGGTTATGTTAGGAATTACATAACATCTAAAAACCTATTACCAGAAGATATGCGTAATAAAGCAATTGGAGACTGGAATGTAACAGAAGTAACAAATATGAGAAGTTTATTTAGTGGTTATGAAACATTCGACGAACCTCTTTTTAAGTGGGATACTACAAATGTTTTGAATATGAGTGGAATGTTTGATGGTTGTAATAATTTTAATCAAGATATAAGTAATTGGAATGTATCAGAAGTTACTAATATGAGTGGAATGTTTGATGGTTGTAATAATTTTAATCAAGATATAAGTAATTGGAATGTATCAGAAGTTACTAATATGAATAATATGTTTAGAGGATGTATTAATTTCAATCAAGATATCAGTCATTGGGATGTATCAAAAGTTAAAACAATGTTTTATATGTTTAGAGATTGTCGAAGATTTAATCAAAATCTACATCCTTGGAATATAACAGGAGTAACAGATATGACAGGCTTGTTTCGAGGGTGTATTAATTTAAATATAAATCCAAATTGGCATATTAGTCCTGCTACCACAATTGTTGATATGTTTTTGAATACACCATTAGGCAATGTTCCAGTTCAACCAATTGAAGCCCAGCATTTGAAATCCATAATGCTTTTGATGAATTTAATTTTTAAAAATTTATGGGAATTATTACACAAGAAAACAATGGTAAAAGAAATTTTATAAATGAAGTTAGCCCTCTTAATCCATTAGTAGAATATATTGAGTCACAGAGTGAAACTGGTATAGGTATAGAAGAAAAAACAAAAGAATTTAATACCGATAGTCCTAGTGCAACAATACTTAATGATTTAAGTGGTAATCTTAAATATAGTCTAAATGGTTACATAAGAGAACATCCTGAATATAAAGAAAGTGTATTACAAATGATTCAATTTGTTATGTCTCAACCAAAAGAATATAAGGATGCATATATACGTCAATTTGCTGTCACTTCTATTTATGCATATGATTCTGGAAAAAACCCCTTAAGTTGTTGTAAAGGTGTTTTTGAGCGCATTTTTTTAACTAATAAAACAATACTCTTTATATTATGTAGTGATGAACCAACAACTTCTGCAAGTAGTACTTGTAATCCTATTTATAAGGAATTATTATCTTGCTTCCATCGTGAAGAATATGTAGATTATGAAGAAATATTTAAAGAATGGTATGAAACAGTACATAATGAAGATGAAACAAGTGAATTGGCAAATAGCAGTGTAGAAGATAGAAAAAATGCTTTTAGAACCTTTCTTCTAAATAAAAAACCTGAAGCGAATTTGACTGAAATTAATAAGTTTATTAATCAAGATTCGTATAAACCTATATTTGAAACTTTGAAGATTGGTGGAAGAAGAGGAAGAAAGAGTAATAAAGGAAGAAAGACTAATAAAGGAAGAAAGACTAATAAAGGAAGAAAGACTAATAAAGGAAGAAAGACTAATAAGGGAAGAAAGACTAATAAAGGAAGAAAGACTAATAAAGGAAGAAAGACTAATAAGAGAAAGTAAAAATAAAACTATTTTCTCTCTATATTTATATAATGGCTAACTATCCAACTTCGTTAAAAGAGCTATGTACTCCAGCTGCTATCTATTTTGTAATATCGATGGTAGCATTGGCAATGGTGTTATTCCAAAATTTAGGAAATAATAACAGCTATCATGTTGGTTCTTTTTCTTGTCGTGTTCCTAACACAATGGCTGTATTTATTGTTAAATTACTTTATGTTCTATTTTGGACTTATATACTTAATTTAATATGTAAGGACGGTCATGTAGGAGTTTCTTGGTTGTTAGTATTATTGCCTTGGCTTTTGCTCTTTGTTATGATTGGTCTGCTAATGATTAATATGTAAAGAATATAAATATGAATATAAATGTAGTATAATAAAAATATTTTAAATATTATTATTATATAATATACGCAAATGAAAAATACAGTTAAAAATGGAAAGTCGTATGAAAAAAATGGATGGAAATATATATCAGTTAGAGGCTCGCCAAAAGAACGCGGTTATGCATATGGATATTTATGCGCTGAAGACTTTAAGGAAATCCAAAAAATGTTAAAATTTTTAATGATGGAGGCGTATGGAATGGAATGGGATTATTTTATCAAGCAAATTAATGATGATTTTAAAGATATGACTAAACGTGATTTTGAAGAGCTATATGAGGAAATGGAAGGCATTGCTGAAGGCTGTACTGCTGCTGGATGCACCACTAATATTGACGAAATAATTGCCTGGAATTTTTACATGTCTATACCATATTGGTAGTCAGCAAAATCAGATAGCAGGGTTGGTAAAGAAGGCGGTGCTAAGGACCATTGTAGTGCATTTATTGCTGTTGGAGATTGGACTGAAGACGGTAATATTGTTTGTGCGCATAATTCTTTTACAGATTTTATTGATGGACAATATTCAAATATTGTTTTAGATTTAAAACCGGACAAAGGTCATCGTTTTATTATGCAAACATCTCCATGCTGGATTTGGAGTGGAACTGATTTTTTTGTTACAGCAAAGGGTATTATAGGAACAGAAACAACAATTGGTGGATTTTATCCTTACGAAAAAAAATATCCAATTGGATATAGAATTAGAAAAGCTATGCAATATGGTAATACATTAGACGAATATTGTGAAATACTTTTAGAAGAGAATTCAGGAGATTATGCGAACTCTTGGTTGTTTGGAGATACAGTTAATAATGAGATTTTACGTATTGAATTAGGTCTTAAATATCATAATATAGAGAGAACAAAAAATGGTTTTTTTATTGGATTTAATGCGCCTTATGATGAAAAAATAAGAAATTTAGAAGTAAATAATTCAGGATTTTATGATGTAAGAAGACATCAAGGTGCAAGATTAGTAAGATTAGGCGATTTAATGGACGAACATAAAGGCAAACTTAATATTGAAGTTGCTAAAAAAATTATTGCCGATCATTATGACGTTTATTTACAAAAGGAAGATAATCCTTGCTCAAGAACTGTTTGTTCTCATTATGATTTAGATGCGAGAGAATATATGTCAGACCAAAGCAGACCAAAACCCTTTGCTCCTCACGGGGCTGTTGATGGTATAGTTTGCGATACAAATATGGCAAAAAAAATGTCATTTTGCGGTCGCTTTGGCAATTCATGTGGTATTCCATTTATAAAGGATGAATTCTGTAAAAAACATAGACAATATTATAAATTTTGTCCGTATTTACATGATAGACCTAGCCAACCTTGGACGGACTTTGCTAGCGAAGAAGTAAAAAAAAAATTTAAATTAACAAAAAAAGGTGGTAGACGTGGTAATAATAAAACAAAGAAAAATAATTAATTCAAATATTATAATAATAATTACATTTAAAAATATATGATTATTATAATATAAAATGGACAAAGACAAAATATCTTGGAAATTAATTGACAAATTATTTAAAGACAATCCCAATACTTTAGTTTCTCATCATTTAGAGTCTTATAATGAATTCTTTAAGAATGGTATTCGACGTGTTTTTCACGAAAATAATCCTATTCGCTTTATTGAGAGACAAGATGAAAGTTCTAGCGAATCCGAAGGCAAACGTAATGAATGTTTATTATATTTAGGTGGAAAAGATGGAACTAAAATTTATTATGGCAAACCCATTATTTATGATGATCACTCTTCTCACTATATGTTTCCTAATGATGCGCGTTTAAGAAATATGACTTACGGTGTAACTATTCATTATGATGTTGAAGTAGAATTTATTTATTATGTAGGAGAGGAGAGAAGAGAACACTCTATATTATTACCTAAAATATATCTTGGTCGCTTTCCTATTATGCTTCAATCTGATTTGTGTATTTTAAGCACAATGAACAAAGATGTTAGATTTAATATGGGCGAATGTCGTAATGATTATGGTGGATACTTTATTATTGATGGTAAGGAAAAAGTCCTTATTTCGCAAGAAAAATTTGCAGATAATTTGCTTTATATTCGACAGTATAAAGATGACGATTTATATAGCTATTCAGCAGAAATTCGTTCTGTTTCTGAAGATACATCTAAGCCAATTCGCACAAGCGCTATAAGAATGGTCGCACCATCTCCTAGCTACACTAATAATCAAATTGTTGTTTCTGTTCCAAATGTTAAAAAGCCAGTTCCCCTATTTATTTTAATGAGAGCGCTTGGAATTAGTTCGGATAAAGATATTATTGAAACTTGTTTGCTTACCAATTTAGATAATGAAAAAGAAAATGAAAAAAATCGATATATTGACTTATTTATTCCTTCTATTCACGATGCAAATAAAATATTTAACCAGCAAAATGCTCTTGAATTTATTGCAGAACTTACAAAAAGAGGCACCGTTTCAGGTGTAATAGAAATTTTATCTGATTATTTTTTGTCTCATATTGGCGAGTTAAATTTTTTGGAAAAGGCCTATTTTGTTGGTTATATGGTAAATCGTATGTTAAAAGTATATACAAAAGAAGAGAAGCCAACTGATCGCGATAATTTTAGATTTAAAAGAGTTGAATTATCAGGTTCTCTCATTTATGATTTATTTAGAGAGTATTATTTAATTCAAAAGAAGGATATAACAAGGAAAATTGATGAAGAATATTACTATCACAAAGGTGAATATAAAGAAGACGAAACTCTCTCAAGAAAAGAGAAGAAACAAATAAAGTTGAAGGAAGGTAAATCTGGTGAGCAAAAACAAGAAAACAAATATAAGGACAATTTTATAGGTCTTATTGAAGCCAACTTTAAGTCATTCTTTAAAGAGAGAATAGTAGAACAAGGATTTAGAAGGGCATTTAAAGGTAATTGGGGTTCAGAAGCACATACTAAACGTATTGGTGCTGTTCAGGATTTAAATCGTCTTAGTTGGAATACATTTATCTCTCATTTGCGTAAACTTAATTTACCATTAGATTCCAGTGCAAAAGTTGTGGGACCTCGTTTACTTAATTCATCACAATGGGGTTTTATTGACCCACTTGATACACCTGACGGTGGAAATATTGGATTACATAAGCATATGGCAATTAGTACTCATATTACAAGCGGTTCTTCTGGCTACCCAATTATTAAATGGCTAAGAATAAATACTCCAATGAGAATTATATTGGAATGTTCACCAGAACAATTAGGAAGCAATACAAAAATATTTGTAAATGGTAAATGGATTGGTGTTATTGATAATCCAATTCAATTAGTTAATTTGTTAAAATTATATAGAAGAAATGGTGTTCTTCCAATTTATACAAGTATTTCATTTAATTTTAAAAGTAATGAAATTAATATTTACACGGATGCAGGTAGATTAACTAGACCTATTTATTATATTGAAGATGGAAAAATAAGTTTTGATAGAAAAAATATAACTGAATTATTAGAAACTGGAAACATAACTTGGGAACAAATTATTTCTGGGTTTATGAAGAAATCTGACGAAAACTTTAAAACAAAAAATAATACAATTTACGAATTAATGAAGCTTTACAGTGACATTGGAGGAGATAAATCAGTTGTTTTACAGCGTTTAGAATCAGCTAAATCTATGGTTGATTATGTTGATACAGCAGAAGAAGAAACCGCATTAATAGCTTCAAATGAAAATGACCTTAAAAAAAGTAAATGGTATACGCACATGGAAATTGATCCATCGCTAATTTTAGGTGTTATGGGCAATCTTATTATTTATCCTGAAAATAATCCTCTTCCTCGTGATGCTTTCTCTTGTGGTCAAAGTAAGCAAGCAGTTTCTGTTTATCATTCTAATTATCAAATGCGTATTGATAAGATGGGTGTTGTATTAAATTATGGACAAATTCCTTTAATTAAATCAAGATATTTGGAATATGTTAATAATGAAGAAATGCCTTATGGTGTTAATGCGATTGTTGCTATTATGTCTTATACAGGATATAATGTAGAAGATGCTATTTTAATAAATGAAGGTGCTGTACAACGAGGAATTTTTAGAACAACATATTATTCTTCTTATGAAACGAGAGAAGAAAGTTCAAAAGTAACAGGTTCGACAAGTTCAAAATTTGCCAATATTGAAAATAATAATGTTGTTGGTAAAAAACAAGGTTTTGATTATAGTTATTTAGATGAACACGGTTTAATTAAAGAGAACACGGAAATAAATGATAAAATTATATTGGTTGGTAAAATTAATTCTAGTATGACGGCAAAAGATACTTGGACGGATGATTCAGTTAAAACCAAAAAAGGTCAGCTTGGTTTTGTTGATAAATCATTTATTACGTCGGGTGAAGAAGGTTTTAATGTTGCAAAGGTTCGTGTTCGTGAAGAACGTTTGCCTGCAATTGGAGACAAATTTGCGTCACGTAGTGGACAAAAAGGTACAATCGGTCTCATTATTAAAGAAGAAGATATGCCATTTACTGCTGACGGCATTCGCCCAGATTTAATTATTAATCCACACGCTTTACCGTCTCGTATGACAATCGGACAAATAATAGAATGTCTTTTTGGTAAATTATGTGCGACTTATGGTGCATTTGGAGACTGCACAGCATTTCAAGTAAAAGGTCCAAACTACTCTACTTACGGACCAATGCTTGTAGAACACGGATTTCATTCTAGCGGTAATGATGTATTATATAATGGTATGACAGGAGAGCAATTATCTGCTGATATTTTTATTGGTCCAACCTATTATATGCGTTTAAAACACATGGTAAAGGATAAAATCAATTATCGTGCGCGCGGTCCAAATACAGTATTGACAAGACAACCTGTCCAAGGTCGCGCTAATGATGGTGGTTTACGTATTGGTGAGATGGAGCGAGATGGAGTGTTAGCACATGGAATGTCATATTTTTTAAATGAATCATTTATGGTAAGAGGAGAGAGTAAAGATTATTATATTGCGGTTTGTAATAAAACAGGATCAGTTGCAATTTATAATGAATCAAGAAATTTGTTTTTAAGTCCTCAAGCAGATGGTCCAATTAAATTTAATACTAATCCAGATGGAACACAAAATATCATGAATTTAAGTAGATTTGGTCGCTCATTTAGTATTATTAAAATTCCTTATTCATTTAAACTTTTAATGCAAGAGCTACAAGTTATGAATATTCAAATGAGAATTATAACAGAAGATAATGTTGATCAACTTTTAAGTATGTCTTATTCAGATAATATCAATAAATTAATGAAGAGTACAAAATCAACGGCAGAAGTTATTGGTGATTATGGTGCAAGCATTAGAGCTAAAATAATAGAAGACCAAAAAAATATCCCTAGGAGAGTTATACAAGAACAACCAGTTATACCACAACCAGCTATAATTGAATCTACACCTTCAACAGGCGAATATGCGCCTGAATCACCCGCATATATGCCAAATTCGCCCGATTACGCTCCAGAATCGCCAATATTTGTACCTAAAACACCACCATCTATGTTTAATTCACAACCTGGAACGCCAACTAATTATTCACCAGGAAATTATACTATTAACTCTCCTGAATATCAAGGCACTCCAGAATCTCCGGCAGAGCCAGTTAAAACCGAAGTGCCAGGTCCAGCTCCTTCTGTATTAGAAGTTAAACCTGAAACGCCGTCTACGCCGTCTACGCCAGAAACGCCATCAACTGGTGAACAATCAGAAGAGAAAAAGGATCAAGAATCTTCTTCAACAGACGTAAAAAAAATAACAATTTAAAATAAAATTGAATTAAAAATATACTAATATAAATATATTATAATATAGAATGGCAAGTCAGAACTCAAGTATTTTAATTTCACATATTTTCAATTCTAGAAAAGTAGTTCTAGAGCTTATGGAAAAACAAGGATATAATATTAATGATTACTCAAATTTTAGCATTAATGAAGTTAACTCAATGAAGCAAAATAATCAACTTGATATGCTTCTTGAAACTAATGATGATAAAGTTACACCTGAAAATCCAAAGAAAAAAATTTATATTAGATATTATTTAACGTCAAGACCAGCCCCTAAAAATATTCAAGAAATGATTGATGACTTATTTGTATTAACTGAAACTTTAAAGAAGACTGATACGTTATTTATTATTATAAAAGATGATCCAAATGAAACACTTATTAATGAATTAAAGCATATTTGGGAAAGCGACGGCATTTTCATTGTTGTTGAAAATATTAGGCGTCTTCAATTTAATATATTAAATCATGTTTTAGTGCCTCCTCATAAAGTTTTAATTGAAAAAGAAGTTGATGATATTATGAAGCGTTATAATATTACAGATAAGGTTCAATTTCCAGATATATCGCGTTTTGATCCTGTTGCAAGAGTAATTGGTTTAAGACCTGGACAAGTTTGTAAAATTATAAGATCAAGTAAAACAGCAATTGAGGCTAATTATTATAGAATTTGTGTTTAAAGTGAAGCGACTGAATTAAAGCGAAGCGACTGAATTAAAGCGAAGCGACTGCTCTAAATAAAAGTGAATAAATATTTAAATAAATTTTTATATAAATATTTATAAATGAATATAGAAGTGCCATCAGAAAAAGGATTTACAGTTTATAGCAAATCAGGTTGTCCGAATTGTGACAAAATAAAGATATTACTAGAAGAAAATAAAATGGAATATAATGTAATTAATTGTGATAATTATTTAAATGAAAATAAGCCTTTTTTTTTAGAGTTTATTAAACTAATAACGAGAGAAGAATGTAAACAATTTCCAATTATATTTAGAAACGCACAATATATTGGAGGATATAAAGAATGTATGAATGAAGTTTATCGCATTTGTTTTGATACGGAAGATAATTTTTAAATTAATATATATTAATTTTTAATAGTTATATATATTAATGAGTATAGAAGATACTATTGATAGTTTACCAAATTCAGAACAATTTACAAATAAATTAGATGCATTACAGCAAAAGATTGTTCCTATTTTAGAAGAATTTCAAAAATATTATATATTTTACAACAAAAATCCAGAATATCCTGATTATCAATCTATGTTTGATAAAGTTAAAGGACAAATAACTCAAGTTTGTTCTGATTTATTTACGCTTGAAAATAGTGTTGATGTAAACATTAACAAAATAAATAAAGCTCTTGCAGCATTAAATGTTTTAATTAAAAGGGAAAGGAAAACAAATGGAGAATTAAAAAGAAAATTAGGAATAGCTGAAACAGATAATAATGCGGCAAGCGAATTAATTGACAATTATAAGGAAATGTATGAAGAAGGATATTTAAGAAATTGGGGGTTAAGTATTAGCATATTATTTGCTGGATTAATAATTTCAAAAGTATATAAAAGTCCAACAGTAGCGTCTGTTTAAACGTTTAAATTTATTAAATAATAATACTTATATTTAATAAATGTTTACATCTTTTTTAAAATGTAGAAGATTTCCTTACAATAATGAATTAAATAAATATTGTATGGATTCGACATTAAAATCAATTCAAAAAATGAGTAGAGAATATGATAAAGAGAGAAAACAAGATAAATATATATTAGTAAAAAAAACAATTAATGATTCTATTAAAGAACAAGATGATATACATATTTTAAGTGCTTGTATAGGTTTTCTCTCTACAACTTGTTTTCTACTTAATTTTTTATTTATCCAGAAATAAAATATGTTTTCTTCTAATTATTATATAAGATGAATTTACCTAATAATAAAGAACTATATGATAAAAGTAATTCAATAATTTTAAATTTAGAGACATTAAGAACAACTTATAAAAATCTTTTAATTCAATATCAACAAGCTGTTGCAAATTATGTTAGCTACTTAAAAGAAGACCCAACTTCTAATAATATTATGGATAAATATGTTACTGTTAATGGACAACAATTTTTAGGTAGCAGTGCTTTAAGTCAAAATAATTCAGCAACTCTTAATGATTGTATTGCGTCTTGTTCTGCAAACCCTCAATGTAGTGGTGCAACATATAATCCAACAAATTACAAACAACCTATGTGTTTTTTACGTAAAGGAGATGGTAATTTAGTTAATGGATTATCTAGCGATATAGCAATAGTTTCAAAAGGCAAACAACTTCTCTCTATCGTTCAAAATATAAATGAACAATTGAATGAAACAAATGCAAAAATACAGCAACTTTCTAAACAGTCGGAACCAACATATAATGAAGTTAATAACCAAAAAGAATCAGAAAACGAAACTCTTATGAAGCAATATGCTCAGCTAACAGCAGAGAGAGTAAAAATTGATAAAATGTTGAATGAATATGAAACTCTTGATAAAACTCAAACTCAAGGAACAATAGTAACAAATAAAAATTATTATTTATATGTTTTGTTATGTTTATTTGCTATATTAGTAGTATTTTTGCTAGTTAAATTTAGTGTTTCTTCATCATCTTCTCAACAAAATCCTAGTTCTATGTATCAAAGTGGCGGAGGATTTTTTTATTAGCAATATATATATATAATGAATAATACAATTATTGACAATAATACTGTTGAAGCCGCCTACAAGGATTCAAGTGAAATAGTAAATAAAGAATATTATGAATATATAGCATTACTTTTTACAGCAATATTACTTATTATGTTGTTTTTTAGATATAACGTTTCTAGTAATAATCAGAGTGGTGGTTCTACTAACTACCCTATCAATAAGTTTAAAATTATAATTATAATTTTATTTACTCTATTTTATTTTAATCGTAAAAAAATTTATAACCAAATAAATATCTAAAATGCTATCTAAAATAATATATTTAACCATATTTTATTTTACACTTATCACAAGTAGTTAAATAACTACACATTATTTCAACTATTTTTGTAGCATAATCAGTTCTAATATATTTAATTAATTGTTCAATATTAACATAATAATATTGATAATTCTCTTCTTTTTTAAATTCTTCTTCATGTTTTATTAAATATAATTTAAAATTATTGATACCTGTAACATGCATTTTACAATCCATTTTGCATACATTGCACCTTCTAAATACATTAACATTATCAAGTTCTATTAATTTAGATAAGTGAAGGCGTGCGTCTTCCAATAATTGATCTTGAGTAGGGTTCTTAAAATATTGACAATTATTTTTTTCCTTATGAATTAAACTTTGAAAACGTTTTTCACCTTTTCTTAAAATTAAGTTGCTCTGACATGCAATGCATTTATATTGATGACCTTTTTCAATATTAATAATATTTGTATAACTGTTGCTGGTGGTTTCAATAGCACCAAGTAAATATGAATTGCTCATTATTATATATGTTTAATTTACATTATTATATGATTAAATAAATCATTTTTTTATAAAAGTAAAATAGTTATATTTTAATATAATATTATAGTAAAATAGTTATATTTTAATATAATAATATATTAATATGTCTATAATTTCTAATTTATTTTCAAACTTTGATGATTTAACAAAAAAAAAATCCATTATTGATAATCCAACAGATTGTGAAAACAAAAATATTATAACTAAAGAATATTCGCCTTCTTTAAATCAAGGGAAAACATTTAAAAAGTTTCAAAATAAAATTACTAAAAATTTAGAAAAACGTGTTGAACGCGTAAGCTCAAAAGAAGGTTTTCAAGGTCTAGAACAAAATGGTCTCACAATGCAAACACAAAAAGTAATTGATAAAAATACTTATACTTCTCAACAACAAGTTCTTGCTAATTTAAAGTCAGAATATGATAGTACATTAGCAGAATATCAAACTTTATCTAATCAAATAGAAAACATAGCAACTAATTATGTCGATAGATCTAGTTCTAGTAATCCTTATTTAGGTAAAGTAATTCAATTACAAGGTGGTGCTCTTTTCTATGTGACAAATCAAGGTACAGCAAAGGAAATACTAACTATGGAAATTTATGCTGCAGTATCAGGTAAAAATGGGTTTCCGCCTCAAGGACAGTTTACAACAGTTCCTATACAATGGACCTCCATTTCCACTACTCCTGGATCAACTATCCCAACAAAACCTCCATTAGTTATTGGCACTCCTGTGGAATCAGGTCAAAGTGTAGGCAATGAAGGAGCAAATATATACGTGAATACAATGATTAGCAATCCAGTGACTTCATATCAGGGTTGTTACGCGGATAATGATTCACCTCCGTCAACAATGACTTTTATTGGCGGCTCACCACCACCTCCTAATACAGCAGCTATTGTAAATGGTAATTTTAATGAACCGCAAATTGCTACAAATACTTACGTGGGTTATTGGGGAACTACAAAAGTCCCTGGTTGGTATTTTAACGCTATGTTGGTAAATAGTTACAAAAACTCTTCTTATCCAATTCCTTATCCAGGTGGTAGTCAATGTGTATCTATTTATTATAACCAATATATTTATCAATTAATTACTTTACCACTAGGCACATATACACTATCTTTTTACCTTTGTGGCAGTAATATTGGCGGTGCTGGTAATAAAATTAATCTTACAATAGCTAGCACTGGATCCCCTGGTCAAGCAACCCAAACATTTGCTTTTAGTCCTCCAGTAAATGTATGGACACAATATAGTCAGCAATTTAATATTACAGTATCTGGACCATTCCAAATTACTTTTGCAGGGACTACAAATGGACTTTATAGCGCCTTAGCAAATGTTTCATTGTCGTCTACTGGAAATACATCCGCAGGAACTTATACATACAGTATGTGTGAACAAGCTGCGATTAACGGTGGATATAATTATTTTGCTTTACAAAATGTCAATACTAATTCGTCACAAGGTTATTGTGCTGTTTCAAATGATGGAATTGCTCCTACACAAAATGGAACAGCATATGTTGTATCAGGTCAAACTGCTTTATGGTCTTCAAATACTGGTGGAAATCCGGGCGCATACGCTAGTTTTGTTAATGGTTCTCTAAAAGTTCTTAATTCAAGTGGTGCCGCAATATTTTCTACTCCAAATAGTACTCAAAATCCAAGCAATTACATTGGTTGTTATGGTGATAAATCTACTAGAGCAATGACTTTATATAATAAAGGTTCTCAACAATATAACAATTCACAATGTCAACAAATTGCACAATCACAAAATGCTACTTATTATGGATTACAAGATTCAACTTCCGGAAAAAATGCTCAATGTGCTTTGAGTAGTAATTTAAGTCAAGCGCAAGAATATGGTGTAGCGACCAATTGTACTAAAATTAGTAATGGTTCGTGGAGTGGTGGTGGATGGTCTAATGCCATATATAGCACAACGACACCTACCAATAGTTATTTTTTGATTCTTCAAAGTGATGGTAATATGTATATTTACTTAGGCAGTGGACCAAATGATAATCAAGGCTTAGTATGGCAATCTGGAACGAATGGTAAACAACAACAAGGCAATCCTTTAATGGTCGCTGCTAATAACAAATTTGGACAAGCGTGGATGCCAAGTGGTTCTGCTTTAGCGCCAGGAGAGTATTTGAGTTATACAAATGGCAATTTGGTTTTAATAATGCAATCAGATGGTAATCTTGTTTTATATACTTACCAACTGTCAACTAATTGTAAAAAAATGGCCGATGGAAATACTGGTGGAGGTGTAGGTGCTAACGCTTTATATCAATTAAATGAAGTTGGTTCCTATGCTAATATGGCGCAACTTGCTTATGTTGACCAAGACTCGAAACTACACACTTATCCTTCTACAAATACGACATACGCAAATACATATACAACAATGAATGGTAACGATAGTAGTGGTTATGATATACCAAATGCCGCTTACGGAAATGCAACAGTCGAACAATGTAAGACTTCGTGTAATAATAATAGTGCGTGTGGTGGTTTTGTGTTTGATATTGGCAATAATACATGTTATCCAAAAACTTCCAGTATGTATCCT
>Ga0105051_10005151_pt1 | contig 14768 bp, 13 predicted proteins | sample FRY02_FD_78383 | JGI IMG/M metagenome (GOLD analysis project Ga0105051, IMG submission 78383) | Freshwater microbial communities from Lake Fryxell liftoff mats and glacier meltwater in Antarctica - FRY-02 (megahit assembly) | ecosystem: Environmental > Aquatic > Freshwater > Ice > Glacier... | reverse complement strand
TCGAACGACATCCGAGCTGTCATCATCGCGACCTGGCGCCCAACTTCGTGCGAATACAGGCGCTTTGGTAGGTTCAAGCTGGCGTCGACCGGATGTAGGGCCGACAAGCCGCGCCCAGCATGAGCGGTTCGCGCGATGCTGACCGTGCCGAAGGTCGTTTCCAGTTGCCGTACCTTATTTTGCGACACATGCGTCCGCCTTACCGCATCAGCGCCAACCACCGGGTCGATCGCTTGGTCGAAGCCACGCAAGGTCAGATGTGATTGTAGTAGACGCCGCATCAGCTCATGCTGCTCAACATGTAACCAGCGCTCGACGGCGGCCTCTGGCCTGCCGTGGAAGTCGTCCGAGACCAGTACCTTCTTCATCGTGGCGAATTGCTCGATCGCGGCGTCGAAAAGTTGGTCAACCAATGCTTGTTTGCTATAGGGTTCGTTCACGAGGGGCCTCCCGGGGATAGTTGGTCTGCTAACCGTTATCTACCGCGGATCGCCCCTCGTGTCTTCTTTCCTGTGGCATTAATCACCTGATTTTATTCATATTTGCTGTCGACTGAAAGGATCCGCACCCTTATGAGAATGTGAAAGAGAGAGCCCGTGATCATGTAGACATCGTCGACGACGATGCGGTCGGCGACGATGAGGTTGACGATATTGGTAAATAGGTTGCGGTGTCTGAGCAGTACGCCCTTGGATTTACCCGTGGTTCCGCCGGTGTAGGCGATCCAGCAGGGCGCGTCTTCGGCGATCTCGACTGGGGAAAGAGGCCGGTCCCGGCTGGCCTCAAGCAGGGCCTCGTAGTCGTGCCCGAGGCCGTGTTCGGCGCCGAATCCGACCACCACATCGACCACGGCGCCGCGAAGCTGGGGTACGACCGAGGCCATGTCCGAGTGCACGAACAGCACACGCGAGCCGGCGTCGGTCAGAAGCGCGCTCAGCGTGGCGGGCGACGCGCGAAAGTTGAGCGGCGCGTGGACGGCCCCGATGGCGGCACAGGCGAAGAAGATCTCGACGCACTCGACGCGATTGGGTGCGAGGACGCTGACGCGGTCCCCCGTTAACACGCCGAGGGTCTGGAGCGCGCTGGCTAGGCTGGTCGCACGGGCATGAAGATCGCCGTAGGTGCGGCGCCTGCCCGACTGTTCGATGATGGCGATGGCCCCGGGAGCCCGCGCGGCGTGGCGGCGCACGATATCGAAGGTGGAGACAGGCATAGTGTCGCGCGCTCAGTCCGGCTTGACGTAGGTCACGTCGATGTTTCCAGTCGGGGCGTCGTAGATAGGTGGGTCTTGGGTCGAAAAGAGGACCGTCTGTTCAACGATATCAAATCCGTGGCTGGTCCCAGCGGGGACGTCGAACACGCTGCCGGCCGCGAAGGTGTGTGGGACATCGTTGAGCGCGATGACCCCGCGGCCCACGAGGACCTGCAGTCGCGCCGTGGAGTGGTGGTGAATATGAGGTGGATAGTGCTGGCCCGCGTTTAGCTCGACCAGCTCGACCATTCGGCCGTCAAAGACGCCCAGGCGATGAATCTCAAGGGTCTCGCGATCCGTCTCGACGGTGAATCGTTGGATCCCGGCGAGAATGCCAAGTCCTCTTGGGTGGTCGTTTGAGGGGTTCATGTGGGAATCGGACGGTGCGGGGACGTTTGGTGGTCGTAGTGTCATGTGTGCAGAGAGACCAAAGATTGTGCGAAATGTCAAGGGGCGGGTCCGGCCGATCCATGGTGCCGGCGCGGTTGCCGAGATCGATCAACTGCCGTAGTTGCTGATGAATCGGCCATAGACCGTCTGGCCCCCGCGGGTGGGAATTGGATTTTTGTGGGCCAAGACCAGCTCGCACGCATTACTTTTAGCTCAATGCACATCTGGAGTAGCGGGGGCTTTGGTGCTCATCGCGGTCTGAAAGACCGGCTCTCGAGGGCGGGGCCATCAGTGGGCAGGAAAACGCCGTCGGCCGGCAGATCGAGTCTGCTGGGGTCAGGGCGTCCAGCGTTCGGTCGCGCCATTCCGCGACCGAGTTATGGAGCCGCGAGCAGGTCGTCCACGGCGGCGCCGATCGCCAGCGCATACCGGTAGATGCCCGGTGACCGGGTGTCGCAGAGGCCAGCGTCGTCGACCTTGCCGAGGCAGAAGTGGGTGCTGTCGTCGTCCTTGTGGATCTTCGCGACGCCGCCGTAGGCCGGGTCGCAGTGGTCAGTGTCGCGCTCAACGTCGCCGCATGGATCTCAGTCGAAAGTCAGCCGTTTGGAAAGAACTGGCGTCCGACTGAGGTGGATAGGGGATACGATCCACGTCGCCTCGGGGGGCGCGACGTAGCGCTGGAGGAGTCGCCGATCGGCCGGACGGTCCGTTCGGTCGAGTTGAGCATCGCTGTCAGGCGCGAGCCCCGCTCGGCGACGCCGACCTGCCAGCAAATTCGACACAAAGAGGGTTGGCACCTCGGCCTCTTGGCCGCTACAATGCGGACCATCTCCATGACGAGTCGCGAACCCTCGAGGGCCACTGGCGGCTCCTTTCCCGGCGTCCTTGGCCATCTTTGGTCGGTTGTTTGTATTTTTTTATATAAATCCATAGGTGCTCAATAAATCCACTCTTATCAAAACCCTACTCTTTTGGCATTCGCGCGTATGGGTTGACGCTCGCGCTGTTCGTCTCGGCCTGCGGTGGTAGCGATGGCCCGGCTGACGTCACGACCGACACCGCCGTCGACACCTCGCCTGACGCCGGCACCGATGTTATGGCGGATACCGACACGACTATCGTAGAGCCGGGCTACGCGACCATCGCGTTCTCCGTCGACGACTCGCAGCACGCGCACTACGCCGAGGCTGACTTCCTCGCGTGGAAGGGCGCATTCAAACATAACCCCACGACAAACATCATCACCTACGACGCTGCATAAACCGGCCCCTACCCCATGCTCTTCGATGACGGCCCGCCACCCACCGGCGGCGAGGCTCCGGGGGCCACCGCAGGCGACCACATCTGGACGACCAGCGTGCGGTTTCAGACGCCGATGGCCAACCAGCCCTTCGAGTTCACCGTCATCAAGTCCTCGAACGCGGGGTCTGACGGGGAATCGATCTGGGCCTACCCCGCGAACGGCTCCTTCACCATCACCGCCGGTGAGGCCGGCCTCGTGGTCGTCGACGGCGGCCGGGTCGACGCCTTCGGGGACGTCATCCCACGCGGGGTCTCCATCTCGGTCGGCGCCGTCACCATCGCTGGCCAGGCCGCCGCGGGCGCCGAGATATTCGCAGGCGCGACCGTCGACATTACGCTGTCCAATGTCTCAGTCACGCTGCCGAGCTGCCCCAACTGCGTCGCTCAGGTCATGGTCGGCCTGGACGTCCCTCGGAACACGGGGGGCCTCCAGTGCCCTCGCGAGGTCACCGGCTCGTTTCAAGGAGACGTCTCGACGACTCTATTGGCGCCCCAAGCCCCAGGCACGTACAACCTCTTCTATGCCCTGTCGTTCAGCGCTGACTGTGGCGCCGCGCTCGCCGCCTTCAATGGCGAGCGGGCTTTCCTGACCGAGGGCACGCCAGCCGGCTCCATTGTCGCCACGACCGGCCCGGTGACGTTTGAATTGAAGACAAGCGGCAATTGCTTGGACGTGGTGCAATCGTCACCCGATGACGGCGCCGAGGTCATCTCGTATCAGTGCACCAACAACGATAACCAGCTGTTCATACGGGCAAACGAGGGCGTCGGGGGCGCGCGCTACCGGGCGATCCATTCCGCGAAATGCCTTCAGATTGAGGGTGGGCCAACGGCGGACCAAGATGGTGCGGGCCTTATCCAAGGCGACTGCGAGGGCGGCGCGAATCAGTTCTTCCAGCTGCATGCGCGGCAAACGGCCTACCTCTTGCGTCCGATTCAGGCTGACAAATGCCTCGAGATCGCCTCCGACGGGGGCATCAGCCAGCAGACCTGCCGCGAGCCCGGTGACGCGGCCATTGCCTCGCAGCTCTTCGATCTCATCGGGCGGGAGAGCCCCGTGTCGACGGTGGCCATCGGGGACTGCCAGGGCGGCGGTATCGTCGGCTATATCCTACAGCCTGGCGATGCTGGCTACAGCTCCGACACGACGCACGGCCTCATCGTCGCAGGGGACCAGGCGACCGACATCGGTTGGCAGGACGCGGACGTGGTCGCCTACGTGGCCACAGGCGCGACTGCGACCACCATCGGCAGCGGCAAGGCCAACACGGCGGCCATCGTCACCGCCAACGCGACGCAGGGCAGCGGTCCCAATACCGCGAAGTACTGCTCGGACCTCGTCCTGCTGGGTCAGAGCGACTGGTATCTGCCCAATAAGGACGAGCTCAACAAGCTGCACGAGAGCCGCGCGACCATCGGCAATTTCGCGAGTGGCAATTACTGGAGTTCCAGCGAGACGAACTTTGGCAATCAAGAGGCGTGGAAGCAGACCTTCAATAGTGGCGGCGCCCAGCTCCTTAGCAACAAGCGTTCCCCAAGCCGCGCCCGCGGCGTAAGCGACTTCTGAGGAGTTTCGAGGTGCGTTCCGGCTTTCCGCGTGGACTGCGATGTCGGCGGGTGCCGTAGTCGTGGCCTCTCGTGTCGGCCGGTCTATGCCGCGATCCATGTGTCTTGGTTTGGCAGGCGCTGGCGCAGGGTCCGGCGTAGCATCGCTTGTTGAGGCACGACGAGGCCCTCGTGTGAGTCGTCGGGTGCCAACCAGCCCACAGCGTCCCCTTCGAACTCGCCGTGTGGCGTGGTCTCGCCGAGCCCGGTGCACCTAAGCGTCTGGTAGTAGAGCGCGTGGTCGAACTTCGCGGTTTTTTTGAAGTGACCGTCGTGGATATGAACCGTGGGAAAGAAGAGCCGGTCGGGCTCGCGTGTTAAAAAGGTCATCGCCATGGGATGCACAGTCGTTTTGCCTGTCTCAAGTTGGAACACCGCGAAGCCGTAGTCCGAATAGGCCGGGACCGCATCGAATAACACGTTGGGCATGCGGAACCGCGGATCGAGGCGTGTGAAGTCCGCCCGAGTTGGGACGTACGATGCGACGAACGAACCGACCGTGTGGACCACAAGCGTCTTCGCGGCGGCCCCGTAGGGTAGGCTGGGGCCCCCCTTGCGCATCAAGGGCATGGGCGCCTCGAACATCCGCTGCCAGTCTTGGAACATCCGCGGGTGCCTCGTGAGGTCCACGAAGGTCACCGCGTCCTCGCCGGAGCCGGGCGCGACCGGCAGCGGGAGGACCATCGCGATCGCTTGTCGGGCGTCGAGGTCCATCCCGTACGCGAGGGCCTGTGTGTCCTGCGTCACCCTGCGCGCGAAGATGTTGGTCGCCGAGACACGGACTTGTGGCGTGAGCGCGGCTCTAATGCGGGAAAACCAGCCGGTGGGCGACGCGACCGAAAAGCAGCACATCAGGCGGTCCTCCTAGCATGCAGTGTCGTGATAGCGTCGGCGCTGGTCGTGCCAGGAAACCGGATCCCACGTGCAGCCATCACGAGGCCGCGTCCGATTGTTACCGCGACGGGCCAGTCGTAGTACGAGTCACCATCGGGATCGTTGCCGCCGGCGAGAGTTGCCGCGCAACAACACTGCCCGACCTCAAGGTACCAGAAATATGCCTGGTCGTCCGGTGGGTTAAGCTCTCCATCCCACGCGTGAAGTTGCCGCGTTCGATCGTAGGCCTTCGCGACACTTTGGGTGACATCTTTTGTGGGGTCGCCGAGCCAGCGCGCGACGACCGCGATCTGCGTCTCGACCGGCGCACCGTCCCCATGGGGTTCCGACGCGTGGAAGCCCATCCCATCGACCGCGTCGCCGGCGACCGCCATCGCAATAGGAAACCCACACTGCGCAGCCGCGATTAGCGCGGCGAGGACGAGCCTGTGGTCCCGCTCGGCCAGCTCTGTGCCCCAGCGCTCGAGCCCAATGAGCTCGGGCGTGTCGGCATGTTCCCACGCGCCGTCTACCTGGGCGCCGAGGTCGCCGAGGTAGGCCGTGAAGTCGTCTGGGTGACCATGGAGCGCGTCGGACAACGCCCCCTGCCCCATCGTTTCGGTCGCCGTGGGCTTAGCTGGCGGACTATTCGCGTTGGGCATCGTGTACACAATCCCTTTGGGTAGACGGCAGACAATCCGTATGTCGCCTCGTCGGCCATTTGGTCAGCGGAGCCGGAACGTTCACTTCCGTGCGCATAGGAAAAGCAAAACGGCGGTAGGTGTCAAGGCCTAAGGCGAGGAATCCAGGCGCGTCGCCGCCGATAATTGGCCGCACGAACGGCGCGCGCAACGCCTGCTCGCGGGTCATCCCTTCGCGGCCGTTGCGCGCGGTGTGCCTAGGGGAAGCGAAGGCTGTCTTGGTGATTCTTCCTTAAGTCCGTGCGCTCTTCGCAGGAAAAAATGTTTAGTTTCACCCGATTTGGGCATTGTCGTGCGACGCGTCATCGATCGGAGCTCAAACCTCTACGTAGCGTCTTTGTGACGGCTTCAAAAGACTACGTGTTCTGGCGTCGGAGTTAGACGACCCTTAGGCTCGACGTGTCATTCTGTTCTTGGTATTGAGCTCGGTGTCGCCTTGAAAGGCGATCTCGGGATCGCGCCCAACTCTTCGCACGGAATCCGCATAAGTCCTAATGAACCTTGACCAATTCATCGCGAGCTTGATCGTCGCCGTTCCCGAGCTCGCTTCAGCAGTGCGGCAACACGTCGTCGACTGCGATGTCGTGCTGCCCCATGTCTTCATGGGCGATGTGACGCGTTGGGCCACGGCCGCCCCCGAAGATGCGCCCCGCACACGGCTCTTTGCGGCCTTCGAGCAGGCCCTCGATTCGGGCTCGGACGATGTGGCCGAGCTGCTGAATGTCTCATTCCTAGAGAACCTCGACCTGGCCGACGGTACGCCGCGGCTCTTCGCAGCCTTCGGTCCCCGCCTCGCGGCCGAGTGGGCCCGCCGGGTAAGCGCTCTCGACGCGGACGGCGTCCTCGCGCCAAGACAGGATTAGGCGACAGGCGTGGGTCCTGTACGATTGTGAGGTCTTTTAGGGCGACACCGGCTCGACGGTGACCCGCATGAGCAACATCGTTCCATACCACTCCTGGGCGGTGAGATCGCGGCGACCTCCGTTTCCGGGCCACGGATCGCGTACCGTCGCGAGAGTGACATAACCATTGCTAGCGAAGTCTCGATCATACGTCAGCGCCGTCAAGACCATCGCGTGGCCCATCGTCCCGATAATCAAGGGTCGGTTCGCCGCGAGGTCTTGCGCCGCGATCCCCGGCTCAGTGCGAAACGTGTCGCTGGAGACGCGCCATCGGTCCCCTTTGTCGTCGGTCCACGTGCGATTGAGACTCGCCGCGATCTCCCGAGCCGAGCCTGGCAGGTTCACGAGGTCGCCCCAGGCTTGTCGCACGATCTCCGGCTGAGAGACGTTGAGACCATAGTGCCGAAAGACCATCGAGATCGACGCCGCCCAACACCATTGTGACGCTTGCTGGTAGGCGCTGATTGTACTGGCCAGAGGCGTCGGCAGCCCCGCCTGACATCGCTGAATCCCCATGCTGTTGAGGGGCATACACCGGATCTCGGCGCGGGCGGTGCCTGTTGTCGCGGACAAAAGACACGTAGCGAGGACCAAGTATAAACGATGGTTGACCACTTTGAACTCCTACGAAAGGGCGGGCGCGACGTGAAGCACATGATGACACTTTTGGTGAACTCGACAGATGAAGCTATGCCAGATACCACGAATGTGTGTCAATTCAGGGGCTGTTCACTTGGGTGCCTTTGGGCCCGGCGGCGCGTGGATGTTGCCGGGGCCGGTGCGGCGAGAGCGGCCGCGGCCCTCTTGGCCCTCGCCGGGGCGCGGGGCCTGCTGGGGAATGACCCCGCTGCCATCGTCGAGGAACCCAAGGAAGATCGTGTGGTTGGGGCCGCCCTTGCCGAGCCTCGCGCGCACGAGGCGCGACTCGACGAGGAAGCCCGCGTGTTTAATGCGATGCTCGAACTTGCGGTCGTCCCAGGCGGACCACACCGCCAGCGCGCCGCCGGGTCTTAGCGCAGCGCGTGCGATTGCGAGGCCTTCATCACCGTAGAGGCCGGCATTGCGGTCTTGGGTAAAGGCGACGGGACCATTGTCAACATCCATCAGGATCGCGTCAAAGCGGCCCGGGCTGCAGGCCAGAAGCTCGCCGATGTCGCCCGTGACCACCTCGGTTCGAGGGTCGGCGAGGGGGTGGCCAGCCAGATGCCCGAGGGGGCCGCGGTTCCATTCGACCACCGCCTCAAGCAGCTCGGCGACGACGACGGTCGCGCCCGGCGGCAGCGCGTCGAGGGCCGCCCTCAAGGTGAAACCCAGGCCGAGGCCGCCGACGAGGGCCACGGGCGCCTCCAGCTCGCGCGCACGCACGCAGCCGAAGGACGACAGGGCCTCCTCCGAGCCGTGCATCGTGCTGGCCATGAGGCAGTGCCCCTCGGCGCAGATGAAGAAGTCGTTGCCGTCCTTTTCGAGGGTCAGCTCGGTGCCGTCGGGGGTTCGTGCCCGGCTTATCAGCTCGCGTTGTTTCATGTGGCCTCGTCGACGGTCATGGCATCGTCCGCGCCGCCTGCGCGCCGGGGGGTGTCCCTATCAGCCGAGGGCCTTTGGCGTCTACATTCGCGGGGCGGTCCTCGCCTTGGTCCGCGCGAATTCTACGCGCTCCGCCTTCGAGAGGAAACCCCGGCCTTATCATGCCCGTAGCGCGCTAAAAGCGGATGTCGCATGGCGACCCCTGAGGTGTCCTACTTGCGCCCCTGGCGTCGCGCCGACGAGAGGAATTTACCCGGGCCCGCGGCGTGGTGGCCGCGGCCCTCCTGGCCTTCGCCGGGGCGACGCACCTGCTCGGGGATGGTGCCGGTGCCGTCGTCGAGGAACCCAAGGAAGATCGTGTGGTTGGGCCCACCTTTTTCGAGCTTGGCCCGAACGAGGCGCGTATCGACGAGGAAGCCGGCGTGCTTCATGCGATGCTCGAACTTGCGGTCGTCCCACGCCGACCAGACCGCCAGCGTCCCGCCTGGTCGCAGCGCGGCTCGCGCCATGGCGAGACCCTCGTCGCCGTAGAGGCCCGCATTGCGGTCTTGGGTAAAAGCGACAGGCCCGTTGTCGACATCGAGCAGGATCGCGTCAAAGCGGCCCGGGCTGCGGGCGAGGAGCTCGCCAATGTCGCCCTGAGCCACCACTGTCCGGGGGTCGTCGAGGGGGTGGCCGGCCAGGTGCCCGAGGGGGCCCCTATTCCATTCAATCACGGCCTCAAGCAGCTCGGCGACGACCACCGTCGCGTCCGGCGGCATCGTGTCGAGGGCCGCCCTCAGGGTGAAGCCTAGGCCGAGGCCACCGACGAGGGCTACCGGCGCCTCGCGGTGGCGGGCTCGGACGCAGCCGAAGGTCGACAGGGCCTCCTCCGAGCCGTGCATGTCGCTGGACATGAGGTTTAGCCCGTCGGCGCAGATGATATACTCGCTGCCGCCCTTTTCGAGGGTCAGCTCGGTGCCATCGGGCGTCTCCGCCCAACCTAATAGCTCCCATTGTTGCATCTGGACTCGCTGCGGGCGATGGCGTCATCCGCACCGCAGAAGAGCGGCGCGTGAGCTCCTCGCTTCCGCCGCCCTCACTAGCAGTCAACGCTCGCCAAAGTCCACATCCGCCGTGCGCGCCATGGCACGACCGTCAAAGCTCGCGACGCTTTGTCTGGCTTCATCGTAGCGCATCTCGCGTGTTTCATGTCGCGTTGGCCCGCGACCCGACCTGCGCCTCGCGCGCCGACAGGCCAGCGCTTGTGCCCGTCGCCGAGCGTGTCGGCGGCGGGCACAAAGCGGCCGTCCGATACGATGGCGCTCTAATCCGTTGGCGCGACTTCGAGGTCGAAGACAATGTCCTCGCTGGCGAAGGCGTCGATATAGCGGAGCTTAACCAGCTCGCCTGTCGTCAGTCCAAAACGCGCGGCGAGCACGGCTCGGCTTTCTCTGCGTCGTCGAGCGCCCAGCCCGTCACGAAGCGCGAGTAGTCGTCGATGAGCGCGAGTACGAACGCCTTCTGCCGGTGGATGTACTGGTGCACGAAATCCATGTGTCAAAGCTGGTTCGGCCGTAAAGCCACGTAACTACCGCGTGTTCCCGTCGTTCGGCCTTGGGCCCTATAGCCGGCCTCCTCCACCACACGACGGACCGTATGTACTGAAACCTTAGTGCCAGCGCGCCGGAGCTGGTTGCGGATCTGGGACGCCCTGCCTGCTTCCGCCACTCGGTGAGGATCGCCGCATCGCGCTTGTTCTCGATGGTTTTTGGGTCCGGGCCGCTCGTAGGCGTCGGGCCCTCGCCCTTCGCGGCCTTCGCCACCTTGCGCTCCCAGTCCCGCAGCGTGGTCCGCGAGGTCCCGAGTTCCTTGGCCGTCGGGCGCACGCCAATCGCCTCCACGCGCTCTAAGGTCTGGGCGATCTGGGAGGGGGTGTAGAGTTTCGCTACCCGTGGGCGCAGCTGGGGGCGTCACGGGCGCGTGGGCCGGCGGCGCCACAACCCCCTGGCCCGTGGCCGTTCCGTCCGCCTCCCTTCCCTCTGCCGAGCCTTGAACACCCAACTCGTCAGCGTGCCCAACGGGATGCCCAGCTCCTCGCTCGCCGCTCGGTACCCGACATCCTGCACGCGCGCCATGGCCTTCGCCCTCTCCTCCGCCGTGTACTGACGGTACCTCACATTCGCAACCATCCTGACATCATTTTCCGCTCCCCGAGCCCGGACGGAAGTGTTCGGGGTTGCGGATCAGCTATGGGCGCCCCGCCCGAGACGCGGCCTACTAGGTGAGGCCCTTGTCCAACAAACCAAGTTTTCGCTGGACCAATACGCGCGGTACTCTAAATTGCGCTCCAAGGCCGAGGTGCGCGTCATGCAAATCGGGCGCTATTGCGCCATCCTGCCCCCTCCCCGATTCGTCTGCATGGCCATGCAGACGATTCACAGAATCGAGGACCGCGATGACGACGAAGAAGAGCACTCCCTGTGACGCCGCCCATTGCGTTCGAGTACGCGGAGCGCGCGTCCACAATCTAAAGAGCGTCGACGTCGATCTGCCCCGCGATGCGCTCGTGGTTTTCACCGGCATCTCCGGCTCCGGAAAGTCGTCGCTCGCGTTTGGAACCCTCTTCGCCGAGTCGCAGCGCCGCTTCCTTGATTCGGTGTCACCCTACGCGCGTCGCTTGATCGACCAGGTCGGCGAGCCGGACGTCGACAGCATCGAAGGCCTCCCCCCCGCTGTCGCTCTGCAACAGCAACGTGGGACGCCGTCTGCCCGGTCCTCCGTCGGTAGTGTCACCACGATCTCTCACGGGCTTCGAATGCTCTATTCGCGCGCCGGGACCTATCCGCCCGGCCAAGATGTGTTGTACGCGGACTCATTTTCACCCAACACACCGGCGGGAGCCTGCCCTCGATGCCACGGCATTGGGCGCGTGTTTGATGTGCCCGAGAAGTTGCTCGTGCCAGATGACACCAAGACGATTCGCGAGCGGGCCATCGCGGCCTGGCCCCCTGCGTGGCAGGGCCAAAACCTCCGCGACATCTTGGTGTCACTCGGGCACGACATCGACAAGCCATGGAAGATGCTGCCTAGAAAGACCCGCGATTGGATCTTGTTTACCGACGAGACACCCACTGTGCCGGTCTACGCGGGATACAGTCCCGAGGAGACGCGGGATGCGAACGAAGCCGGCCAAACACCCAGCTATATGGGTACCTTCGCGGGCGCGAAGAGATATGTGGTGCACTCATTTGCGACGACGCAGAGCCACCGCACCAAAAAACGCGTGTCGCAGTTCATGGAGCTCTCCGAGTGTCCGGATTGTCACGGCAAAAAACTGAAACCAGAGTCGCTGTCGGTGACATTCGCCGGGCTCGATATTGGCGATTTATCGCGGCTGACGCTGGCGGATCTTGCCCTGCGGCTGCGCGATGCCGCGAACACGCAACCGGCCGCTAGCGATCGCCATCGTGAAAAGACGATCGTCGCCCGGCGGATTGCCAATGACCTCCTCGCCCGGATCGAAGCGCTCACGATGCTGGGTTTGGGTTATCTGTCGCTCGAACGGAGTACGCCGACACTGTCACCGGGCGAGCTGCAGCGTCTGCGATTGGGGACTCAGATTCGCTCGCAGCTCTTTGGCGTCGTCTATGTGCTCGACGAACCCTCGGCGGGGCTGCATCCCGCCGACACTCAGGCCCTGCTGGTTGCGTTGGATGAACTCAGGCAAGCTGGCAACTCGCTATTCGTCGTCGAGCACGATGTCACAGTTATCCGCCACGCGGACTGGGTGGTCGATATTGGTCCTGACGCCGGGATCCACGGGGGCGAGGTGATCTACTCGGGCCCCCTCGACGGGCTGCGCGACGTCGCGAGCTCGCACACCGGCCGATACCTGTTTTCGTCGGATGATGTCGCCGAGTGCACGCCTCGAACCCCGACAGGCTGGTTGAAGCTGAAACAGATCGAGCGAAACAATATTCGTGGCCTGGACATTGAGTTCCCGCTTGGTGTGTCGACGACCGTCACCGGTGTGTCGGGTTCGGGCAAATCGAGCATCGTCAGTCAGGCGCTCGTCGAGCTCGTGGGCGAGGCCCTAGGCCAACAATGGGCCACGGAACCCCTCAGTGGTGAAGCGGATTTGCTGGAACGAGAGCTTGAAACGGCGACGGGGGGGTGGGTCGCGGAGGGAATGGAGCACATTCGGCGACTCGTGGCGGTTGACCAGAAGCCCATTGGCAGAACGCCACGATCGAATCTCGCGACGTACACGGGGCTCTTCGACCACGTCCGCAAGTTGTTCGCGGCGACGCGCAAAGCGAAGGCCCGCGGGTACGATGTGGGTCGTTTTTCGTTCAACGTCGCCAAAGGGCGTTGTCCGAACTGCGAGGGAGCGGGTTTTGTCAGTGTCGAGCTGCTCTTTTTGCCCAGCGTCTACACGCCGTGCCCGGTTTGCCAGGGGCGGAGATACAACCCCGAGACCCTTGAGATAACCTACCGCGACAAGAGCATCGCCGAAGTTCTCGATCTCACTGTCGAAAACGCGCATGTCTTCTTTGCCGGCGAGGGGGCCATATCACGTTCATTGGACGCGTTGCTGCAAGTCGGGCTCGGCTACCTGCGACTCGGTCAGCCGGCGACCGAGCTGTCCGGCGGCGAGGCACAGCGCATCAAGCTCGCGACGGAGCTGCAGCGTGCCCAAAATGGTGGCACGCTCTATGTGCTCGACGAGCCCACAACTGGCCTACATCCAGCCGACGTTGCGGTGTTGATGTCACAACTGAATGGACTCGTGGATGCCGGCAACACCGTCATTATGGTGGCGCACGACATGCTGGTGGCCAGGGGCAGCGACTGGATTGTCGATATCGGCCCCGGCCCGGGGCCTGAGGGTGGTCGAGTCGTCGCACAGGGGGTGCCGGCCAAAGTCGCCGAGTCCAAGACCAGCCGAACTGCTTCATTTCTGCGTTCGTCGCGGAGACAGCTATGAGTTCAACTCGTTGATAAGAAGGGATGAGTCAAAGGGTGCGGCACGGGCCTACGTTCAATCAGGGTAGGAAAACCTCCAATGGCAGGACGAGTCGTTCGCTTGGAGGCCTTCCGACAGGTGCGTCATAACCACCATCGACAATATCGTGGGTATGCCAAAAAGGGACCATCGCCGGTCCGCGTAGGGAGTCCGGCCCGCCGAGAGCTGCGAGCGCAGCGGCTGAGGTGTCAGTAGTCCTCAAGCTCCGCGCGCTCGCCCCGAGCCGCGACTTCGACGGCTACTGGGTCTTCCACACAGAACGCGAGTACCAACGCCATCACGCCTCCAGGTACGCCGACAACAAGCCTCCCGCGCTTGTTCTCCACGGCTCCAAGCCTGATCGCCGGGTCATCAAATGACCGCTGTTCCAAAAGAGCCGCACCCCAATAAAATCAATTTTTCGGCAACTTAGTGTCGTTTCAATGGTTCTGCACCCAGTTCAGGGGGCACGAAAACCCAGGCACGATGAACGTCAAGGCGGTGAACAATGACAACTCAAACAAGCCGTCGAGATGGCACCGTCCGCGCAGAGCGATCGCGAGGCTCGACGCTACGAACGCCCATCCCAACCGCAACGCACTGATTTTGCTCCGCTTGGATACCGCGTCGTTCTGATCTCGATCGGCGGCCAGCTGCTGGTCGGCCTCTCGCTTTTCGCGCGATCAGGGTCGCTGCTGGTCGCGATGAGCGTGCTCGCCGAGTTCAGCCTGCTGCGCGGACGAGACATCCACCACAGCGCGCAACTTCAGGAACTGGCCGAAGGGCGACCGGTCGACTTCGCGGCGATGCATCCGAGTCGTCGCCACCAGGCACTCGAGTGGCTCGCCCATATCACCAGCGTGCTCGAAGCCATCATCTGGGGCTGCGGCGACCTCGCGTTCGGGTAGCCCCGATCTGCCTGCCCACGATCAAGTCAGCGTCCCAAAAACTGCCAGCGCGGCGTGCGCGCCACTGGACACCGGACGGCTGCGGAGACACTCCTTCAAGCGCTCGGGCGTCCCGATGTCGGACCAGCCGCACGGGGCCACGGCCATGACGCGTAGGCGCTGGGCGGCCGCCTGCAGGATATCGCGCGAGAAGTCGAGTTCGGGCATGTCGCTGTTCACGTGGTGCACCGAACAACGCTCCTCGTCGACGCGGGTGTCGACCATGGCTAAGAGACGCGGCGCCGACAGCGCAAACAAGTCGCGCAGGGTGCTGGCCTTGCCCAT
>Ga0105051_10005145_pt1 | contig 14774 bp, 14 predicted proteins | sample FRY02_FD_78383 | JGI IMG/M metagenome (GOLD analysis project Ga0105051, IMG submission 78383) | Freshwater microbial communities from Lake Fryxell liftoff mats and glacier meltwater in Antarctica - FRY-02 (megahit assembly) | ecosystem: Environmental > Aquatic > Freshwater > Ice > Glacier... | reverse complement strand
TACTACTGTGGCTATCATAATAGCAAGGATGCGTTTCATGTTCATGAGTTTGGACATAAGATAAATTCAGCTTATAGTATATGGTAGTCGTGTGGATAAGGCAATAAATCTGACCTATGTGATTAAGTCGGACTTGACTATTATGATTATTCTATTCTTGTAAGAGATAGGGAGCTTGATGAGTCATTGCTAATAATACTGGGAGAAGCAATACTGATATTGGAGCTATCTCACTGTAGAGGTATAGTTACTACTACACCTGGCTTAATGGTCCCATCAACAAATACTGTCATTATTCCATTACGACCAGTATCAAAACTATATTCATAAGGACTGGTAATCTGATCATTGAGAAACTTAACCGAGCTGGTATCATAGGAGATCATGATTTTGAGTGTACCAATGATGGTGCTGGATGTGTTGGATAAAACAATACGGTCACTATATAACTGATAACTCATATCTCATCCTATTGTCTCTGTCTGAGTAGACATGACGTCTGTGAGAGGTGGTAGGTTATTTTGCTTATGGTATATCATAAACCCCCCGATACCTACGATCAATCCGATAATGACAGCACTACTTTGACGTAAAAATCTCATGATATGATGTGAATAATAAATTATAGGAAAACTGTCATCTAAACTTGCTATGTGGGCATATATACAACTTAAGCAGAACTTGATTATTGAGAGTGTTTGTCGATATAGCCAAATAACTAGTGCGTTGATATTTGTTCCGACTTGTATAGTTGGTTTACTATAGTCTGACTATATGCATATGTCACTACTAGTCAATTGGTATCTGAATGATTGTTGTTGACTTATTACTTAAATACTATTTCTGATAAATTTGAATTTAGATGATATTTATATATGATCACATAAGTGTTAAGAATTTATTGCATATATTATTATGATGGCTGTATCAAAAGGTGGCAAAAAGCTTAAAATATGACGTTATCTGGTTTGATTGGTTATATTAATCGTGATGTTTCAGATGATCTGGTGAGGTCTCACGATCAATGCACAGTGACAACGTATTATTACTGCATGAGAAACTTATAATAACCTTATCGCTAATAGTGATTGGTCATGGATGACTCGCACGAGAGCTAAATATCGGGTACGTAATCACATCGATAACCTGCCTACACTTAAGCCTGGGATCGTGGAGTTCTCGTGATCATATACGATGCAGGAGTGGGTAGATGTGATAGCAGAGTCTACTGGTAAGCCTCAGACACTACGTCTGACTCTACTAGAGGGTTGGTCGAGTTACGATGTGGATGCAAAGCTGACTGAGTTGGGCGTGACACAGGCGTGAGAGTTTCACACTGCTATTGCTGACCCATCGGTAATCAACGAATATGCTCAACAATATCAATACCTACAGAAACAATATAGTACGCAGCTTCCATCTCTGGAGTGATATCTGTATCCTGACACTTATTTTATTGATCTAACCAAGGATGTGGTGCGTCAAGTGATCCAACTCCAACTCAAGGCTTATCAAGACAAGGTGCGAGAACCATATGGTAGTCAGCTTATGTGATTTTCTACCAAACTAAAGGGAGATGGGTTTACTTTTGATCTGACGCCGTATAGTCTGATGAAGCTAGCGTCAGTGATCGAAAACGAAGAAAAAGCCAATGCTAATAAACCTGCAATCGCTGGGATCTTCCTTAATCGTATTCAACAGGGGATGAGGCTGGATGCAGATATTACGCTGTGTTATGGAAAGGAGATAACATATGATCTATGTACACCAGCATATATTGTCCAGAATCTCAAAGATAGCGCTAATGGCTACAATACGAGAGTAGAAAAGTGATTACCTCCTACGCCGATTTCTAATCCATCGGTTGCAACCATCAAGGCACTGCTGGAGTATCAAAAATCTGGAGATATTTTCTATCTACACGACGCAAGCGGACAGATCTATACTGCAGCTACCAACGACCAACACAATGCCAACAAGGCGAGGTATTTAAATTAGAGTAATATAGACTACGTAGTAAATTCAGATCAAATTTACTATAGTTGAGAGACATACTTACAGCAGCATATCTTTATGCTTTTTATGGAGACTGGACATCATACATTCGTAAGCAACTTCACTCATTAGTTCGCAAAAATGTTTCATACTTGACTGTAACCCTCTATTTCTTTTTCGCATTTCATATGCAGGAAATTCTTTTTTGAGTTGCTTGTATTCTTTGAGCAGAGATTTGAGTAACTCGAGATCATTTCAGATTTTTTTAGGATCATATGATTTAATCATTTTTTGAGTGATACGAGTAGTTGTGTCATAACCATTAGCGATACGAAATAGCACATTATATTTTCATTTACTCCCAGACAATGACATAATGCCATTCACTACTCTGTTAAATCTTACCCTGATAAATCATTGGTGCTTGGGTAGTAGTTTTGAAAACTCTTCAAATGCTTGTTGGTGATTTCACTGTGCATAATGAGCGGTTGCAGACTTGTATATTATATGATCATCATCGCTAAATTTCTGACCATATCAGTCATAAAATTCATGATCAGGATCTGACTCTATCTCATGATAGGTTACTTCATACGAAGGTTGATGATCTTTTGGTATTTTAGACAGAGGCATTGCGACTGTATTATTTCGATAGATGGTGTATTGATCAAGAAATAGCTGGAGCTTATCGCCATCAAATCAATCTTTGATAATCATATTGAGGATATTTGAAAAAGCTTGATTGGTGGTATCATGAGTGATATGGTTTTCAACCAAGGACCAATTTCATGTAGGACAATAGGTCTGATACATTTGCTTCATAAGTTTTAATGCTTCATTAGTATTTTGCTTTCTGAGAAACATTTCTGAGGATAATACTGTCATACAAATGTTTAGTAGTAACTAAAGTAATCACTGTTGATATTGCGAGCGAAGATGTTGTCTTGTAGAATTGATAAACTCTTGAGATGGATAGGCGGTATTGATGGCACCATATCATCTGAGTAGACAAGGTCAATGCTGATTGATAAGATTGATATGCTGCATTACTACATCATCCAGTGCATAATCCATATGTATCAATACGCATAATACAAGGCAATCAGTGTTGATATCTACTGACTCAAGTATTCGTTTGGGATTGATAAGACACTGTTTAATATAAGTGGTCAATCAATCATCAATTACATCAGATGTGTAATGATATAGTATCAAATAATATCTCATCGATTGTCCTACTCATCAGAGAGCTGATCCAATATAGCTATTGTTTCATAGATCAATCATATTTTGTGTATTCATAGTTTTTTAAATACTAATAAGTAGACGATATCTAATAAAGAATATACTTATGTTTGATATAGCTTCCACTGAACCAAACCTCCAGTAACTACAAATACTCCTATCATAATCACAAACATCGTCTGTAGACCATAATGATCTCCGATCCATCACTGCAAGGGTAGTACAACTGCAAAGATAATACGATGGATCATGCTCATGCTCGACAAGGTGGTAGCTCTCAGTGAGCTGTCAATTTCGGTATTGATATAATAACTGGAGAGTGATGACTGTACTCATCTCATACTAAACGCAACACATAGTCAGGCAAAAGCAATGATCCAATGCACACCCACCGCCATCAATATAAAACCTACAATAACTCAGACTAGTAACATGATCAACCCATTGCCACGACCCAGATATTCGTCATACCGGTGCGCTCATAGTCCTCATCCTGCGACAAACATCCTGGCAATACCCCACAAGACTCCAAACCATGCAACTGGTGCTCCCAGCTGAAGCATCCACTGCTGCTGTGACCATACGAGCGAGTAGGTAGCATATGCGATGATACCGGTGTAGAGTATGAGCCAGAGTATCTTGGGTTTGCTGCGGAATGTTTGAATAATCTTGCCCGCATCATGGAAGATATGATAGTGAGTCTCTTGATGAGAAGGGTGTCTGACTTCTTCTAGTGATCGTGCCAATGGGAGTCCTGCAGCTACGATTCATGCACTGATCAGCCATAAGATATCCATCCCATAATATGCACCCACAAACCCTCAGACCACACCAGCCATCACTCATGCAATATCTCCAGCAAAGCTGAGTCTTCATTCTCGTTTTTTGGCTACTTCGGGCTTACCTCACTGGCAGACTGTGTCATATAGTAGTGCACTATCGCTACCCGAGATACACGCATATCCAAACGCAAGCACAATCTCCGCCATTGCAAATGACCAAAACCCATCACCCAACCAATAAGCAACAAATCATATCACCAGCACACTATATCAGATAGTAATCGATTGTCTTCTACCAAATCTATCACTAATATATCCAGTCGGTATCTCAAGGCTAAATAGCGAAATAGAGAAGATCGATTGTAAAAGCATGATCTGACTCATTGTAAGTCAATGATCGACATAAAATAATGTGATGACAGGAATAATGAGCATCATACTTCTCATGAGTTTGAGGATGACAAGCTTTCGGGTATTTTTCTTATTCCGAGGTGTTTTTTTCTCTGGCATAATGGCGTCTTAGTGATTTTATTTTGAAATTCAAGTATCAAAATTTAATCGTCATGAATAACATAGATTATTTGGAACAGAAATTCACTTACCTTGTTTTTCAAATTGTGGACCAATAATATCGTCAACTAAGATAAATTGGTAATCAGGATACTCTTTTTGTATACCTAGATAAGCATTTACTTTTTGATAGTGTCACGTTACCTCTCCTACTCACCAAATAGATTTTAATTGTTCTGAGATATCAGATTTATTGTTTCTCGCAGAGAAAATCTTTGATTCATCAAATAAACTAGAATTTTCTACACAGAACACATTTTCAAGATGTTCTTGTGATCTTGTTGAACAGATACCAAAAATGATATCGGGAATCAGCTCTTTAATTGTTGATATAATATGATGAAATCATGGTCTGATAGTTTTTGTACCGTATTTGGTGATAGTATCGTCAATGTCCCATAAAACTACAATTGGCTTTGAAAAATCTAAATTTGATAAGATATCTACGAGTTTAATAGTTATGAGTTCATAAAATTTACACTCCCTATCAATAAGTTTGTCCAATATCTCAAATGCTTCATCAGGCAAATAGTCTTCCTCCCTTCATAATATTCAAGCTAAATCATATTTGAGCGAATCAGTAAAACCTCAACGAAGACTAGTGCATCATTGTTCAATCATATTTGGAAGCTTGCTTATTATCATTTTTGGAAGCTTGCTTATTATCATTTTATAATTCCCCTTGGGAATAAAACTACAAGCAATTATATCCAAATAAAACAGTATTTCAATATGTTATTTTTTTACTACCTTTCCATCTTTGAGTCTAATCACATCATCTGCAAACTGTAGTAGTGACTTGTCATGCTCGATCATGAGGATGGTGTCGCCTCTATCCAAGAAATGCTTGAGTACATACAGCAGCTTCTGAATATCTTCAGGATGGAGTCCTACTGTTGGCTCATCGAGGAAATAGATACTATGTCACTTGTATTGTTTCAATAGATGCTTGACCAGCTTGAGCCTCTGAGATTCTCATCATGAGAGTGTATGAGCTGCTTGTCACATCTTGATATATCATAGACCGATATCGACCATGATCCTCAGCTCATCCTCGATAAACCCAATATCAGAGAAGAACTCATGGGCTTCATGCACATACATATCCAAGATCTCAAAGATCGTCTTGCCATGCCAGCGCACAGTCAGGATCTCCGACTTATACCTACGACCCTTACATAGGTCACATGGTACATAAGTATCAGGCAGGAACTGGAGTTCTACTTTTTTGATACCATATCAGTCACATTCAGGACAGGCGCCTTTTTTGCTATTAAACGAGAAATATGAATCAGTAAAACCGAGTATCTTGGCATCTTGTGTCCCGGCAAACATCCTACGGATATTGTCAAACACACCGATAAAGGTTGCAGGACAGCTACGAGGCGTCTTACCAATACTGGACTGGTCGACATAGATTACATTAGAAACTGTATCATATCCACTAATCTCCTTTACTTTGATCTCATCCATAAATTTAGCCATTGCCTGCTCCTCGAGTACGGCATATTCATCTTTACGGACAGCGGTAGAGGTGAGAATATCCTTCCATGCGATTCCACGTTGCATCATGGCAAGACGGATATATCACTGCACGTATTTGAGTCTCTCTTCGAGAAACTTATACAGCGTATGATACATTAGCGTCGTCTTACCTGCACCACTAGGACCAGTAATAATGGTAAAACTTCATAGTCTGACTGCTACATCGATATCTTGGAGGTTGTGTTCATGAGCACCCTGGATGGCGAGCTTGTAGGTGGTAGGAGTATGATCAAAGGTGATCTGCACCTCCTTACGGCCAGTCACGTACTGAGCAGTAAGTGTATCGGTTTTGATAAAATCTGGATATGGTCCAGAAAATACCAGTTCTCCTCAGAAATCACCCGCACCAGGTCAGATCTCTACGACCCAATCACTTGCCTGGATAAACTCTTCATTATGCTCTACAACCACGATCGTATTACCCATATCCTTGAGGCTATTGATTGCGACGATCACTCTCTGGATCTCCTCATCATCCAAACCAATTGTAGGCTCATCCAGCACATACATGATACCAGTGAGCTTATTACCCAACTGTTTAGCAAGTCTGAGTCTCTGGATCTCTCATCATGAGAGCGTGTCCATACTACGAGCCAGGTTGATATATCATAGTCATAGATTTCCGATGGTCTGAGCTCTCTCCAGTAGTGGTCACAAGATACGTTCGATGAGCTGGATAGGTTTGGTGGTGGTGTTTTTGTATGTTTCGAGAAACACGACAAGATCACGGATAGGGAGTTTTTGCAGTTGAGCGAGGTTGTAGCGTTCTTGTTGCTTATCTTTACCTGCTAACTCGAGCAATACATTGAGACTCTCAGGCCTCAGTCTATCTCCATGACAAGCATCACAAGGCTTGAGGCTAAACATACTCTGGAAATCTACTCACAATACTCACTTGTTGTACTGAGAGGTGAGGATATCATTAAGTCCACGGTAGGTGATGGTCATATACTTGCCTCACTGAGCAATACGGATCTGCTCACCATCACCATCAATCACCACCTGAGTAAAATACTCCGGTAAGTCAGACCATCTTGCCTTATCATCCACTCCATACTTGTGTGCAAGCTTGGCGAGGATTTGTTGTCATAATGTCGAGTCCTTCCATGGGATGATGGCTTCCAGATACGGTGCATGGAGGTCAATCACGGCGTCCAGCTGCACATCCAGCGTCTCACCAATACCATGACAGGTCGGACATGCGCCCTCGATACGGTTGGGAGAGAAGTGCTGCGTGGTAAACTCTGGATAGGTGATGTTACAGTGAGGACAGAAGATCTTATCGGTATATCGTGTGATAGTCTGACTACTGTCATAGACATCCTTACCAATCTTCATACTTGCTCCGTCATCTACGTCTGCTCACTCCAGGCTCTGATAGACTCAGAACTTGGTTCACTCGTTGAGGAGCTTGACGATATCTTCACGCATACGATCATGATTTTCTTCGTTGACCGTAATACGATCAAAGATCCCGTACACCTTGATCGGGAAGAACTTATCAGGGATGGCAGGACTCTCAAGGTAGAAATACTCGACGATACTACTATCTTCCAACAAAGTCAGATATCTGGTATATCACTCATCACGATCCATACGAGTACGGTTGCGCTTGATAAACTTTTGAAACTCCTTGAGTGTATCATAATTACCGATCTCTTGCAGGATATAGATCTTCTGGTCAGCATGAGTACTGTAGATCTGCTTCATGATACCTTCCACACTCTGCGCACGGATAGGCTCACCACAGCTATAACAGTAGGCATCACCTACCTTGGCATACAGCAGTCTGAGATAATCATCAATCTCGGTCAGTGTACCAACGGAGGATCTGACATTACCCACACGCTTGTTCTGCTCAATTGCAACAGCTGGTGATAGTCCTGCACTATACTCGATCTCAGGCTTGGACCCAAGATTAAAGAACTGTCTCAGATAACTACTCAGACTCTCGATATAACGGAACTGTCACTCCTTATACAGCGTATCAAAGGCAAAACTCGACTTACCACTACCACTAACACCAGTGACGGTGATGATTTGGTTTTTCGGTAAATCAATATCAATTCCCTTAAGATTATTGGTAGTGATACCCTTGAGGATGATCTTCTCGCCTGGAGGCGTGTGGATATAATCAGGGTTGTGTACGTGTACCGGCTGACTAAACTCAGTGTTGAGTTCGGAGTCGTATGTTTTGCGTTTGTTGGATGGTTTAGGCATATAATGATAGCTAAAAGCTAAAAGCAGAAGGCTGAAGGCATGAAAATCCTATAACCTTGTAAATCAGTATAATTTCGGCAGAGCCGAACAGACTCCTCAATATATCAGAATGTGGATGATGATTTCAAGGTAAAAAGAAAACCCGACACCTAAATTCGGTCGGGTTTATGATTCTCGTGTTGGCGAGAAATGTGGATGTTATATCCAGAAAGAATGGTAACCATGTCTTTCGGGAAGTTCATCGAGAGATTTAATATTATATTTATCGGTATCTTTGGAAACCGCTATAATTTTTCGACCTCGGTTTACAGCTTCCCTAGCTTCTAGTAGAGTGATACTCTTTTTGAGACTTTTAGTGAGCGTATTACCTAAATCTACAAGGGTTTCGTACTGGGTCGGTACTCTCAATACAAAAATTGCGATTAGTTTCCTTTTGACCTTTAATTCAAAAAATTGTTTTTGATCTAATATTTTAAACCAATAGATTTCCCCATTCCATTCTACAGCAGCTCCATGAGAGATACTGGTATTTGAGAAAAGTCTATCTTCATTTACTTGTTCAAATCCATATTGCTTTGCGATACTTTGTAGTTGAAGAAGGTTCGCATAGGTTTGTCCGGGTATTAAATTCTGAGTGTTCATAATTTAGGAAAGTTTTTTGTTTGAAATTTATTTATTTTGCAAGTCTTTAGTTTGAGCTGCTTGCTTGGCTCTTTTTTGTCGAATGGCAGTTTTATCCGCCTTTTGAATTGTCCCATAAAAAAATAGGGTTTAGGGTTTGAAAAATATTAAAGAACTCTCTCCAACACGAGAAACAGCTTTATAATCATTTAGTGAGTGAGGTCAAGTGTTATTTATATATTAGGTTGTGAGAAAAACTTAAAAGCCAACAAAACCTGCATGGATACGACCGATACGAGACAAGTCAGGAAAAAGTATACAAAATATTTGACAAATAAATGTTTATAGTTTATAATAGGTTTCGTAATGTTTTATTTATTACTAATTCTACACGATTATGAAAAGATTATTGATGATGTCGCTTGCGATTGCCTCACTTACAGTTGCAGGCTTGACAACTACAAACACCTATGCAGCTACTGGCTGTTCGATAGATTGAGGAGCTTCGTGTTTCACAACTACTGCCGTACAAGTTAGTATCTTACCTGGTAATATGAGTATTGGTGGCGCATGAGTATTTAATTTTGGAACATTTACTGCATCATCTTCTGCTCAGACAGTGAGCGGAGCATTTGCTGGTACTGGTTGATATTTCTTTGTAGATGATCTTAGAGGTGCTGATGCTGGATATTATACAACGGTACAGCTCGATGCTGATCTTGCTGGACCAGGTACTGCAACTCTTCCCAGAGCTAACATATTTGTCAGGACTTTATGAGTAGGTAGTGCTGGTATTACTACTATGGCTGGTACAGCAAACACTAACGTACAAGTACAGTCTGCAATGTCATCGTTCCAGTCATTGGATACTGCAAGACAGCTCATCATCAGAAATACTACTACTAATAACGGTATTATTGGTAAGTATGGTGTATTGCCTCAGTTACAATTATTGATCCCAGCATACCAAGCAGTGGGTACATATACTGGTACTATCACTTATACACTATATACTAACTAGTCTGAGCAACAGTGAATCCCCGCAAGAGGAAGACTTATTGTAAGTTATGCTCACAAAATCCCAAGTTTGCTTGGGTTTTTTTGTTATTAGATTCTTTGTTATTCTGAGCTTGCAAAGTCCTAAAGGATACACATAGATTTCTTGGGTTGTGCTTGCTTCGTTCGCTAAATCCATTATTGATCATTGGAGGCTTAGCTGACGCTTTAGTTAATCCCTTGGTAAATTCTTTAGGGTTGATTTTACTCTGCTTCTACTACTTTCTTCACGGGAACTTTATAGGTTTTGGTAGTTTTTGCTTTAGCTCGATCTTTGCTAAACCTCTCCATAAAATAATCAATCGCCTCGCGATTAGTAATAATCACTCCAATCTCGCGGTTGTTATCCATACTATTGGTCGAGTAGTTGATACTCGATACCATGAGATACTGATCATCGATGAGCATCATCTTAGCATGAGGATAAGGGCTCGTCAAGATTCTTGCTTCCTCACCAAATAGTGCGAGCGTCCCGCTACTAAAATCATTACTTGCTACGATAATTTGCTTACTTACTCATGTTTTGGCTGCGATGATTTTTGCGAGTGCCGGATCTTCGATATATTGGTTCTGGATAATGATAGATTTCTGTGCTCAGCGGATCAATGACTGGATAATATCTCTACAGTTGATCGGACATACGAGAAGATTGGGATGGATCTGGCTTGCGTCGAGTGGTTTGCCTTTCCAGTCAGCATCAAATAATGCTTGCAGGTTTGCCACTACAGCGCTATCAGTGATCTGAGTATAGTATTCGCGTGATGTGTTAAACCCACCATTAGTCAGATTTGCAGTCTGGATGATTGCTCGATCTGACGTTACAAACACCTTAGCATGGACATAATTGGTACCCAAACCTAGATCTCAGTCAGACATAATCTTGATCCCCGCATCCGCAAATAGTGCCTTGGTTCCGATATATGAGTTTCCAAAACTACTATATTTATCATCCTCCAGGATCACACGCATGGGTATCCCAGACTCAGCAAGCTGCACCAGTGGAAGTTTGGCACGATTATAGGTGATATCATACATCCACATATCGAGGTGTCAGCGAGTATTTTGGATCATTTTCTTCCACGGGTCAAACGATTCTTTGGGCGAAGCTAGTAGCGATCCACTCAACTCTTGGATAGAATCAATATTGATAATCTGATGACTAGTAATCTGACCGCTGTTCGTGTTGGTAGTATCTCGATGGCCGATATTACTACGATCTCGTATAATGGCACCACTTACGATTCATCGTATAATCATGCATCATACAAGTAGCAATCATCATTGATAGTAGTATTTATTCATCATATATTATATAACAAATGAAAATATACATAACCTGAAGGGAATCTACATATTAAGGAAACGCAAATAATCATCAAAGTTAATCGTGAGTTCAAAGTTTATAATGTGATACAAAAGTTAGCTTTGTAATTTTCTAAAGGATCTCGATATTCAAAAGAGTACTAGCTTTACTGTGCAGAAAGCGTTTCCTTAAGCATCATCATCTTCATCGAGAAGACTTGGGTCTTCTTCATAGGGATCATAGATATCTTCTCGATCCTCGTCAAATTCCTCATCATCAATGACGCTTTCACCTTCAATAGTAAGTTTCTCATCATCAAAACCAAATGTATCCTCGCCTGAGTCAGAATCATCCTCATCTCCCTCATCGGGTTCTTCGATCATACTTGGGTCAATAATGAGATCATCTTCGTCTTGCATAGGAGTTGCCATATGTCACAAATAATAATAAATGATAAGCATATATTCGTATTCTCACCAATTACAAGTGATTTTTATAAAAAAAAGCACGCAGTGCCTCTGGTGCAAGTGATTTTTATAAAAAAAAGCACGCAGTGCCTCTGGTGCAAGTGATTTTTTGCTAAAAGCACGCAGTGCCTCTGGTGCAAGTGCATTTTCACAAATATTCGCTTTTTGCTCATTTTTAGTTATTCGATGTTGCTCTTGATTATGAGTTGTTTTGGATTATAGTAGATTATTGATAACTATTTACTTTATCACCCTCCCACCATATGATGAAATGACTTAAACGATGAATAGCATGACTGATTGCATGACAGGCATTGTGACTGTTTGCAGGTAAGCCAGCACTCAAGAAAAAACTCGCAGCAGCTCAAGGTACCGACAAGGTAAAGCTTGTGTTTGATGAGCTAGTTAAGTTTAATAAGTGACTCGTAGATTCAGTGGATCTGACTAAGCTCAAGGGTGACATCGCGTTCCGTGTGGAGCACTTACAGGATGAGGTCAACCAGCTCACCAATAACCGATCTGGACTTAATCAAGACAAGCTCAATCAGTGGATCTCATATCTCAAGACTACTACCGAACAGCTGAAGTCTGATGTAGGATCATATGTACAGAACTTAGATGAGAAGCATCAGCTTACAGATAAGCTTACATCTTTGTGAGAGCATATTACTACACTACAATCTAAGATCAGTGAGACAACTGCAGAAGTAGAAACAGAAGTAGAAAAGAAATTAGTAAAATAAATATAGGAAATCGCATGAGAATTTAGCTGAGACCTAACGAAGTGAGAGTTCAGTTAGAAATTCGTGTTATGCGATGTACTACGTAGTAAATTTGATTCAAATTTACTATATCTACATTATATTGTACTAGTATCTCCTAGAAATTCACAACTACTTCGCTATAATAATGAGGTAGTTTTTTATTCTTTACATCATACATATGAAAATCACAGCAATCCACGCACTCGAAGTCCTCGACAGTAGAGGTAATCCAACCATAGAAGTCAGCCTTACGCTTGATAATACTACTACCGGTAGAGCAATCGTACCATCTGGTGCGAGTACTGGAGTACACGAAGCTCTCGAACTTAGAGATGGAGATAAGTCCAGATATTTGGGTAAGTGAGTACTCAAGGCAGTAGCAAATGTTAATGGTGCAATCGCTAATAAATTAGTCGGTCAGTCGTTTGATACTGTTGCAGGTTTGGATCAGGTTATGCTTGATCTCGATGGAACCAAAAATAAATCATCTCTTGGTGCAAACGCTATCTTGGGTGTGAGTATGGCATGGTGTGTAGCGATGGCTCAAGCAACATGAGTCAAGCTTTATGAATTTCTTGCAACACAAAACAACAAAGGAGCAGGGTTAGTATTGCCAGTGCCACTCATGAACATCATCAATGGTGGATCTCATGCAGACAATAACTTAGATATTCAAGAGTTTATGATTGTACCTGTAGGAGCAGCAACTCTTACAGAAGCAGTGCGTATGGGTGCAGAAGTATTTCACCATCTCAAGGCGATCCTCAAGGGCATGGGCATGGTAACTGCTGTGGGCGATGAAGGTGGATTTGCTCCTAACTTAGATTCCAACGAACATGCTCTCCAGGTTATCATCCAGGCAATCACTGCTGCAGGATACAATACCGACCAGATCAAGCTCGCACTGGATGTCGCATCATCAGAGTTCTACAAGGACGGTATGTATCATCTTGAGGCTGAAGGACGTAGTCTGACTAGTTCTGAGTTGGTAGCGTACTATGCTGATTTGGTGTCACGTTATCCGATTATCAGTATCGAGGATGGATTTGACCAGGATGATTTTGCTGGATGGGCTGAGTGTACACAGAAGATGTGAGATCAGATCATGACAGTAGGAGATGACCTGTATGTAACCAATATTGAGAGATTACAAATGGGCATCGACCAGGACCTCGCCAACGCTATCTTGATCAAGCTCAACCAGATTGGGTCAGTGTCAGAGACTCTGCAAGCTATCAACCTTGCACATGATCACGGCATGAGATCCATCACCTCTCACAGATCTGGAGAGACAGAAGATAGCTTTATTGCAGATCTTGCAGTAGCGACTAACTCAGGGTTTATCAAGACTGGATCATTGAGTAGGACAGATCGTATTGCAAAATATAACCAACTTATTAGAATCGAAGCTGGGCTTGGAGATAAGGCTCAATATGGAAGATAGATAAAAGCAAAGTTAGTCGAATATTGATAATATAGCAACGCAGTGTCTTCGGATGTTGCGTTTTTTTATAAATTTGATTTTGTCAATGTTTTGAGTATAATAAAATATAATAATTTCTTCACAATCAGAATGGGTCAACCTGGTATGAAAAGTATTCCAAATAACAAAACTAATGCAGATTTTACTGATGGGAAAAAAACAAGAGAAAAGTTAAAATATTCAGTAATTAGAGCATGTAACCAACTTCTTAATATTTACTGTTATGAATACTGAAATCATCCCTATTCCCCACATCTTATATTTGATAAGGAAGGAAATATTCAAATTATTTCTTGAGATCAGACGTTTTCAGTTATTGATCTGAAATCTGCAAACAGCAAAAATACCATAATTTCTTCTACATCCAAAATTCAAAATATCCTCAATGAGGATCTCAAATTCTTTCAGGAAGAATTTGGTTTAGAACAATGAAAAGATAGTGTAAATGATGTTGTTGAATATATGAAATCAATTGCTATTAAGCATCTGAAAGATAATAAATTTGACTATGAGTCATTATGAAGAACTGCCACAAATCGTTATCCTGTAACACAGAGACTATATCAATTAATTGGAGATCCCAAGGATTATTTTACTATCGATAACCAGAATAAAAGAGTTAAGGAAACAATGAATAACCGACTCTACTTATCCTATCTCAAATATCAATCAATATTTCTTAAAAAATCATAAATATTATTACTTTCTTGATCTGCATTTCGC
>Ga0105051_10005144_pt1 | contig 14779 bp, 8 predicted proteins | sample FRY02_FD_78383 | JGI IMG/M metagenome (GOLD analysis project Ga0105051, IMG submission 78383) | Freshwater microbial communities from Lake Fryxell liftoff mats and glacier meltwater in Antarctica - FRY-02 (megahit assembly) | ecosystem: Environmental > Aquatic > Freshwater > Ice > Glacier... | reverse complement strand
GGGTCGGTGTAGGCCACGTTGGGGATCACGCGGGCATTGAACGCGGCCGCCGCCAGCTTGGCATTGCCTTGCAGTTCGCCCGCGATCACCTCGGCTGCCACATGCGCTTCGTGCACCGCCTTGTGCGCCAACATCGGCTGGCCCACGATGTCGCCAATCGCGAAGATGTGCGGCACGTTGGTGCGCATCTGAATATCGACGTTGATAAAGCCACGGTCGGTCACGGCCACACCGGCCTTCTCGGCGGCGAGCTTCTTGCCGTTGGGCGAGCGGCCCACTGCCTGCAACACCAGGTCGTACACCTGCGGCTCGGGCGCTTTGCCGCCTGGCTCGCTGCTTTCAAATGTCACCTCAATGCCCTCGGGCGTGGCTTTGGCGCCCACCGTCTTGGTCTTGAGCATGATGTTGTCAAAGCGCTTGGCATTCATCTTTTGCCAAACCTTAACCAGATCGCGGTCAGCGCCCTGCATCAGACCGTCCATCATCTCGACCACATCCAGGCGCGCGCCCAGCGTGCTGTAGACCGTACCCATCTCCAGGCCGATGATGCCGCCGCCCAGGATCAGCATGCGCTTGGGCACTTCTTTGAGCTGCAGCGCGCCGGTGGAGTCGACCACGCGTGGGTCTTCGGGCACGAAAGGCAGGCGCACCGGTTGCGAGCCAGCCGCGATGATGCATTTCTTGAATGCAATGGTTTGCTTGCTGCCGGTTTTCTCCTGGCCCGTACCACTGGTCTCCTGCACCTCGACATGGTTGGCGCCAACAAACGCGCCATAACCGCGCACCGTGGTCACCTTGCGCATCTTTGCCATTGCCGTCAGGCCGCCGGTCAGCTTGCCAATTACCTTTTCTTTGTGGGTGCGCAGCTTGTTGATATCGACCTTGGGCGCACCAAAGTCAATACCCAGATCGGCCATGTGGCTCACCTCGTCCATCACGGCGGCCACATGCAGCAGCGCCTTGCTTGGGATGCAGCCCACGTTCAGACACACGCCGCCGAGCTGCGCATAGCGCTCGACGATCACCACCTTGAGGCCCAGATCGGCGGCACGAAAGGCAGCCGAGTAGCCGCCGGGGCCGGCGCCGAGCACGAGCAGATCGCAGTCGATGTCGGCCGAGCCGTTGAAGCTATCGACAGCGGGGGCTGCCAAGGGAGCAACCACCGGCGAGGCAGCAGGTGTCGGCGCTGGCGCTGGGGCTGGAGCTGGAGCTGGGGCTGGAACGCTAACGGCAACCGCTTCGGCCATGTCCAGCGTCAGCACCACGCTGCCCTGCTTGACCTTGTCGCCCAGCTTGACCTTGATCTCTTTCACCACGCCAGCATGCGAAGAAGGAATCTCCATCGACGCTTTGTCGGACTCGACTGTGATGAGCGACTGCTCCACAGTGATGGTGTCACCGGGCTGCACCAGCAGCTCGATCACCGCCACCTCGTCAACATCACCAATATCGGGAACTTGAATATCCATAAGAGCCACTGTTTTTCCAATGCAGATGGGTTCAGAGCAAGACCCGGCGGAAGTCGCCGAGGATCTGGCCGAGGTAAGCGTTGAAACGCGCGGCGGCCGCACCATCGATCACGCGGTGGTCCCAGGTGAGCGAGAGCGGCAGCATCAAGCGCGGCGCGAATTCCTTACCGTCCCACACCGGTTCCATCTGGCTCTTGCAGACGCCCAAAATGGCGACCTCAGGCGCGTTGATGATGGGCGTGAAGTAGCGCCCACCGATGCCCCCCAGGCTCGAAATGGTGAAGCTGGCGCCGCTCATCTCAGCCGGGCTCAGCTTGCCTTCGCGCGCTTTCTTGGCGAGTTCGCCCATCTCGGTGCTGATCTGGAAAATGCCCTTTTTGTCAGCGTCTTTGATCACCGGCACCATCAGTCCGCTGGGCGTGTCGGCGGCAAAGCCGATGTGAAAGTACTGTTTGTAGACCAGCACATCGCCATCGAGCGAGCTGTTGAACTCGGGGAATTTCTTCAGCGCGGCCACGCAGGCTTTGATGAGGAAGGCGAGCATGGTGATCTTCACAGCGACGGCGTTGTTTCCAGATTTCGCCCCCTTTTCGCTTTCCAGGTTGGTCGAGACGCGAAATGCCTCCAGGTCTGTGATGTCGGCGTCGTCGAAGTTGGTGACCGCCGGGATCATCACCGCGTTGCGCAGCAGGTTGGCACCGCTGATCTTTTTGATGCGGCCCATTTCCTTGCGCTCGACTGGGCCGAACTTGGTGAAGTCCACCTTGGGCCAGGGAATCAGGCCCAGCTCAGAACCGCCACCGCCCGAGCCGGGAGGCGCAGGCGCCTTGGCTGCTTGGGCCTGGGTATGAAGTGCACCGGCCATGACGGACATGGTGAAGCTCTGAATGTCCTCGGCTGTGATGCGTCCCTTGCGCCCTGAGCCTTTGACCTCAGGCAGCGGCACACCCAATTCGCGTGCGAACTTGCGCACCGAGGGCGAGGCGTGTGGCAGGCCGGTGGACGGGACGGTGGATGGGTCGTGGGCCAAAACCACAGCGGGCGCCAACGATTTCGCAGCGGCAGGAACCTCCTCGGCAGACACCGGTATTTTCGCGATGGCTGGGGCGGGGGCGGGGGCGGGGGCTGGGGCTGGGGCTGCAGCGGCTGCAGACGCGGGCACCGCCGCAGCGCTGGTGCCTTCTAAAATTGCCAACAAGTCACCGATGTTGACGGTGTCCCCCACCTTGACCTTGAGTTCCCTCAGCACGCCAGCGTGGCTCGACGGAATTTCCATCGACGCCTTGTCAGACTCAACTGTGATCAGGCTTTGCTCAACCTTGATGGCGTCGCCCGGCTTCACAAAGACCTCGATCACCACCACATCTTTGAAGTCGCCGATGTTGGGCACCATGACCTCAATCGAAGCGCTGGCGGTCGGTGCCGGCGCTGACGCCGCAGCGCTCAGCGTGGGAGCCGGGGCCGCCGCAGAGGCAGGAGCGGCTGACGGTGCATCTGCTGCTTTGGCAGGCGCAGCAGCTTCTGCTGCCGCCTCCAGCATCAGCACCACCGAACCCTCTTTCACCTTGTCGCCCAAAACCACGCGCAGCTCTTTGACCACACCCGCGTGGCTCGACGGAATTTCCATCGATGCCTTGTCGGACTCCACCGTGATCAGCGACTGCTCGGCCTCCACCGTGTCACCGGGTTTGACCAGCAGTTCAATTACCGCCACCTCGTCGATGTCCCCGATATCCGGGACTTTTACTTCTACCAATGCCATGTCTGTCTCCGAAATGGGCTACGCGTGCAGCGGGTTGATCTTCTCGGTCCTGATGCCATATTTCGCAATCGCCTCGGCCACCTTGGCTACCGGCACCGCGCCCTCCTCGCTCAGCGCCTTGAGTGCGGCCAGCACAATGTAGTGGCGGTTGATCTCAAAGTGTTCGCGCAACTTCGCTCGGAAATCGCTGCGACCAAATCCGTCGGTGCCCAGCACCTTGTAGGTCCGGCCCCTGGGAATGAACGAGCGGATCTGCTCGGCGTAGTTCTTCATGTAGTCGGTGCTGGCCACCACCGGACCGGTGTGCGGCTCCAGCTGCTGGCTCACGAAGGAGATGCGGGGCGTCTCCAGCGGGTGCAGCAGGTTCCAGCGCTCGACATCCTGGCCGTCGCGGGTGAGCTCGTTGAAGCTTGGGCAGCTCCAGACGTTGGCGGCGACGCCCCACTCTTGCTCCAGCAGCTCCTGCGCCGCGATCGACTCGCGCAGAATGGTGCCAGAGCCCAGCAGTTGCACGCGAGGCGCGGACCCAGCAGGGCCTTCTTTGCACAGGTACATGCCCTTGATGATCTGCTCCTCGGTGCCCGGCTTGAGACCGGGCATGGGGTAGTTTTCATTGAGCAACGTCAGGTAATAGAACACGTTGTCCTGCTTCTCCACCATTTGCTTGAGGCCGTGGTGCAGGATGACACCGACCTCGTGCGCAAAGGTGGGGTCGTAGCTGACGCAGTTCGGAATCGTGCTGGCCAGGATATGGCTGTGGCCGTCTTCGTGCTGCAGGCCTTCACCGTTGAGCGTGGTGCGGCCTGAGGTGCCGCCGAGCAGAAAACCACGCGCCTGCATGTCGCCAGCGGCCCAGGCCAGATCGCCAATGCGCTGGAAGCCGAACATCGAGTAGTACACATAAAACGGCACCATGATGCGGTTGCTGGTGCTGTAGCTCGTGGCCGCAGCGATCCAGCTGCTCATGCCACCGGCCTCGTTGATGCCTTCCTGCAAAATCTGGCCAGCCTTGTCTTCCCGGTAGTACATCACCTGGTCTTTATCGACCGGCGTGTACTGCTGGCCATCCGGGTTGTAAATACCGATCTGGCGAAACAGGCCCTCCATGCCGAAGGTGCGCGCCTCGTCCACCAAGATCGGCACCACGCGCGAGCCCAGCGCCTTGTCGCGCAGTAGCTGCGTCAGAAAGCGCACATAGGCTTGGGTGGTGCTGATCTCGCGGCCCTCGGCGGTGGGCTCCATCACCGCCTTGAAGGTCTCTATGGGCGGCACGGTGAAGCTCTCGTCGGCCCGGGTGCGGCGGTGCGGCAAATAGCCGCCCAGCGCTTTGCGCCGCTCGTGCAGATACTTCATCTCCGGCGTGTCGTCGGCCGGCTTGTAAAACGGAATCTTGGACAGCTCGCTGTCGGGAATCGGGATGTTGAAGCGATCGCGGAAAGCCTTGATGTCTTCCTCGCCCAGCTTCTTGGTTTGGTGCACCGTGTTGCGGCCTTCACCCACTTTGCCCATGCCAAAACCTTTGACGGTCTTGATCAGCAGCACAGTCGGCTGGCCCTTGGTTTTGACAGCGGCGTCGAAAGCCGCATAAACCTTTTTTGAGTCGTGGCCGCCGCGGCGCAGGTCGCCGATTTCGTCGTCGCTCAGGTGCGCCACCATCTCCAGCGTGCGCGGGTCGCGGCCAAAGAAATGCTTGCGTACGTAGGCTCCGTCGTTGGCCTTGAAAGCCTGGTAATCGCCGTCGTTGCACGCCATCATGATCTCGCGCAGCGCACCGTCTTTGTCGGCAGCGAGCAGCGGGTCCCACTGGCTGCCCCAAATCAGTTTGATTACGTTCCAGCCGGAACCGCGAAACTCGCCTTCAAGCTCTTGGATGATCTTGCCGTTGCCCCGCACCGGCCCGTCCAGACGCTGTAGGTTGCAGTTGATGACGAAGATCAGGTTGTCCAGCTTCTCGCGCGAAGCCAGGCTGATCGCCCCCAGCGACTCCACCTCGTCCATCTCGCCGTCGCCACAGAACACCCAGACTTTGCGGGTCTCGGTGTTGGCAATGCCGCGCGCATGCAGGTATTTGAGGAACCGCGCCTGGTAGATCGCCATCAGCGGACCCAAGCCCATCGACACGGTGGGGAACTGCCAGAAATTGGGCATCAGCTTGGGGTGCGGATAGCTCGACAAGCCTTTGCCATCCACCTCTTGGCGGAAGTTGAGCAGCTGCTCTTCGGTCAACCGCCCTTCCAGGTAGGCGCGGGCGTACACGCCGGGCGACACATGGCCCTGAATGAACAGGCAATCACCGCCATGGTTCTCGCTCTCGGCGTGCCAAAAGTGATTGAAACCGGCACCAAACAGGCTGGCCAACGAGGCGAAGGAGCCGATGTGACCACCCAGATCGCCACCGTCTGGCGGGCTGAGCTTGTTGGCCTTGACCACCATGGCCATCGCGTTCCAGCGCATGTAAGCGCGCAGCCGCTGCTCGATCTCCAGGTTGCCTGGCGAGCGAGCCTCTTGCGCGGTCTCGATCGTGTTCACATAGCCGGTCTCGGCCGAGAACGGCAGGTCCACGCTGTTTTGGCGTGCCTCCTCCAGCAGCTGTTCGAGCAGGAAATGCGCGCGTTCGGGCCCCTCGCGCTGAATCACGGCGACCAGCGCCTCCATCCACTCGCGGGTTTCCTGTTTATCCAGGTCACCTGCACCACGGCTATCGAGAGCGTCTGACGCTGACATGTTTGTCTCCGGTTGGTTTTGGAACGAGCTTGAAGCGCTACTTTTCTGCTAAACAGAATTCTCCCACAGCCCTTTTTTAATTTCAACATATGCCTTTGATTTTCATATGGTGACATTTTGAAAAACGTCTTGGGCTGCCCTCGCATAAAATCAGATGCTCATGAAATTGCCTCAGGCTCCTTCCGCTGCTTCCGCTGCTTCCGCTGCTTCCACCGTTTCCTCTGTAGCCAGCACCTGGTGGAGACGCTGGTGGCAACGCCTGCCACCGTCGCGCCAAGACCGCGTGGCCACACTCGCGCCGCTGTTGGCGGTGTTGCTGTTTCTCGCGGCCATCGGGGTGGCCGTCACCTACCTGACTCACGAGGAACTCAAGCGTGAGCAACAAACCCTGACCCGCGATGTCGAATACGCGCAACAGCGCCTGCGGCTTCGCTTGCTGGAGCGCCAGGAACAGCTGATGCGCCTCGCGCGCGAGATCGACAACCGGGAGATTGCCAGCACCGAATTTGAGTTCCAGGTCGCGTCCCTGGTGAGCCAGTTTCCTGAGCTGCTGGCTGTCAGCTGGGTGGACGCCCGGCGCACGGTGATTGCCACCTACGCCTCGCCCAGCACACCAACCGCACTGGTTCGTTTGCCCGGATCCGTGCTCACGCACGAGGATACCGACGGCTCGTTCGAGCTCGCGCGCGACCTGCGACAGCCGGTGTACTCGCGCCCGATCGGTGAAAACCCACGCAATGCAACACTGCAGCTGCAGGTGCCACTAAGCGAGCAGGGGCGCTTTGCTGGCACCGTCATGGGCGAGTACGGGATTGACAGCCTGATGCGTTTTGGCATGCCGCCCGAAATCATGTCGCGCTATGCGGTGGCGCTTGTCGATGACCGTGACCGGGTACTTGCAGGCAGCCCGCAAGACGGTACCGCAGCGGATCGGCTGCTGCCTTGGTCCAGCCAGCCGCTGGAGCACGCGGTGCCGATCTCTCCGGTGGGCAACGGGCTCCTGATCAAAGCGCACGGCCATCGCACCTCCAAAGACATCGTGGGCAACGGATTTTTCTGGATCATTGCCGCGCTCAGCGCGCTCACCGTGTGGATGTTGCTGGGCACCTGGCGGCACATCCGCAGGCGGGTGCAGGCGCAACAGGCCCTGCTCTTGGAAACCAATTTCCGCCGCGCGATGGAGAACTCCATGCTCACCGGTATGCGGGCGCTCGATCTGCAGGGCCGCATCACCTACGTCAACCCCGCGTTTTGCTCCATGACCGGCTGGACCGAAAGCGAGCTGATGGGTCGCACCGCACCGTTTCCTTACTGGCCAGAGGCCGACCACGACATCTTGGCTGCGCGACTGGAAGACGAGCTCAAAGGGCGCTCCATTCCTGGCGGCTTCGAGGTGCGGGTGCAGCGCCGAGACGGTGGCATTTTTGACGCCCGCATGTACGTCTCGCCGCTGATCGACCCCAAGGGCCACCAGAGCGGCTGGATGACCTCAATGACCGACATCACCGAGCCCAAGCGCATTCGCGAAGAGCTCTCGGCGTCCTACGAGCGCTTCACCACCGTGCTGGAGAGCCTGGACTCGGCGGTGTCGGTGGCACCGCTGGGCAGCGAGGAAATGCTGTTTGCCAACAAGATGTACCGGCATTGGTTCGGCACCCACAGCCTGGGCCACCGGCAACTGGTCGACCTCTGCGGGCGACGGCCCAGCCCCAGCCCGGACGATGGCGACGCGGTCGACGCTTTCGCCGGCATGCCGACCGACACGCTCACCGATGCCGGCTCAGAAAACGCCGAGGTGTTTGTCGAGCAGCTTGACTTGTGGCTGGAGGTGCGCACGCGCTACCTCACCTGGGTTGACGGCCGCCTGGCGCAAATGGTGATTGCCAGTGACATCACCGCTCGTCGCAGCGCCGAAACTCTGGCAGCACAGCAGGCCGAGCGGGCACAAACCGCCAGTCGGCTCATCACCATGGGTGAAATGGCCTCGAGCGTGGCGCACGAGCTCAACCAGCCGCTGACGGCCATCAGCAATTACTGCAACGGCATGATTTCGCGGCTGCAAGAGCAGCGCATCACCCAGGAAGAACTGCTCGGCGCGCTGGACAAAACAGCCCGCCAGGCGCAACGCGCCGGCCAGATCATTCACCGCATCCGCGCCTTTGTGAAACGCAGCGAACCCAACCCCACGTTGTCGGACGTGGCGCCCATGGTGAGCAACGCGATCGAGCTGGCTGACATCGAGTTGCGGCGCCAGCAAATACGGCTAAGCCCGTATGTAGAAGTGCGCCTGCCACAGCTGATGGTGGACCCAATCCTGATCGAGCAGGTGCTGATCAACCTGCTGCGCAATGCCGGCGACTCGATCGCACAAGCCGCCCGGCCCACCGGTGAACGGGCCATTGAACTTCATGTGGGCCCGGCCCAGGTTGATGGCGCCGAGACGGTCGAATTTTCGGTGACCGACAACGGGCTGGGCGTTCCGAACGAGCTGGTCGAACGCATCTACGACGCCTTCTACACCACCAAGCGCGAGGGTATGGGCATTGGCCTGAAGCTGTGCCGCAGCATCGTCGAGTCGCACCATGGCAGGATGCAGGTACGCAACCTCTACAATGCCGACGATGTTGTGGGGTGCTGCTTCAGCTTCTGGATCCCTGTGGTCTCAAAGCTGCGCGCCGAGCCCCTGCAGCTGGAAACAGGCCCAACGTCGTTGGCGGAACCAGAGAGAGCGAGATGAGTTTGATCCCCAAAAAAGGCACGGTCTACGTTGTCGATGACGACGAAGCGGTGCGCGACTCCCTGCAATGGCTGCTGGAGGGCAAAGACTTCCGGGTGCGTTGCTTCGAGTCAGCCGAGGCATTTCTAAGCCGCTATGACGCGCGCGAAGTTGCCTGCTTGATTGCCGACATCCGCATGGGTGGCATGACCGGCATGGAATTGCAGGAGCGCCTGATGGAACGCCAGTCACCCTTGCCGATCGTTTTTATCACTGGCCATGGCGACGTGCCGATGGCGGTCGAGTCGATGAAAAAGGGCGCGCTCGATTTCATTCAAAAGCCGTTCAAGGAAGACCAGCTGGTCAGTCTCGTAGACCGCATGCTGGAAACCGCAAAAGGCGCTTTCTCTCAGCACCAGCAGGCCGCCAGCCGCGATGCCCTTCTGGCCAAACTCACCAGCCGCGAGGCGCAGGTGTTGGAGCGCATCGTCGCCGGACGCCTCAACAAACAAATCGCTGACGACCTGGGGATCAGCATCAAGACAGTGGAGGCACACCGCGCCAACATCATGGAAAAATTGGGCGCCAACACGGTGGCCGACCTGCTCAAGATTGCGCTCGGTCCGACCGCTGCGAAAGCCTGATTTCAAACGCTTTTCCACCAGCGCCTGCCGACCTGTTTCGGCGGGCGTTTCTGTTTTAACTACACACACCTCACCACCATGACCGCCCAATTGATCGACGGCAGCGCCCTTTCCCGCCAGCTTCGCACCGACGTTGCCGCCCGTACAGCAGCGCTCAAAGGCAAAGGGGTGACACCTGGCCTGGCGGTAATCCTGGTTGGTGATGATCCGGCCTCGGCGGTGTATGTACGCAACAAGGTGAAGGCCTGCGCCGAAACTGGCATCTATTCGGTGTTCGAGAAGTACGATGTCACGCTGAGCGAGGCCGATCTGCTGGATCGCATCGAAGCGCTCAACCTAGACACCAGCATTCACGGCATCCTGGTGCAGATGCCGCTGCCCAAGCACATCCGCCCGCAACGCGTGATAGAGACGATTTCCACCGCCAAGGACGTGGACGGCTATTCGGTGCAAAGTGCGGGCGACCTCATGGCCGGCCTGCCCGGTTTTCGACCCTGCACGCCGTTTGGTTGCATGAAGCTGATCGAAGCTACCGGGATCGATCTCAAAGGCAAACACGCGGTGGTGATCGGGCGCTCCAACACGGTCGGCAAACCGATGGCCCTGCTGCTGCTTCAGGCCAATGCCACCGTCACCATCTGCCACAGCAACACGCCCGATATCGGCGCCTTTACCCGCCAAGCCGATGTGGTGGTGGCGGCTGTGGGTCGGCGCAACATGCTGACCGCCGACATGGTCAAACCCGGCGCGGTGGTGATCGATGTTGGGATGAACCGCAACGATGCCGGCAAGCTCTGCGGCGACGTGGATTTCGAGGGTGTGAAAGCAGTGGCAGGTCACATCACGCCGGTACCCGGCGGGGTCGGCCCCATGACCATCACCATGCTGATGGTCAACACGCTGACCTCAGCCGAACGCGCAGCTGCTTGATCGGGCTCAGCGCTTGGCGGTATCAATCGCACTCAAGCGCCACAGCAAAACGCCAGAACACAGCCACTGGCCCAGCACCATCAAGCTACCCAGTGTGTGCCACAACCGAAGATCGCCACCACTGGCGCGCGCTGTCACGATGCGCTGGGCGACGCCAAATTCCTGCAGCAAGGCCAGCACCATCGCCAGGATCACCAGACCCATGGTGCCCGGGGCACACCGCAACAGGGCCAGTTGCTTCGGTGACAGCGCAGTGCCACCGAGCTGCGAGCGCTCACGCCAAAGCAGCAGCAGCAAAATCAGGCCCAACAGCAATCCGACGAAACACTGAAGCGAAAACAGCTTCGCAGCAGCCGAACCGGCCACAGTTGGACTGCCCAGCGTGGCGAAAAGGGTGGGCACAGCAAGAAAGCTCAGCGCGCTGATGCCGCCCCACCACAGGGCCGAGACCAAAATCGGGAGGCGGTCCAGCAGCACGACAAAGGCGCCGGTCAAACGTACCGCACCTGCACAATCTCGTAACGCTTGGTGCCACCCGGCGCCCGTACCTCGGCCACATCGCCAGCTTCCTTGCCAATCAGCGAACGGGCAATCGGGCTGCCGATGTTGACCAGGCCCAGCTTGATGTCGGCCTCGTCTTCTCCCACGATCTGGTAGGTGACCTTGGCGCCGCTGCCTTCGTCTTCCAAATCCACCGTGGCACCAAACACCACCCGGCCCGACGCATCCAGCGTGCTCGGGTCGATGATCTGGGCTGCCGATAGCTTGCTGTCTACCTCGGCGATCCGCCCTTCAATGAAGCCCTGGCGGTCCTTGGCCGCCTCGTATTCGGCGTTTTCGCTCAGGTCGCCCTGGGCGCGGGCTTCTGCAATGGCGTTGATCACCCAGGGACGGTCGACCGTCTTGAGCTGGTGCAGCTCGGCCTTGAGCTTTTCGGCACCGCGCAGGGTGATGGGAATGGTCGTCATGGCTACGCTCCAACAAGCGGACTGCCCGCCACGCAAAGAAGGCGTGATGCGGAAAAAAAGGAAACCGCCGAGCGTTGCCGGTCGGCGGTGATTCGTCAAGATTATGCCTGCAACCCAAATCGGCTCAGATCACAGACCGGTCGCCCGCAGCATCGCTGGGGCTCAGTCCGCGAGCTGTGCGTGCATCTCCTGTACCGAGATCACGCCCAGGCTGTCCAGGTAAGCCATGCCTTCCACAGCTGCCTCAGCACCGGCGATGGTGGTGTAAGTCGTCACCCGGGCCAGCAACGCCGAGGTGCGGATAGCGCCCGAGTCAGCGATCGCATTGCGCCGCTCCTCTACCGTGTTGATCACCAGAGAGATGCCATTGCTCTTGATCATGTCGACAATGTGGGGCCGGCCCTCGGTGACCTTGTTCACCGTCTCCACCGCAATCCCGGCCGCGGTGATGGCAGCAGCCGTGCCCCGCGTGGCCACCAGCCGGAAGCCCATTTCGGCCAGCTGGCGCGCAATTTCCACCGCGCGGGCCTTGTCGCTGTTCTTGACCGTCAGAAACACCTTGCCCGACAGCGTGCCATCGGCCTTTCGGGGACGCGGCAGCTGGGTACCCGCCCCAATTTGGCTTTTTACAAAAGCCTCACCAAAGGTCTTGCCCACCCCCATCACCTCGCCGGTAGATTTCATCTCCGGGCCCAGGATGGTGTCTACGCCGGGGAATTTCACGAACGGAAATACCGCTTCCTTGACGCTGAAATACGGCGGGTTTACCTCGGCGCCAATGCCCTGCTCGTCCAGCGTCTGGCCCGCCATGCAGCGCGCCGCTACCTTGGCCAGCTGGATGCCGGTGGCCTTGGAGACGAAGGGCACGGTACGTGAGGCGCGTGGGTTCACTTCGAGCACAAAGATCACGTCTTTCTTGGCGCCGCTTGCATCCGTTTCCTGGATCGCGAACTGCACATTCATCAAACCCACCACGTTCAAGCCCTCGGCCATCGCGGCGGTCTGGCGCTTGAGTTCCTCCACCGTTTCTTTGGACAGGTAGTACGGCGGCAGCGAGCAGGCGGAGTCGCCGCTGTGCACGCCGGCTTGTTCGATATGCTCCATCACGCCACCGATGAAAACGCGCCCAGCGGTGTCGCGGATCGCATCCACATCGCACTCGATCGCGTCGTTCAGGAAGCGGTCCAGCAGCACCGGGGAGTCGTGGCTCACCTTGACCGCTTCGCGCATGTAGCGCTCCAGGTCGCGCTGCTCGTGCACGATTTCCATCGCGCGCCCGCCCAGCACATAGCTTGGGCGCACCACCAGCGGATAGCCCAGCGCGGTGGCTTTTTCCAAAGCCTCGGGTTCGGTTCGCGCGGTGGCGTTGGGCGGCTGCTTGAGCTTCAGTTGGTGCAGCATGGCCGAGAAATGCTCGCGGTCTTTGGCAGCATCGATCATGTCCGGACTGGTGCCGATGATGGGCACGCCAGCGGCCTCCAGGCCCAGCGCGAGCTTCAATGGCGTCTGACCGCCGTATTGCACGATCACACCCACCGGCTTTTCTTTGTCCACAATCTCCAGCACGTCTTCCAACGTGAGCGGCTCGAAATACAGGCGGTCGCTGGTGTCGTAGTCGGTGGACACGGTCTCGGGGTTGCAGTTGACCATGATGGTCTCGAAACCGTCTTCGCGCAGGGCGAGTGCGGCGTGCACACAGCAGTAGTCGAACTCGATGCCTTGACCAATGCGATTCGGGCCGCCACCCAACACCATGATTTTTTTGTTGTGGGTCGGTTCGGCCTCGCACTCACCGTCGCCATCGCCTTCATAGGTCGAGTACAGGTAGGCGGTGTCGGTGGCGAACTCGGCCGCACAGGTATCGACACGCTTGTAAACCGGGCGGATGTTGTCAGCGATGCGGCGCTCGCGCACCGCCTGCTCGCTGGTCTTCAGCAGCTTGGCCAGGCGGCGGTCGGAGAAACCTTTTTGTTTCAGCCCACGCAAGGTGGTGCTGTCGATTGCGTCCAGCGCCGTCTTCTCCAGCTGCAACTCGATCTTCACGATCTCTTCAATCTGCGCCAGAAACCAGGGGTCGATCTTGGTGAAGTGGTGCACCTCTTGCATCGTCCAGCCAGCGGCGAATGCATCGCCCACGTACCAGATGCGGTCGGGTCCCGGCGTGCCCAGCTCACGCTCAAGCGTCTCCCGATCCTGGGTTTTCTCGTTCATGCCGTCCACGCCCACCTCCAGGCCGCGCAGCGCTTTCTGAAACGACTCCTGGAAGGTGCGGCCCATGGCCATGACCTCGCCCACGCTCTTCATCTGCGTGGTCAGGCGGCTGTCGGCGGTGGGGAATTTTTCAAACGCAAAGCGCGGGATCTTGGTGACCACGTAGTCGATGCTGGGCTCAAAGCTGGCCGGCGTGGCGCCACCGGTGATCTCGTTGCGCAGCTCGTCCAGCGTGTAACCCACCGCCAACTTCGCCGCAACCTTGGCGATCGGAAAACCGGTGGCCTTGGACGCCAGTGCAGACGAGCGCGAGACGCGCGGGTTCATCTCGATCACGACCATGCGGCCGTCTTTCGGGTTGATGGAGAACTGCACATTGGAGCCACCGGTGTCCACACCAATTTCGCGCAGGACCGCCAACGAGGCGTTGCGCATAATTTGGTATTCCTTGTCGGTCAGCGTCTGAGCGGGCGCCACGGTGATCGAGTCGCCGGTGTGCACGCCCATCGGGTCAAGGTTTTCGATCGCGCAAATGATGATGCAGTTGTCGGCCTTGTCTCGCACCACCTCCATCTCGTACTCTTTCCAGCCCAGCAGCGATTCTTCGATCAGCAGCTCGTTGGTGGGAGAGGCCTCCAGGCCGCGCTTGCAAATGGTCTCGAATTCTTCCGGGTTGTAGGCGATGCCGCCACCGCTGCCCCCAAGCGTGAAGCTGGGCCGGATCACAGTCGGGAAACCCAAGGTTTTCTGCACCGCCCAGGCTTCATCCATGGTGTGGGCGATGCCCGAGCTCGCTGAGCCCAGGCCGATCTTGGTCATCGCGTCTTTGAATTTCAGGCGGTCCTCGGCTTTGTCGATGGCTTCGGGTGTGGCGCCGATCAGCTCAACCTCGTATTTCTCCAGCACGCCGTTGTGCCACAGATCGAGCGCGCAGTTCAGCGCCGTCTGGCCGCCCATGGTGGGCAGAATCGCGAAGCCGCCTGTGCACAGCGGGCGCTCCTTGGCAATGATTTTCTCCACCGTCTGCCAGGTGATGGGCTCGATATAGGTGACGTCTGCCGTGGCTGGGTCGGTCATGATGGTCGCCGGGTTGCTGTTGATCAGCACCACCCGGTAACCCTCTTCGCGCAGCGCCTTGCAGGCCTGTACGCCGGAGTAATCAAACTCGCAGGCTTGGCCGATGATGATGGGGCCGGCGCCAATGATGAGGACGGTCTGGATGTCGGTTCTTTTGGGCATGGCAATCCGGTGGCGAGAAGCGGTGGGTCGGTAAAAGGCGGTGCACGGCGCTCAGCTCGACTGGCATGAACTCAGCGGGGAAAACGATGATGGCGCATGGGCAGCGGAAAATTCTT
>Ga0105051_10005134_pt1 | contig 14798 bp, 11 predicted proteins | sample FRY02_FD_78383 | JGI IMG/M metagenome (GOLD analysis project Ga0105051, IMG submission 78383) | Freshwater microbial communities from Lake Fryxell liftoff mats and glacier meltwater in Antarctica - FRY-02 (megahit assembly) | ecosystem: Environmental > Aquatic > Freshwater > Ice > Glacier... | reverse complement strand
ATGCTAAAAAACGAAAAATCCGAAAAGCTTGGAATCAAAAATAAACGACTGCTCGCTGCCTGGGACACCGACTACCTCGCAAAAGTACTGTTCGGATAACGACTTAGCACGCAATCGCCCTGAGTCATGGCCCGAACGGGCCGATTGTTTTGTTAACTGAAATGGAGTGAATTGTTATGTCTCGTCAACAGCTGTCTGTTAAGATCTTTGCCACAATGCTTGCCCTCGTTGTGAGCGCAGGCACGTCCGAAGCGGGACGTCGTCACCGCCGAAGCGCTTGCTGTGAGTCTCCCAGTTACGGCGGCTACACTCAGGCCAGCTACACGGGCTACGACCAGTCCGCGTGCTGCAACACTGCCAGCTCCAGCCAGGGCGGAGACGCCTGTGGAACAGCTGGCTGCAGCGGCGGTGGATGCGGCGTGAGTGCCAACCAGATTAGTTATCAGTCGGGCTCCGGAGCCATCCACAGCGGCTCGTCATCGAATCAGTGGCAGTCCGGTCAGTCGGGCAACATGAATCGGAATAACCTGAATTCCAACGGTGTTAATTCCAACTTCAACCAGTCCGGCAACAATCGTAACGGCATTAACCGTAACGACCCGAACCGCAACGACCTGAACCGTAACGATGTGAATCGTGCAGCTAATGATGTGAACCGTGCCAACAACAACCTTGACCGCAACGATTCAACTCGCACGGATGTTGAAGTTGCACCAGGAACCAACGCAAACGCTGAAACAAATGACGTGAACACTATTGAGGCCCCTGCCGCCGCACCAGCGCCGGCAAACTAATGACTCCCGCGTCGTTCTGAATGGCACGCCGTTGCAACGGTACGAGCAGCATCAGTTGCTCACCCGCGCAACGCGAACAGCAGAATACGCAACGAAACCGCGACCTGCTCATCACCGATCGCATTAAGGGATATTCGACTCTGGAAGGTTCGGTCCCTCCACGTCGAATGTCCCTTTTTCGCGCCTGCAGTTTCTCTCCACACAAGAAGGACCGGCAAGCACTTACAACATTTCGCGGACCACCAGAATCCAGCCAATATCACCAATATGCTCGGGCCGTGTGGCGACAATCACGGGCTCAATCGCTGCCAGCGTTTCAGTGTTGTCGATCGGGTCGCGAAAAGCAGTGATGAGCTCGTCAACATTGGCGTCGCCTCTATCGGGGTTCATTCGACGCTGACGCAATTTCTCACCGCGGTCGATCACTGCAGGGTTGACGCTGGGCAATGATTCGGCCGGCGATCGACGAGCCAGTTTGGCGTGAGCGATTACAGTGCCCGCCTGATGCGTGATCTGGCTTTCGTTGACCTGAAACAGTACCGCATTTTCCGGCAGGCCAAAGTCGTCAATTTCCAGGGAAATGGAAAGAAGGCCGATGACATCCCGATCCGGCATGGACGATGGGTGGCCCCAGACTGGAACGGCAAACGAAACCACCGGTTTGTCGCCGTTTACGGTTCGATAAACGCAGGAAAGATGAACGAGCTCTTCATCCTGCGTTCGAGGAATCAGATACTGCAGAGGCTGCAAACGGGAAACTTCGGCGGCGTCTTTTTCCAGATCACGTCCAAGGCCATGAAAATAATCCCGGTGCCGAAAGTTTTGGCCGATGCTTTTGGCACGGGGGGCTCGGGCCACTTGAGTCCCGTCGGCTGCAAACACGCTCCATCCGGAAGACTTAATGGCCGCGCCTTTCAGCAGTTTGCGTTCGTTCAGCCATGCCTGCAGCGGCTCCCAATGTTTCTGGTCGGCCGGCGACGCATTGATCGCCAACAAAGCTTTTCGCAGCTGTTCCGATTGAGCTTCGCTTTCCAAAAGTCGCCACCGCAGGTCGATTTCATAAGCTATCGACTGCGCCAGAAACCTGGCAGACGTCCGCAGGTTTTCGCGGCGAGCAGCCTCGGCGGATTCACGCATGCTGTCGGCCCGTTCGCGGGCCTGCTGCTCCGAGTTGGCCAGAGTCCCCAGCCATGCTGCGGTGAGAATGCTGACCAGAATAATCAGGACGGACCCAACGCCAAGTGCCTGAGCTGCGAGACGATGCCGACGCGTCCATCGGCCGATTTTCTGAACGACCGATTCCCTTAAGACCGAAACAGGAGCATCAGCCAGATAGTTTTCGACGTCTGCTGCCAGTTCCAGGGCTGTGGCATAGCGATCGCGAGGCTGCTGCTTCATGGATTTCAAACACACAGCCTCCAGAGCGGAGGGCACTTCTCTGATCCGTTCCGATGGCTTTGCAAAGCGACCATCAACAACGTCTTCGCGAATACGATGGCCGTCATCACCCGAGAACGCGGGCTGGCCGCACAGGATCTTGTACAGCGTCGCACCCAGACTATAAACATCGCTGGCCGGGGTCGGCGCAAGATTCGAAGCCTGCTCCGGGCTCATGTAAGCCAGCGTTCCCGCACCGCCACCAGAGCTGGTGCTGTTCTGACTGCCGGAGCCGGGCATCAGAGTCATCTCTCCGCTTGTTCGAAAACGATCATCACGGGCCACGGGAATCGCAAGTCCCCAGTCGACAACGATGGTCTCTCCAAACTTGCCGAGCATCACGTTGGCCGGCTTGATGTCACGATGCACAATGCCTCGATTGTGCGCATACGCGACCGTTTTACAGACGGAGACAAACGCCATCAGCAGCCGACGAAATTCAACATTCTGTTCTCCGTAAACTCCAGCGGCTGAACGATTTCGATGATAGCGAACGATCGCATCGTCCATCGTTTCGCCGTCGATGTAACGCATGTAATAGAACAGTCGGCCGTTCTCCGCCTGCCCGATACCGTACAACGGAACAACGCCCGGATGTTCAAGACGTCCGGTGACCTCCGCTTCAAGAAGAAAACGAGTGCAGCTTTCACGATCCTGCACCAGATTGTGGTGAATGAATTTCACCGCGACTTCACGATTGAGCTCCTTCTCCGTCGCACGATACACGGCCCCCAGTCCGCCCCGTGCATGAAAAGTCAGGCTTGTAATTTCACTGTTCGTCTTCAGGATCTCACTGTCCGCATCAGCCGCGCCAACAGGACCACGGTCCAGAGAAATCTGATGACCGATTTCGAAGAGTTCAATGCGCCTCGCAAGATCCTGCTTAAGGTCCGGGCATATTCGGCAAAGATCCTCCACGGAGAGGCGGGCGCCGCGTTCACGGCCGTCTTTCCATCGATCGAACAGTTCTTCAAGAAGACTGTCGTGATCGAGCCGAGCTGTTTTTTCAGTACTTGGGCACATCGCATCTGTCCAGATTTACCGAAAAAAATCCTGCGTGTTCAAGCCGCCAGTGTGGCAACATGGAGCTTGGCTTTCATGCTTCAACGAATCCACACGAAGGCGACTTCGAACAAGTTTGAGTCGTATTACTTTCACAAGCGACGAACACCGTTCAACCGCTTTGAAAAGCATTGGAACGCCACGTTTTCTATGACAAGCCGCGCATTATCCCCGAAGCCACTGAAAAGAACAGAGGCAATGTGAAGGCTGACTTCGAGCCGACGTGGGCACTGTCTTGAAGTTGAGCCTTTTCAGATTTCGAAACCCGAAACGTCAGTGAGGGATTGAGTTTTTGGCTGTTCAGCTGCGTGCAAACCATCCCTCGCTGACGCGTCGGGTTGTGATAATTGCCTTTCTTTTCGACCGAAACATCAGCCACAATTTCGAATTCCGAAATTTAAAATAGGCGAGCTGGGCTGGTCGGCAAATTCGGCCGATTTTCATCGTTCGGATTTCTGATGTTTCTCTTTCCCGTTTGCTCAGTTCACTCGGGCCCCGATTTGGGAGCTCGTGAAAACGTAATGGCAAACACGGCGTACGTCCGCGGACCCATCTGCCAGCGCCACGGAGCATGAATCTGAACGTCACGACACCGCGATGCGATTTCCGGGCAGGTCTGAAAGTCCTGCAGAATGATTCCTGGGTTCAGACCAGAAAAAAAATTGCCTGTGGACAAACAGTGAGCCAGCAATTGCGGCAGTTCTGCGTCGGTGACTTTTTTGATCGCTGGAGTTGATTCGGACGATACGACGTCCGAAACAAAAATCCCCTGACCGCCGGGTTTCAGAAGCTGCAGCATGCGCAGAAAATGACCGCGTCTCAACGACTGAAGCAGCATCAGAAATTGGGGATGCCGTTCAGTCATCAGATTAAGCAACGCACTGTTGATCTGACTCAGCACGCACGCCGAGACCACGACATCCGACGCGGGGCAGGGGAGCTCAGAAAATGGAGCTTGCAGCGACTCGGCGATTTCGCGCAGGTTTGCATCACTCGTCGCAGCGTCCGTTGGAAGGCTGGCAAGCGGGGACGCAAGATCGAGGGGTGCAATCAGCTCCAGGGGCAAAGGCCGCGAGTTGCCTGACTGGTCTCTGATCGCCTGCTGGGCTGCCGCGCCGTATACCAAGGCTGCGCGATCAATGTCGAGCAATCGAATCGTGACGAATCGCGTGGCAAGCTGAACGAGGTCAATGTCGTGGCAGTTGCCGGCACCCAACACCGCAATCGCCGCGTGTTCGAGCGTCGAAGCCGTAGAACACTGCTGGATCAGGCTCATGATCTGTTGCTGGTGGCCCGCGTAGGTCGCAAGGACTCGCGTCTGAGCATTCAGCTGCGCGGCTCGCAAGGCGGCTGGAGAAGCGGGGTTCTCAATCATTTGAATCCCTTTTACACAGGCCATGGGACGATGTCATTCTTCGCCGCTCACGGCACGCAGCACGTTCCACAGCCAGGCGACGAAGTTGGCTTCAATCGAAGATGCCGTCGCTGTGACCTCGGCATGGTTCAACACATTCTCAGAAAGTCCGGCCGCTAAATTCGTAATGCACGAAACACCCAGAACATCGACACCCTGGGAAGCCGCAAAAATCGCTTCCGGGATGGTGCTCATTCCAACCGCATCGGCCCCCAACTGACGCAGCATCCGAATTTCCGCCGGTGTCTCATAACACGGCCCGGGCATCATCGCATAAACGCCTTCGTGAACCTGCAGTTCTGTGCGAGTCGCCAACGCGAGTTCTCGCAGTCGGGCATTCCAAAGGTGTGAGTTTCGTCCGTGGGAACTGCATTCGCCCGGCCAGCGAAGCGAAATCCCGGAGAAGTCTGGAAAAAGTGAACCCAGCGGGCGGAGGTGGCTGCTGATCAGCATCAGAGCCCCCGGCAAAAACGATTCGCGAATTCCTCCGGCCGCGTTCGTGACCACCAGAGTGCGAATGCCCAGCTGACACAGAAGTCGAGCCCCAAAGAGCACGTCCTCGATGGGATGGCCCTCGTAAGAATGGACTCGCCCCTGAAGCATGGCGACCGGCATCCCGTGAACCAGCCCAAACACCATTCGCCCGGCATGTCCGGTCACTTGAGTATACGGCATCCCAGGGATCTCGGAATACTCAATCGCCTCGCCGCCTGAATTCAAAAGATGATCAGCTGCGGGACCAAGACCCGAGCCAAGAATGACTCCGACGGCCGGAGCCGCGAAATCTGAACAGCGAATCCTGCGACGAACACTCTCTGCGGCAATGACTGCCCAATCGTCAGCAACAACATCCGCAATGGCAATGGACACAAACGGCACCTTGGGATTTGGGATTTGGGATTTGAGTTCGAGGCTCAAAATGAGTTAACGCAAGTTCACGCCACTGCGGTCAGGCATCGACTTCTTCAAAGCCTCTGCCACGAATTCAAACAGCACTTTTGTCGCGGCATCGTCGGGCAGGCCGAGATCATCATTGAGCTTCGTGTGCGATGTGTCGCGGACTCCGAAGAGCTTGCCGGAAATCCCAGCGCTCGTCAGCATAGCGACCGGGCGTTCGGGCTGCGCGGACGTATCAGGATGGCTGACAACAAGACAATAAACGCGATGTCCAGCGTTAACGCAATCTTCATTTCGGGAGAACTCCTCAAACTCATTTCGGAAGAAGCGAGCGTTTTGCAAAACTGTGGTGGGAATGAACAATGACGAACTTGTGCAGCCCTCAAACTGGCCGTCAGGAATCAGTCTCACAAACCGCGTTATACCCCGGCCACTCAACAGACGGTAACGAAGCCCCAGATTTTTGCCCCACACCCATTGCCCATTGCCCACTGCCCACTGCCCATTGCCCACTGCACATTGCCCACTGCCCATTGCCCATTGCCCATTGCCCACTGCCCATTGCCCACTGCCCACTGCCCACTGAAAACTGAAAACTGTCCCCTGTCCCCTGTCCCCTAAAAGTGTACGATCATGAGCAGTCTTATCCTCGGTCTTGACATGGGCACCACCAGCATTTCCGCTGTTGCTGTGGACGACCGTGGGCGCGTCGTGTACGCGGTCACAAAATCTCATCAGGCCTCCGTCGCGGGACTCTCTTCGGAATATGCCGAACAGGATGCTGCGAAAATTCGTGGCACGGCCATCGAAGCATTGGCCGAACTTCAACAGCACATCGCCGAGCAGCCAGTCCGCGGCATTGCTCTCACCGGCCAGATGCACAGCACGGTCCTGTTGAACCGCGATTATCAGGTGCTCGGCAACGTGATCACGTGGCAGGACCGTCGCTCGCTTTCAACCGGTCCACAGGGAACGCTGCTTTCCGAGCTGCAGCAGCGAGCCACCGAGTCCGCGATGCACACCACTGGCTGTCGACTTTCTGCAGGATACTTGGGAACGACGCTTTTTGCGGTGCGGCGACTTCAGCAACTGCCTGGCGAGGTCGCTCATGTGTCGTTTGTCGCCGACTGGATCGGCAGCTGTCTGACCGGACAGGCACCTGTTACCGAACGCTCGCACGCCGCATCGTCGGGACTTTATGACCTGGTGAGCGATGACTGGAGCGACGTCCTGCTGCCGGCCGCTGAGATTCCTCACGACTGGCTGCCCGCGGTAAAAGACAACGGCGCGATCATTGGAACTCTGACGTCCGCCATGGCGCAGGCGACCGGATTATCCGCGGGACTGCCTGTGTTTAATGCGATCGGCGACAATCAGGCGTCTGTGCTGAGCGCTCTTCCCGATCAGCCGGGTTCGCTCCTGATCAATATTGGCACGGGCGGTCAGATTGTGTGGCGAGTTCCCGAGTTCGCGCGCCAGCTGCCGATGGACACACGCATTCTTCCAGGCAATCCGAGCGAGGACGGACAGAAAGTCAGCCGCCAGTTTATGATTGTCGGCGCGGGGCTCTGCGGTGGCGATGCCATCGCCTGGGTAAACCGCACGGTGAGACAATGGCTGCAGGTCTTCGGACTGACGCTTTCGGAAGATTCAGTCTGGGAACGGCTGCAGAGTCTGGCCGAATCGCAGGAGAATTCCGCCGATCTGTTCTGCGAACCGTTCTTTCGGGGGACCCGTTATCAGCCAGATCGCCGCGGCGTTTTGAACGGCATTAATTCCGACAATCTGACGCCCTCAAACCTGTTGGTCAGTGTGTTCGAAGGTATTGCTCAATCGATGTTCGACGTCTGGACCACGTCGCCGGAAAGTCAAAAGCATCCTCTGCAGCGAATCGCGATGTCGGGCAATGCCGTCAAGCGAAATCGATTGCTCGTGGAAGCCGTCCGTCGTCGTTTTGGAGTTCCCGTGGAAGTCGCCCGTCATTCGGAAGAAGCGGCCACAGGCGCGGCCATGCTTGGCGGTGTGTCACTGGGTATCTGGACCTCCATCGAAGAAGCTCGCCGCGCCGTGCAGGCGTCAGCCCAATGATCCAAAATGGAATGTTGAATTCCCGCGGCGTATCGCTTGAAGGTCACTTCAAGCGATAGGTTAACCCGTTCACAACATCCTGATCGCCGCAGTCTTTTGCATAATCCAGCAATCGACTGAGCAAATCAGGAGCGACCTGAGCGGCATTCGGCAACTCCTGAATCTCTCGCTCCAGTTGCTTGCCGCGGGCACCGAGATCCGCGTGCTTCGTGGCCAGTGCAACGTCTCCCAGAACCCGCTCGACAGTCGCCAGAGCATGGTGCGATTTCCAGTCCATCGGGTGAAGCTGAAGAGACTTCTGGAATGCTTTGGCTGCCTCTGCCGAGTGTCGTTGAAAATCGTGCAGTGTGCCAATAAAACGCCAGAACCTGGAATCTCTGCTGGCATCTTTGGGAAGGTCCTTCAGGCCGGCTGCAATCCCGGAAAGATCATCGGCATTGACCGCTTTTTCAATAACGAACGCCCTGAGTTCAAGATTATCGGGATATTCCTTCAACAGTTTCTGCACCCCGCTCTCGTCCCCGGCCTCGACGGAATTGACGCCGAACATTTTCATACCCCGCGACGGGTTCGTCCGCGCTGCAAACACGGCATGAGCAACCCGCAGAGTCTCATCATCCGGCGTGGCCTCAAGCCACTGACTCACACGCAGATAGCCATCCGTGAAAAGCAGATTGGGCGCCGAAAGTATGTAGCCGTACGCCTCAGGCGGCTCCGCATGCTGACGAATCGCCTGACGAATCTGCTCCACCAAAAGACGTCTTTGAAGCGTCATGGAATAAACATACAGCAAACGCTGATGAGCCACCGTGGCATCAGGGGCCACACTCAGCATCTGTTGCCAGACCTTGACGGCTTCGTGCGGCTTTTTCAGTCCATCCAGAATCAAATCTCCACGCAGCATCTGCGTCTTTAAATAACGCGGATCGTCTTTCGGAATTCGGCTCAGACATTCGGCTGTTGCCGCAAGGTCTCCTTTGGCCTTGGCAACATCCGCGAGACTTAACCACGCATTGGCATCATTCGGGGTTCGCCTGGCCCATTGATCGGCCAGGTCCTGAGCTTCATCCCAGCGTTCATTGCGAACTGCCATCCGACAGGCGGCTGCAATCTCCGCTGTCTTTTTCTTCGACCACCACTGAAAGCCCGGAATGAACAATGCCGCAGCCACCAGCAGCACGAGCGCCCAACGCCACGCGGTTCGTTTGCTTTTGATCGTGTCCACCATAAACATTTCCACCGGCTGTTCATCAAGTTATGCCACAGAGCAAGTGGCTTCAATTTGTATAAAAAAGACAGTTGAGCTACGGGCGTTACGGGCTCAGCCGGTCGGCAATTTCCCGGTGAATTTTGGCTTCTTCGTTGCGAGACGTGGCGTTGTAGGCTTTCGCCAGCCAGTCTCGAATGAGGCGGTCGAATGGATATTTTTTGACCGCTATTTCCGCTTCCTTCAGAGCCTCTTCATGACGCCCGAGCCTGCCGAGCACATGAATATGGCGTCCCTGAATATTTCTATCCCACTGGTTCTGACTGAGATACTGGGCCATCAACCGTTCGGCTTCCGCATCGCGGCCCGCATCGTGCAACGCGAACGCCAGACTGCGCAGAGCCTTTTCGTTGTGTGGGTCCAGGCTGAGTGATTTGTTCCAGTGTTGTTCAGCCACCTCAAGCCGATTCTGAAGCAGATAAGCCTCTCCAAGTGAATGCTCGACGAGCGAATCATTCAGCCCGCGTGAGGACAGATTTTCCAGAAGTTCGCAGGCGAGTGTCGCCAACGCGGGATCATTCAAATCAACTGCATACCGAACCATCAGCAATCCACGAGCTCGCTGGACTTCCCAGACCGGGACGGAATCCATCCCAGCCGCAAGTTCAAGAGCATCCGAGGCCTCGGTATGCTGCCCGATTGACGGCTTTCGCAGGACGCGGTGATCGGTCTGTGATGTGTGCTGAACATCAGCCGTGGGCAAGGCCGGCATATGACATTGAATGCAGGAATCCTCGGGTGAGTCCTGCAGTCGAACGCTCTCTTCCATGGAACATGTCTGCATTGTCGATGAATGACAGTTCAGGCAGCGATCGCGATAAAAGGTGGTTCGCATTTCCGGCTGGGGCAATGAATGAGGATCATGGCAGGAAACACATCCCAGGCGGCCTTCACTTTTCTGAAAGCAGCGACTGGACTCCATTTGTCCCACCTGATTCACGGCTTCCGTCGATCCGTCGGAGCCTACTCCACCATCGCCTTTTTTGAACACCACCCAGACGGAACTAAGATGCTCGCCTGGCCGAAAGTCGTCCACATTAAAGCCGAACCGCTGGACGCGCTCGACACCCAACTGATGGCATTCATTGCAGACACTCTCACGCAAATGAGGAGCCAGTTTTCCAGGATTCACAATAGGATCCGCAGCCTCATCAAGCGGATCAGCATTCGCCTGGAGGTCAACTTTTCGAAGCTCACGTTCTCGCTGAAATTCCACGTGCCGCCCGGCCGGCCCGTGGCAGCGTTCACATCCGATTCCTGGTTCCAGAAATGCCGGTCTGGCAATACGATCGGCGAGCGGGCTTTCTGTGGGTGCAATACGCCCAGCGTGACACTGCATACAGGCGTGAATCACCGGACGCTCGAAGTGCAGATTGTTCTTCGCGTAGCCAGGCGACAAATCCCATCGTCCCGCGGCCGAATACCATGTGAGCGGCGACATCATCAACTGGTTGCCATGTTCCAGAAGATACGAGCGGCCCCGTTTTCCGGATCCCACTTCGTAAGCAATCTTTTCCGCGTGTTCACAGAGAACAGAACCATCACGAGCCATCAATTGTTCGGTGTGAACCGTTCCTTCGTTGGAGTGCCGCGCATGGGCTCGAAACAACCGTGACATCACAACCCACGAATCCTCATATGTCTCGATCGGATGCGCATCAGAAACCGCTGCCGTGGAATTGGCCATGGTCGTCAAGGCATAACTGCGACTGATGTCACTGTGACAGTCAGCACACGCTGCCGATCCCACGTAATCATGGTGGCGGGCCGCAGGTGGAGCGACCACGATGGGTTCGCCGCTGGTGGCAGACTTCGGCGGCATCGATTGAATCACAGGCGGCGGAGGTGCCGAATCTTTGCAACCGGTCAACGAAAACAACGCGACCGCATAGACGCTGCTCAAGCAGAACACTCGCAGTGAACAGACGCCCGGTTTCAGTCCGTGCCGATGAATTCGAGCCGTCATTGCGACCTTTATCCGTTCGTTGACAGTTTATTGAGAAATCTTTTAGAAGGAAGTTTGTGACGATACGGAAAGTGTTCTCTGCACTCCAGCGGTGGGTTCAATAATCTGGATGTATTGATTGACGGGAACAGACTTCGAAATTCCAAGGACGGACGAATTCGGCCATCGCACGGTCACGTCGCACGGTTCGTCGGAGGCTCCAAGTCCGAAGAACAGCACGGGCTCATGCGTAGTCAGATAACTGGTTCCGCCCATCAACTGCTGAGTCCACTTGTGATCTCCCTGACGTACCGTCACCTTTGCCCCAATGGCCCGCCGATTGGAAGTTCGGCCGACACATTCGATACGCAGCCAATGCCCCATTGTAGACTCATTGATTAACAAAGCTGCCGGTTCATTCTGATGCACGACCAACAGGTCCGTGTCTCCATCATGGTCACAGTCGGCCATCGAGACTGCCCGTCCCAAATGCTCTTCTTTCAGAAAGCTGCCTGCAGTTTCCGCGGACAACTTTCGCCACGAACCATGCTCGTAAGTGAACATCTCGGGTGGCATTTTCCAGAGTTCATTCTTGTAACGCCAGTCATCAATGTGACCGTTCGTGATAAAAAGATCCATGGAACCATTGCCGTCCAGGTCCGTCATGACCGTTCCGAATCCCAGCGTTTCGATCGTTGGCGCATGGAGCCCTTCTCGACGAGTCACGTCGCGAAAACCGGTTGGCCCAAGATTGGCGAACAACGTATTCGAATCATGCGTAAAGGTGGTGATGTACAGATCCAGAAATCCGTTCCCGTCGTAGTCGTTGCAAGCCACCCCCATGTTGGCCTGATATTGTCCAAGCGAATTGTAGGCACATCCCTGCTCAACCGCCTGTTCAGAGAATCCACCGGACGCGTTACCCAGATAAAGAAAGTTGGCCATCGTGTCGTTGGCCACAAACAGGTCCGGGATGTCGTCCTCATTGAAGTCAGCGGCAACAACGCCCAGAGCCTTCCCGGTTTTGTCCGCCAGGCCCCATTTTTTTGCCGCGGAGATAAACTGGCCATCCCCTAGGTTCTCAAAGCACTCTGAATAATCAGAATCGAGCGCCTCGGGATGACAAATGCCGGGGGCACCATCGCTTTTGCGACAAACGACAGGATTGAAGACGTCGTATTTGCAATAGTTGCAGACAAACAGGTCGAGATCTCCGTCACGGTCGAGATCAAACCACGCAGCGCTGGCCCCCCATCGCCGGTTGGCGGGATTCACCTGATTCGTCACATCCGCAAACGTTCCATCTCCGCAATTCTGCAACAGCACATCTGCACTGACGTTGGTGATGTAAATGTCATCAAAGCCATCGTCATCAAAATCGCCCGCCGCCATGCCCTGACCAAACCCCTGATCAGCGGGTAATGCAGCTACGCTAATATCTAAATAGCGGGAGCCGTGGACGTTTTTAAAAAGGCGGTCACCTGTCGAATGTGGTGGTGAGGATGTCGGATTGCCGCCCTGCAAGAAAAACAGATCGGGCCATGCGTCTCTGTCAAAATCGATCCACCCGCCACCGCCACCGGTCGACTGTACCATCAACGCCCGATCATCGGAACCGTTCTCGAACGTAAAGTCCACGCCCAGTTCGGTGTGGGAATCCTTTAGCCGAATGCTGTCGTTGAGCGGCGACAAAGCGGTCGGCAATTCCACGGTTCCAATCTCCAGGTCAGCCGTTCCAGAAATCACTTCGTCCGGCGACTTAAGTGGCTCCGGAGGAGCCGGTTCCTGCGCCGTGCACCCGACAAGATGCAGCAATGACAGGAGAGCAAAGCAGCTGCATGGCGTTCGGTACATTCACCACTCCTCACGTCACAAAAAAAGGCCTCAAGGATGATACCCTTGAGGCCTCGGAGATCTAATCCACAATGCAGGATCGACTCGTAAAAAACGGCTGACGATTAAAGTTCGCCAACCACTTCACCACCCGCGCGAGTTGAAATCGCCTGATAAACAACTCGGCTGATGTTCTCGCTGAGAAACAGAACTGACCCATCACACAGCAGAGCCTGAGCTCCACCGACGTGAGTACTGCTGAATGAACTGCAACGGGTGTCTTCGCCGCCGTTACCACCTGGGACATCATCTGGTGCAAAATTGATTGGCTTGTGCATCGTATCAATCGCCCCAATTGGAGTGAACCACGCAGCCGCCTTGTTCTGCTCTGCCGGGAATCTCTTGGAGGCGTTCCAATGATGATTTTCGAATACACCGACGGTGCTTGAGGTTCCATCGACAATATCAGAAATCTTGGCGGTCCCCATCCACCAGAACACCCCGGCCACTCGGGCCAGACCGTCCAGTTGGCCGTTGTATGGCTGGTCAGGCGTTACCCATGGAGCATTTCCCTGTGGAATATCGGACCCGCAGTCTTTCCAGCCTGTGAAAACCCAACCCATATTGCCCACGTAATCGGTTCGAGCAGCTTGGAAGTCGCGACCATTTCCGTGCCACGGACCATTGTCCGCGTAGTTTCCAGCAAAATTCCCCAGCGGCTGCTGAGGATTGCTTGGGCACATCATACCGGTTAGCCTCTGCAATCGCACGGTCTGAGCGGCCGTGTTGTTGAGAGCGTTGTAGGAAGTGCCGGAAATGGTGTTGAAGTCAATGGTCTGATACAGGGCGGCCTGTTCAAAGTACGGCAGGCTGGCGGTAATCCAAGACACAGAAGTCCTGTTACGGCCGTTTGCATCACCATTACGAGTGGCCTCGTAATTGAGCGGGAACTGACCATAAACGTCATGGTAGTTGTGCATCGCAAGACCAATCTGCTTGAGATTGTTCTTGCACTGCGTGCGGCGAGCCGCTTCACGAGCCTGCTGAACCGCAGGCAGCAGCAGGGCGATGAGGATTGCGATAATCGCAATCACCACCAGCAGTTCAATCAATGTAAACGCCTGTCGCGTTCCACGTTTAACACCAGTTTTCATGACCAACTCCTGATGAAAATGACAAAAAAAAGAAACCAGCCCATCGGGCAACTACTTGATTGCGATATCGAAATTCGTACCGCTTGCAATGACGTCTACAGAAAGCTCAGTCGTGTTTGAGGACTGATAATTTGCCGGGATCACATCAGTAACTTTTGGCGGGCCACCGGATTTAGCCTTTGAGTAATCAAATTCCGCCGGGGCCTGAGTCTGCGTCAGGAACACCTTGTATACCCCAACTGGCGCACCTTTTTCGCCCGCAGATGTCTGAATTTCGTACTTGCCTTCCGCATTCGTCAGACCAAAAAGCATTGGTGCTTTTGAGGTTGGGTCGCGGGATTCCAGCATCACCTTAATATCGGCCAATGGCTTGCCTTCTTTGGTGACTACACCCGTCACAGGAGCGAGATTCACGCTAATGCCGGGGGTGCCGCAGCCGACAATGCTTAATAAGCCGATTGAAAGTAAAGCGCGAAAAATCAATTGAGGAACTCCCGGTCAGAGACGCTGAAATAAAAGGCATGAATATAAGAAGAATCTGTAATTGAGTATACTACAAGCGATTCCCGTGTAAATCGGTTTTCACGGTCCAATGGATGAGAAAACAGGATCTTCCCCGAAGTTTTCGCGATTGTTCAACTACCTAAGGAGATTTTTTGGGAGATAGCAATCACTAAGTTGTTAAATTCACCGTTATTTGAGGGGTTTTAATGTTCACTCATGTGCCTTTCGAACATGGAGCCGAACCGCGAATATCGGAAGCTGCCGATTCGTAACACGCCCCGCTGTTGCGTCACCAGCCCGTTCCAGCCGAAGGCTTCAAACAGCAACCACTGGGTGACAACGCTCACATCCGTCAGATAAGATGCTGTTGTGGGCAGGTCTCCAGACCCAGCTGGCGGGCTGT
>Ga0105051_10005131_pt1 | contig 14802 bp, 14 predicted proteins | sample FRY02_FD_78383 | JGI IMG/M metagenome (GOLD analysis project Ga0105051, IMG submission 78383) | Freshwater microbial communities from Lake Fryxell liftoff mats and glacier meltwater in Antarctica - FRY-02 (megahit assembly) | ecosystem: Environmental > Aquatic > Freshwater > Ice > Glacier... | reverse complement strand
CGGTCGTTAATCACCTGTACTTTCTGAACGGTGTGACCGTTGGCTTTCAGTATTTCGGCTACTGAATAGCCGAGCAGATTATTTCGGATATGTCCTAAGTGAAGTGGCTTATTCGTGTTTGGTGATGAATATTCGACCATCACATTTCGGCTATGCTCACCTTTAGGTTGAAAACCGTAGTTCTCTGTGGCTTGCATTTCGCCTAGCTTCTCTACCCAATAGCTGGCAGCAAAAGAAAGATTCAAGAAACCTTTAACCACGTTGAAACTCTCGACATAATCAACGGAATTGATCAGCGCTTCACCAATTTGTTGCCCCGTTTGTTCGGGAGAAACTTTGGATGTGCGCAACAATGGAAACACAACCAAGGTCACATCTCCTTCAAATTCCTTTCTGGTTTTTTGGAGTTGAAGTTGTTCTTCGGGAAGGTCTGCCCCGTACAGGTCGGATATGGCTTTCTGAATGTGTTGAATCAACGGAATAGTCACTTTCTAAATTTTATGCAAAACTAGGAATAGGGAGCTAGGAAATTAGCGAATCGGGGAATTAGCGAATGAGAGTAATGAAGAGATTGCTTGGCCCAACGTCCTCGCAAGGTCGTGCAGAGGCTGCCCAGCGTTAGGGGTTGAAGCGGCATCCTTTTTTGAGGCACGAAAAAAAGATACAGCGGAAAACCCGACCCGATCTTTCATCGGGGAACGCCCAAACCATTAAAAACACTATTGGGCTTCTTGCTACCTTCGCGGCTTAAATCTCAGAATCATGAGTAAGAATATCCACGTTTCATCGGAAGTGGGAACGCTGCAACGGCTGATTATTCACAGTCCAGATGCTGGAATTGGGAAAATTGCACCTCGTATGATGCAGGATTTGCTGTATGACGACATCGTCTATCTGGACAAGATGCGTGAAGAATACAACCAGTATTTGAGCGTTTTGCTGTGGTTTTTGGACCCTGAAGTGATGCGAAATCGGGACAAGGATGACCCTGATTTTTTCAAGCCGACTAAACCTGGTTACCTCAAATCTGACAAGGTTTTGGATGCAGAATATCTGTTGATGCAGGTATTAAAGAATGACCTCGCGAAGCAGCTTTTGGTTTCGGCTGTGTGTGCGATGGAAAAGTGCGATTTTGAGACGCAGATGCTGCTGATGAAGATGGATGCGGAAACGCTGACTCGGACACTCATCTCAGGTGTATGGATTTATGAAGGCGAAGAGGATTATTTGTTTGCACCGCTTCCGAATTTCATTTTTACGCGCGACATTGGCATTGTGATTAACGACCATTTGCTACTGATAAAAGCGGCTGAAAAAGGCCGTACGCGTGAAGCACTCCTAATTAAATACATCGCGTATTTCTTTCTTTTTGGAGATGAAGCGAATTGGGACAAGTACCAGTTTTCGGACCGTGTGATTGAGCTGGAAGACAACGAATATTATTTCCTCACCGATTCGCTTGATAAGGAACGGCAAGAAGTGAGCATTGAAGGTGGCGATGTAATGATGGTGAGTCCGCGGCATTTGTTGGTTGGACTGAGCGCCCGTACCACTCAGAATGCCATACACCAGCTGACAACTCAGCTTTTTACCAAGGATCTGGTAGACAAAGTTTCTGTGGTGAATATTCCGACCGAGCGTGCATATATGCACATCGATACCATTTTTACAATGATTAAACGTGATACGTGGGTTATGTATGCTCCGTTTACGCGCGATGCCATTACGCTTTCGAAGGAAGAAATTGACTTCAGACGTATGTTGGATGATGAGATGGAAACGCCCGAAGAGCAGGTGTACGTTACGCAATTCAACCGTAAGAAAACAGCCGATGGCTTTAAGGTTGAGGTGAAGGAGTTTGATTATTTAGATGATTTATTGGCCGAAGTGAGCAAGGTTGATTTCGGTTGCAAGAAGGTGAATATTATTCCGAATGCAAACGGAAAATTTCCATTCACGGAGCGTGAACAATGGACGGACAGTTGCAACTTTTTGGCCATTCGCGAAGGTGTTATTATCGGTTACGACAGAAACGTTTATACCAATGCCACGCTCGAAAAAAAGGGTTTCACCATTATCAAAGCAGAGGATTTTAATGCGCAGATGGATGCTGGTGCTAAACTGGATGACCTGATAAAAGGTGATACACTTATCACATTGCCTTCGGCAGAATTATCAAGAGCACGCGGTGGCACCCATTGCATGAGTATGCCCTTGCAACGGGAGGATATTTGAGAGGTTACGAATTACGAATCGGTACGAATATGCGAATGTGCAACCCAAATCCGATACCCTTACAGGTACATTCCATAGCCATAGAAGCACAAAGCGCCCATATATTAATGTTAAAATCCGTGGCGTTCGGTCAACTCACCCCGACTTCGCTACGCTCAGTCACCTTTCTCTTCAAAAGAGAAGGGAAACCACGCCATAGGTGTGGTGGGGTGAGTTAAAAACTAAATACACATGCCAGCACAAAACACATCCAACCTCCTCATGATTCGGCCCGTGGCGTTTGCCATGAATGCCGAAACGGCCACCGACAACCATTATCAAAAAGAGGTTGAAGGTCTTTCGACTGCATCTGCGCAAGAACAAGCACTTGACGAATTTGATGGATTCGTTGATAAACTCCGCAATGCAGGTGTTCACGTAATCGTGGTTCAAGACACACTCGACCCACCCACCCCTGATAGCATTTTCCCGAACAATTGGGTGTCGTTTCATGAGACGGGAATGGTGATTCTTTACCCGATGTGTGCCGAAAGCCGCAGGTTGGAAAGGCGCGATGAAATCCTTGAAACCCTTAAAACTGAGGGTTTCAAAATCAAGGAAACCTTGGATTATTCGGGCAGCGAAGACGATGGTTTCTTCTTAGAAGGAACTGGTAGTTTGGTGCTAGACCGCGAAAACCTTATCGCATACGCCTGTCTTTCGCAGCGCACCAACGACATTCTCCTAAAAGATTGGGGCAAGCAACTCGGTTATGAGGTTGTCGGCTTCCGCTCATTTCAAGATGTGAATGGCAAACTTCTAACCATTTACCACACCAATGTAATGATGAGCGTGGGGCAAGAAATTGCCATTCTCTGTGCCGAATCCATCGTGGACGACACGGAACGCAATGCAGTAATAGCAGCCTTGCAGCGAACTGGAAAAGAAATCGTTTACATATCCGCAGAACAGAAATCGAGCTTTGCGGGAAATATGCTTCAGGTGGTGAACGACCAAGACGAACGCATTATGGTGATGTCTACCCAAGCTTACCAAAGCCTTACGCCCGAACAAATAGCGACCATCGAAAAAACGAATTTCATCCTACACAGCCCGCTCACAACCATCGAAACACTTGGAGGAGGAAGTGCAAGATGTATGATGGCGGAGATTTTTCTGCCGAAGGATTGATTACCTCTTCCTCAACTCAAAAATATCCTTCCGTCTATCGCGCAGGTTGCGCACGCTGCCGAACTGGTTTAGTTCGCGTAGGAGGTCAATATCCACATCGGCAATCAGAATCATCTCGGTATTTGGCGTTGCTTCGGCCTTAATGCCATTGGCAGGAAAGGCGAAATCGCAAGGCGTGAATACCATCGATTGGGCGTACTGAATATCCATGTTATGCACCTTCGGGAGATTGCCAACGCTACCTGCAATGGCCACGTAACATTCGTTCTCAATGGCACGGGCCTGAGCGCAATGCCTTACCCTTGAAAACCCATTCTGAGTATCCGTCAAGTACGGAATGAAGAGAATGTCCATGCCTTCATCTGCCAGCAAGCGGCTCAGTTCCGGAAACTCCGAATCGTAGCAAATGAGGATGCCAATCTTACCACAATCGGTGTCAAAAGCTTTCAGTTCGTGGCCGCCTTGCATTCCCCAAACTTTAGCCTCGTCTGGTGTAACGTGCAGTTTTTCGTACCGCTCCATGGTGCCATCGCGCCTGCACAGATAACCGACATTATAAAGGAGGTCGTCCTTTATTTCGGGCATACTTCCTGTGATGACGTTGATGTTGTAAGAAATTGCCAGTTCAGAGAATCTCTGAACGATGCGGGCCGTGTGGCTGGCCAACTCGCGGATGGCCTCCGATTCCGATAGATGGTTGTTGTCGGCCATCAACGGTGCGTTGAAGAATTCTGGGAAGAGCGCAAAATCAGAACGGTATCCCGAAACGGCATCAATGAAATACTCAGCTTGCTGCATTAATTCATCAAAATCAGCATACAATCGCATTTGCCATTGCACCAATCCGAGTCGGATAATCTTCTTGTTGACTCCTGCCCGCAGGCTTTTCTTTTCGTAGTAAATGTTATCCCACTCAAGAAGTACCGCGTATTCTCCAGAAGCTTCATCGCCTTCTAAATAACCCTTTAGAATTTTATGCGGATGGAAATCGTTCGACATCTGAAAATTGAGAACAGGGTCATGAATCTCCTTGCGTTTCACCTTTTCGATGTACTCTTTTGGAGACATCTGCTCAGCATATTTGTGGTAGTTGGGAATGCGACCCCCAAAGGCAATGCCACGCAAATTGAGGCGTTCGCACAGTTCTTTCCGGTAGTCGTACAAACGTCTTCCCAAACGCAATCCGCGATAATCGGGGTGGATGAATACGTCAATTCCGTAAAGCGCATCGCCTTTGTCGGAGTGGGTACTGAAGGTGTAATTGCCTGTAATATCCTTGTAGGTGTGCCTTGCATCAAAGCTGTTGTAATCAACAATGATGGAGAGCGCACATCCTGCCAATTGACCATTCACCTTAATTACCACCTGCCCGTCAGGAAATTTTTTAATCAACGAATTAATGTGATTTTGCTTCCAAACCGAACCAGGCATGGTGGTATATGAATCAATCATGGCTGTTTTCAGCTCTTCGTAATCATCAACCGTTAAAAACTTAAGTTCAATATTTTCTATCTCTCTTATCATGGGGCAAAGGTACTACTTGATTAAGGTGGCTGGATGATGGTGAAAAACGAACCCAACAGACATTTTTTCAGCCATAGAAGCACAGAATACACAGAAGGTTTCATAGCGAAAAATATTCTGTGTTCTGTGTTTCTGTGGCTATTTCATGTTGTGTAAAAACTAAAGTTTCAAGGTCAACGCCACATCCGGATAATCGGTAATGATGCCATCAACACCCATGTCTAGCAAGCGGGTCATATCTTCCTCCTCATTTACTGTCCACGGAATGATCTTCATATCCCGATTATGGCAGGCAATAACCATTTCTTCGGTTACGAGTCGGAAATTGGGGCTATAGATTTCCGGTGCGAAACCGAGTTTGGAAAGATCTGCTTCAAAACCTTCCGTTTCATCAATCAAAAGTGCCAGCGGAACCGAAGGCGCCAACTGTTTCATGGCCTGCAACGAACGGACATCAAACGATTGAATGATGGTTCTATTGAGAATGTTTCCATCACGAATCACGTCTAGAACCAACTTGCAGAACTCCTTTGGAGCGGGATGAAAAATACCATCGCCTTCGGGCGTGCTTTTTATCTCAATGTTGTACATCACAGATTCCAACTCCAATGCGGTGGTGGTGGCTTCCACTTCGGTAATCACCTCGCTCAGAAGCGGTTTGAATGTTGACATTTTCGCTTGCAGCGGGAAATTGGGATGTGGCTGACTTCCACAATTGAAATTGCTGATTTGCTGATAGGTTAATTCGTAGATTTTCAGTCCCTCGCCTTCTGGAACAGGTTTGTCATTCAATCCCCAACAGATTACCGAACTCATCCATGGCTCGTGAGAAACCACAACCTTGTTGTCTTTGGAAATGACCACATCCATTTCCACCGTGTTCACTTGAAGTTCTACGGCAGTAATGAATCCTTCAATACTGTTCTCAGGAAATAGCCCACGTGCACCGCGATGTCCTTGCAGGTCAAATTCGCGGGTGGATGAAAAGATTTGGATTTCGTTCGTAACGTCTTCCGGCTTATCTGTTGAGGATTGACAACCGACAAAAAGAAAGGAAATCAGAAGGGTTGATAAAAGTGTGTTGATGGTTTTCATTCGATGAGTATTAATTAGTGGGAAAATGGTATTCTGTTCGTTTGCCTATGATTTACACACATAGCGTCACCCTGAACTTGTTTCAGGGTCTATTTAATATGCTGAATCCGCCTGAGGCGCACAGCATGACTCGTTCTGCTGATGTTAGGCATGAAACTGTTCAATCATTTGGCTACTTAGGATATTGGTACTGGGGCACGTAGATTAAATAACTAAAACTACGAATCAAACCTACGCCTCGATTTCTTTTCCGATTGCTTCTTCTTATTGTCGATTCGTTTGCGCTTAACGGAATTAGGAATGCCCGTTTTCTTGCGGATTTTCTTCTTTTCGAGTGCCAGATGGATAAGCTCCAAAAGACGGTCTATGGCAATCTGTCGGTTCCGTCCCTGCGAACGGGTTTCGCCACAGCTTACAGCTAGAATTCCTTCCGAATTGATACGGTTTTTGAGTCGAGCAGAAATCCGTGCTTTCTGCGAATCGGAAAGCGTTGCACTTTCAGGAATGTTGAGCATAGCTTCCACGCGGGTCTCAACCTTATTCACATTCTGTCCGCCCGCTCCCGAACTCCGTGAAGTTCGGAATGTGACCTCTTTTAGCAATAATTCCTTATCGAATTCCATGATCAGCGTCCGAGTATTGTTACCATTGACTTAATGGCATCGGTCTGAATAATATCAGCATCCATTTCTAGGAATTTGCGGTTAGAAAACACAGAACCCGTTCCCCAAATCATAATCTTGATATTGGATTTTTGGGCTTCGCGAATCTGATTTGGAGTAATAAAAGCCGCGTTGATGGATATTCCATCGAGCTGATATTTTTTCACATAAGCAATTGCCTGTTGAGAATCTTGGGCATAAAGGAAAAGTTCGGCCTTTGCTCCTGCTTTTTTAAGATTGGTTAGGAGTTCCAATTGTTGTGATTCAATCAGAAATCTAAACTGCGGGAATTGGTCAACGAGTTTGACAATTTGTGACTGAAACTGAGCCATACGAAGGCTGTCCATGTCGGATTCCGGTTTCAAATCCAACGAAAAAATAGTTCCGTCCTTCCACAGCAAACTGAGCAGCGTATCCAACGCATCTACGGGTTCTGCTTTATGAAAAACACCATGAGAACAATCGTAGATGTCAGAATAGATTTTCTCCCAAACAAAACCGGGGCACCCAGAGAGTATGGGCAGTTCCTCATCATGGTAGGAGATCAGCACATTATCCAACGTCATCCGAACATCTATCTCTGTTCCTTCAATCGGATAGGCAAGTGCCTTTCCGATTGAGACTTTAGAATCAAGCGTATACGGAGACCGAACGCCCATGCCGCCATGTCCGAGAATGATGGGTTGCCTTTCCAATTCAACTGTTCGGTGAACGTATTTCCACGCGATTGAACCAACAATCAGGATAAACAGCGCAACGAAAGGGAGTTTTTTTTTCAACTTATTGCTTAATCACCTTCTTGCTAAACACAATCTCTTTTGCGGAATAGGCATTGAGAAAATACGTGCCAGAAGCCAGAAACGAACCATTGAAAGACAAACTATTCTTGCCTGCTTTAATGCGGTCTTCCATCAAAAGCCTGACGGTTCTACCTTCAACATCAACCAGTTCGAGCCTCAAGAGTGTGCTTTCTTGTAGTTCAAAAGTTACTTCCAATTGGTTGAGAAATGGATTTGGAAAAACGATAGAATGAACATCATTCGTTTGAATTTCTGTTATGCCTGTAGTTAAATCAGGAGTGGTTAATTTACTAATCCACGTTCCATGACCATTTGTTGAGCTGCCAAAAGAACCCACAGCCCAAACGGTTCCAGCTTCGCCATACAAACGCTGCGAACCGGAATAATCGCCCCAACGCTCTAGGCTATCCTGCATCACATTCACGAATCCAAGTCCGGTTTTAATCTGAACCCTCTCAGACGCTTCCAGATTTCCATTGACATGAATGGCGCTAAAACCAGCAAACTCAGTTTCGCTGCTATGGTTGAAGGTGATGATGGATTGTTCGTCATTCTCATTCAACCCAGACCAAGAAATATTTGGATAACCATAATAAAGACTCGGATTGCTATAAATTCTGCTTGTTGCGGTTGGATTGCCACCTTGGTATCCATCAATCACACCATAATAAATGGCGGATGTTCCGGTGGATGGGTCGGTGCAACTTTGCACGAAATGCAGTCGATTGTTTAGTGTATAACCTCCTAAAACGCGATTATCGTTCGTATCGAACCAATTGTTTCCCGCTTGCTTGGCTGGAACTGGAAGCACGTAAGGCACTGCAGCACGAATGGTTCTTGCAATCAACTGTGCGCTTGGGTCTGTAACGCGGCCAGTTACTTCCATGAGAAACAAGGAATCATTCTCCATGTCTGTATTTCGGTTTGAAAGTAAAAACATGTTCTCTCCACTGGGTGCTGCACCATCTTGAATTGGAGTAATGTTAAATACGGCCTTATTACCAGGAAGAATATCGTTGTAATACTTGGTAATGAGGTCAAATCCGATGTAGCCTTCCTTTAGTCCAACTTGCCAAAGGCAGGTTTCTACAAATCCCGAATTATTGGAAGAACCGTTGGTAAACGTGTTGATTCCGATGTAAAAATCTTTACCCGAAATGCCCACTACAGGATAATCCGACCAAGTGTCGTTCTCCAACGGATTACCCGGAAGCGAATACAAATTCCATTCTGCGGTTGGGTCTGCGGTTTTGCTGAAAGCAACAATGATATTACTTGTTTCAAATGTGAATCCACTTAAATAAATGATGATGAATCGGTGGTTTGATGGGTCGTAAATCACCTTGGGGTCAAACTTGCTTCCAGAAACACCAAGTGGTTGAGACAAGTTTCCCAACGAACGAAAAAGAATCTGCTCCTCGGTTATAGCGTTGTACATGTGAATTCGTGAATTTGTGACAGAAACAATGATGCTGTCGTTGGAAATGGCCAAATCGTTGTCGTTAGGAACACCATTGAAACTGTTTCCTTGAAAATTGGTGCCAACTAGTGGGGCAGCCCCAGCCGCAACCCTCGAATTGCTTGATGAATTTGCAGGATAACGCTCCATAATCTCCAACTTTTTACGGTGGAGTTCTGCTCGAAGCCCACTCACTCCAGGCTTGGGAGCTTCGAGATGTTGTAGGTGAATATCCCAATCTTCCGTTTCTTCAGACATGATGATGGTTGCGCCTTTGGCAATGGTCATTTCCCTCACAGAAGCCTGCTGTGCAAAGCCAAAAAACGGAACTAGAAGTAGAAAAGTAAAAAGTGTTCTCATGGTGATTGTTTACAGATTCAAGGTCTAAAATTTCTTCCACATGCTTACGTGTGGGCCCACATTTGGCACATCGTACTCAGGACCAAAGCAGCACCAAGCATTGGCTTCATAAAAAGGAATGGCCTCTACACGTGCTTGCAGCCAACCTGTTTTGGCGTTCCAAACGGTGATGCTTTCATTTTCTAATGCAATAAGAACCTTACTGGCAATTCCCTGACCTTGATACGCATCAAGCGTTCCCATGGCGCGTACTTGCACCGCTGGTCGCAATCCTTCTGAAGGAATCTCCAGCCCGCTGTCATCTTGCATCGGTTTATAGCCAAAACATAACGGTTCAAACGGTGGACAAGCACTTTCTGCTTTCTGATCAAGCGCGCTGCCATCCGAATTTTCGGGAATGAGGTGTGAGCGGCCAACTGCTACCACCTTGTCTTCATCTTCCGCCCAACAATGAATGGCTTCCTCATCGCCCCCCAGTCTTTCCGAACCTTTGGGTGAGCCAAGCGGTTTTCTCAGAATTTCGTAGCGCACATCGAAATATGCTTGAGGCATAGATTGGCCTGGGAGTTTGATTACAGTCTTCAAAACAGGAATAAATCAGCGATTACAAATGAGGCAAAAGTAACTGAGGCAACTCCATTAGTGGTAAAGAACGCCAAGTTTACGCGGCTCAGGTCGTTCGGTTTTACCAGTGTGTGCTGGTAAATGAGCAGGCCCAGAAAAATGGTGTAACCAATCCAATACAGCCAATGAAAATCGCCCATGATTCCAGCCCAAAATAGTAATCCTGCCGTGATGGTGTGTAGCACGTTGGATAGGTTCAACGCTTTCTCTTTTCCCAACCAAACAGGGATGGAGAATAGTTCGTTCTCTCGATCAAACTCCTCATCCTGTAAAGCATAGATGATATCGAATCCTCCAACCCAAAACAGAACAGCAAAGGAGAATAAAAGTGGCAACAGGTGAAACTCGCCAACCACGGCTAAATAGGCTCCGATTGGCGCAAGGCTCAAACCCAATCCCAATATAAGATGGCACAAAGCCGTAAACCGTTTGGTAATGCTGTAACCCAAGACAACCGCCAATGCAACAGGCGAAAGTGCCCAGCACAACGGGTTAATGAAATAGGTAGTGATAACGAATGCCGATGAGTTGAGAATGACAAACCACAGAGCCGCATTGGCATTGATGATTCCTGCCGGAATTTCGCGTATCGCGGTACGCGGATTCTTCTCGTCTATATTTCTGTCTATGTAACGATTGAACGCCATGGCCGCGTTTCTGGCGAATACCATGCACAACACCACTTTCGCTAACAAATGCCACTCAAATGTGGCCGAAGTGAACTGCACCGCCATGAAAAAACCAATCAGCGCAAAAGGCATTGCGAAGATGGTGTGTGAGAACTTTACTAGGGACAGGTAATTTTTCATAGGTCAGACAAATGTATCGAGATTCAACATAATTAACGGAAGTTCTGATAGTGTGTTCAACTATACAGTCAAAACTTAAAACCTTCTTGAGCCTCAGTTGTTTTTTCAGGTAAAGAAGATTGAGATGGAAACATTTGTTGGAATTGATTATGGAAGTAAGTTGGCTGGAACTACGGTAATAGCTTATTACCAAAATGAGATGGTAAGATTTAGGGCAAGCAAGCATCAAGAAGATGCAGATAAGTTCATTGTAAAGCACCTTGAGCTGCTGAAGCCTCAGTTTGTATTTTTAGACGCTCCATTGAGTCTCCCAGGAAAGTATGTGGATAAAGAATCTTACAGTGACTATTTCTACCGAGAAGCGGATCGCGAGTTGGGTGCCATGTCTCCTATGTTTTTAGGTGGTTTAACCGCCCGAGCAATGAAGCTTCGAGATTATCTTGAAAAGTTGGAAATAACCGTGTTTGAGACATATCCTAAGCACCAAGCGGTAATTCTAGAACTTTCCGACAGTATGTACAAGGGAGATGATAAGCACATACTAGATTTATCTACGGTGGTTTCCAAAAAGTTTAATTTGAATGTAAATCACGACCAAATGAAGACTTGGCATCATTTCGATTCCCTACTTGCATACATCGCAGGAATTCGCTTCCTGAATAAGACCCATTTGGCAATTGGAGATAAACAGGAAGGACTAATTATTGTATGATTTTGATGCGTTAATTTTGCCAAATGTTCAAACGTTTGTTCCTCCTATCAGGCATCATTGCATTCTTGCTTGCTTTTGCCATGATGTATTTCTGGTATCTGCCCAATCATTCAGTTAAAAATTCAATTCCAATTGAACAGGAAGTTGAAGAGAATGTTGATTCTCTAAGAACTACCATGCCCTTGGAATGAAACCCCTTTTCACATTTTTCGTTTTTCTTTTTTCTCTCTCGCTTCCTGCTCTTGCGCAGCAAAAAGTTGAATACACTTCCGATTTTGTTTTTAAGGATGGTATTTATCTCTCTTTTCAGGATGTCCAGAACAACAATCCTATTGCGATAACGCACATTCTCAGCAGTTTTGACATTCGTGCCACGGATTATCTGTGGCAGGTTCTCAATACCGATTCCATCCTTTATTACGATAATCTTTTTGAAGAACGGAAGGTGCCCGTTAATATGATTTGGGGATTCTGCTCCAACAATAAGATTCATGTAGGAATCAACACGGTTGAGCGATCCAATAGTTGGGAAGACCGCGATTGGTTTCCGTTAATCACAATAGGTGTGTACAGTTATTTCACAGCCATCATTTCCGTTACGCGGTTCATGCCACCCATGCCAGGTGCCATGATGCCATCAGGCGGAATTTCAATGTTTAACGATCCGATGTTTGATGGGCAAGGCAATTACTATCAGGAATCAGTTCCAATTCAAATGTTGCTTGACTTTTCAAACGGTGATTTTATTCAATTGGCTACGGGCGACCTCAATTCCATCTCTCCAAGACTTATGGCTGGTTTGCTTCAGACAGATCAAGCGCTGCTTCGCGAATATTTGGATAAGTCGAGCCGAGACCAGAAGCAAACCTCTATGTTCTACATCCGAAAGTTCAATCAGCGGAATCTGATTTATTTTCCGGTTTCAAAGTAGATGCCAATTTATTATGTGGAAAATATTTATCGAACCCATAAATTATTAAGGGGTCTGACTGAATAAAACTCAGTTTATTTGCCGTTTCAATCAAATTTTTGATGCATGGGAAAGAAAAAGAGCAGAACATACGCCACCGTGGCATTGGTTATACTGATACTTGTCGGGCTTTTTGCGGCTTTTTATCCTACTGTTCATCCTGCAGGAGGTGATTTCAATTCGGGTGACATCGCGTGGCTCATTTCTGCTTCCGGTCTTGTGCTGCTAATGACACCTGGGCTTTCTTATTTCTATGGTGGAATGGTTTCGGCCAAAAACATAATCTCCACCATGCTTCAGAGTTTTGTGGCCTTGGGCGTGATTACAGTGCTTTGGTTCGTGGTCGGCTTCAGTCTGAGTTTTGGCGATAGCATCGGTGGATTCATTGGTGATCCACGCACATTCTTCATGTTCAATAATGTGGGTACTGCCGCCCATTCCACCATCGCCACGGGCATTCCGTTTGTGCTGTTCGCAGCGTTTCAATTAAAGTTTGCCATCATCACGCCAGCCCTTATTACAGGCGCATTTGCCGAGCGTATCAAGTTCTGGGGATACATGCTTTTTATGATTCTTTTCTGCCTTTTCATTTACACGCCATTGGCGCATTGGACATGGCATCCAGAAGGATTCCTATACAAATGGGGCGTGCTTGATTTTGCAGGCGGAACGGTGGTTCACATCTCGGCAGGAATGGCAGCATTGGCTGGCGCCATGTTTTTTGGCAGAAGAAAAGTGCACAAGGAAAATGGAGAAAATACACCTGTCAACATTCCTTACGTACTACTCGGCACAGGATTGCTTTGGTTCGGCTGGTTCGGATTTAATGCTGGTTCAGCCTTGGCGGCAGATGAACTGGCCGTAAGTGCTTTTGTGAACACAAATTTGGCTTCAGCATCAGCCATGTTGGCGTGGTTGGTTTATGATTCTGCCCGTGGAAGAAAACCTTCCGCTTTGGGCGGTTGCATTGGAGCGGTTGTGGGTTTGGTGGCCATTACGCCAGCCGCAGGCTTTGTGAGTTTTGGAGCGAGCATCGCTATCGGAATTACTGCAAGTATCGTTTCCAATATCGCTGTTCACATCAAATCAAAATCAACATTAGATGATACGCTAGATGTGTTTCCGTGCCACGGTATTGGTGGTATTGTAGGGATGATTCTTACTGCAGTTTTTGCGCTCGATGGTGGACTAATTACAGGAGAAACCACACTATTTCTGAATCACATGCTAGCCCTTGTGATTGTTTGCACGTTCACTTTCTCTGGGTCTTACCTTATGTATTACATCACAAACGCCATTATTCCACTTCGTGTGAGTGAAGAGGCGGAGGAAATTGGGCTAGACCTTACGCAACATGGTGAGAAATATATTTTAGCGAGGTTGGACTGAGCCCGATAGGAATTCCGATAATTCCAATACAAATTCGGCAGATTACAACGGGAATATTCAATATTCGGATAGGAATTCTTGAGATACCGAAGGAAATGTCAGACATTTCTGTTGAAATCTCTCAACTTACAGTATAAAAACTCAATCCTCCACACCATACACCAAACGCATGGTGATGCTGGCGGTCTTGTTCTTATCCTGGGTATTGAAAGCACCTCCCCAACTGTAATCCTCGTTGGAGTTCTGACCTGTTATCTGAAAAACGCCCATTGTTGCGGTCTGAAGATTCCCAAGTTCACCTCCCGAATTGGCTGCAATTGTCTCTGAGCGCAATCGGGCATCCTCCGAAGCTTTGCGAATCATCTCAATTTTCAAATCGGCCATTTTGGTGTAATAGTAGCGCGGAGCTTCCGAATAGAACTGAACGCCTTTGTTCATTAATTCGGTAATGGAGCGCGAAAGTTCTTCCACTTTCAACACATCGTGCGATTCAATCTCTACACTTTGGCTCAATTGAAATGCCTCAAATTCCTGCCCAATGTAATCGCCATTCTGGTATTTAGGCTGCGATTTTTCGGAAGTATTAACGGCCTTGAAAACAAGTTCTTCTGGTTTGATTCCTTTAGACAACAGATATTCACTGATTACCATTTTGTCTTTCTCCAAAGCAGAATAGGCCTCTTGCAGGTTTCTGCTCTCACGCACAAATCGGCCTTCCCAAACAATTAGGTCAGAGACAAAATCTTCCGACCCAAGGCCTGTTACACTGATGGTTCCTTGGGTTTCGGCACGCTTTACATAGGCGTTTCCGAGAAAGTAGGCTGCCAAAATGATGGCAAGCGAGAAGAGGATGGCGTTGGTGGTTTTCATGGCGCAAATAACGTGAGATTCGACCAATATTTTTCAGTTAACCGATTTTAGGGATTAACCCCAGCATACGGAATACCCGTTAGCTTATGCATGTCCCAATTGTAAGTGCTGAGGTCTTCATTG
>Ga0105051_10005113_pt1 | contig 14835 bp, 13 predicted proteins | sample FRY02_FD_78383 | JGI IMG/M metagenome (GOLD analysis project Ga0105051, IMG submission 78383) | Freshwater microbial communities from Lake Fryxell liftoff mats and glacier meltwater in Antarctica - FRY-02 (megahit assembly) | ecosystem: Environmental > Aquatic > Freshwater > Ice > Glacier... | reverse complement strand
TCCCTTCCCAAGTTGCGTCCCCGCAGAGCTTGAGTCGGTTTTTCCCGGCACTGACGAGAGTACCACGTTTCAACGTCTGCTGCCAAATCATTGGACGCAGGAGCGGATGCCTGCAAAAATCCAACGCCCTGTTCCGAGGGCGAAAGACCGAAATCGAACCTCACCCTTGCCACTAAAATCCAAGAAGAACTCGCTTTTAAATCGCCCAATTGGTATCCTTGCCGTGGCGTTCTTGAGGATGTTAGTCAACTCGTGTTGGTAGCACGATAACTTCCCGCTGGGGAACCTTCTTTCATGGATAGCAAACGCGATGTCCAAAGCGGGACGCTCTCTAACGCGATGCGGCTAATGGTGATTATTCCTGAAAAAGCATGCCTACCTGCTTAGCGGACGCCATGCCGATGGTAACGTTGGCGACGGATTTGAACAAAACGGTTCTCGCGGAGAGTCTGACCCTAATTGGGAACCGCGACGAAGGGCATTGCTTCGATCTCTGGCAGCGGGCTGTCGTCTCTTGCAAAAAACATCAGGTGCTGCCACGGAAGGTCATTGAACTCTCGCACCAGCTTGAAACCGTTTGCCTTGTATTCTCGCAAAATTTGGTGTTTGGACATCTTGTGCAGCGGCTTGATTGGGACGTTGGGGTCTTCCTCGCGATACTCAAGCAGCGCCACCACTCCCTCCGGTGCCAACGAATTTCGGATCGACCACAGCATCGATTCGGGATGCGAAAATTCGTGGTACACATCCACCATCAGCAAAAGATCGAGCTTGATGTTTTCTGGCAACTTGGGATCGTCCAAGGCTCCCAGCACTGGAACGACGTTCTCCAGATTCGACTTGCCGGCGCGGGTTCGAAGTTGGCGGAGCATTTCAGGTTGAATATCGACGGCGTAGACTTGGCCCGCTTGCCCCACCGCTCTCGCCATCGGCAATGTCCAGTAACCGTTTCCACATCCGAGATCACAAACGTCCATTCCGTCAACCAGGCTCAGCTGCGACAGCGCTTTTTCGGCGTTCTCTTCTGCTTGACGCTCTGGTCGCACCAGCCATGACGCTCCAAGGTGGCTCATGGGCGAAGCGACGATACGTTCGAAATACGTTCGTCGTGGTTCTTCAACGGGACGGGGTCGATCGGGCGTCGATTCGACTTTCTGGACCGCGATATTCTCGCTGGCGACTACCGTTTGCAAAGTTTTCGGCTCATCCGCTTGGGCGATCGTCATCGCCAAAAAGCCTGCGATGATCGCGAATTTGATGCTTAGCATCACAGCGCTCATCAACATCGCGAACGCGACCGGTCGTGCGTAAATTCTTCCCATCATTCATCACTCACTGACGGCAACTTGAATTGGGGTTCAAACGCGCTTTCAAACGCATATACATCGTCGAAGTCTTCGCGACGATCGTTTTCGCTTTTTCGCATTTGGTCGATGCGAATCAAATTGTAAACGATCTCGCCAAAATCACTGGTGTTGCGAATGCCCCAGTTTTCGAGGACTTTTGGCGCCATGTAGCCATATTGGTCAATCGCGTATAGCCTGCAAGCCTCGCAAAGCTGTTGACCGGTGATATGTCTGCTTGTGACCTCGGAACCGGTTTCGTCCCGTTCATCGTCAGGGTCGGAAGCAGGCACCTGCTCAAGGCGTTGCTGTTGGGCCTGATTCAAAGCTTCTCGCACGAAGTTATACGCTTCGAACTTAAAACGTTGGTCGGTCTGCAAGAGATTATGCATCGCTTGAAAAGCGGGATTCATCGGACTTGTCTCGAACTCAGAAATTGTAATGAAAAGGGTTTGACCCCTTGCAGAACGTGGTTGTCTAAAGAAGAAGGCGGGTTAACTTTTCGGAACAAATTATAGGCAAAACTACTCAATGTCGTCATCGCGGTCGCGATTGGGACGTTCCGGCTTTCCGGTGCCTCGCCGCGTGACGGCAAGAACGGTCGCGGCGGGGATTAAAATACGGCGATTGTCCTCAGTTTGCACCAACAACTGCTGAGAAAGAATTTCTTGTCCCATGACCGTTGCCGATCCATCCGCGGTCACGATGCGGCTACCCACCGCTGGCATGTCTCGTTGCAGCTCTTCATAGGTGTCAAACTCGTATCGGAGGCAGCATTTTAAACGTCCACAACGGCCAGAGATCTTCGACGGATCTAGCGTTGCTTTTTGCAGTTTCGCCATCCGCATCGAAACCGGTGGCATTTTGGTGAGGTGTGTATTGCAGCAAATCGGCTTACCGCAATCACCGTAATCGGCAAGTAATTTCGCTTCATCGCGAACGCCGATTTGTCGCATCTCGATCCGCGTTTGAAATTCATCCGCGAGTTTGCGAACCAGGATTCGAAAGTCAACTCGTTTGTCGGCGATGAAGTAAAACACGATCCGCTCGCCACCGAGCAAACGTTCCACGTCGACAAGCTTCATCGGCAACTCGAGTTCGCTGATGATGCGAGCGGCAACGATGGAGTCGTTGTCGGTCTTGTCGAGCTGGGTTTGCCATTGACGCTCATCGTCCGCTGACATGGAGCGAAGGACTCTGCCAAAAACAGGTTCTTCAAGCTGACTGATTGCGGCTGGTGTCGCTTCGCACAAAACGACTCCGAACTCAGTTCCCCTATCGGTGCGCACCGCGACTCGCTCTCCGTAGTTGAACGGGCGGCTCGCCTGCATCACCGAAAGGCTTCGCACGGCTCCGGTGCGAACGACGTACTGCGGCGAGCCCGGCGTGGCGATTGCCGGAGTCGAGCGTGGCGTTGCTTCCGCCGCCGAGGTCGAATCATTTTCATCCGAATCGATACTCATTCCTCCGCCTGCTTGTCCGCGACCGCGGGAGTTGCCGTTGCGAATGACCAAGACTGGGTCAAAGAAGCGATTCCGTTTTTGCGAGTGCCGATGAGTAACTTAGCGGGGCTTTCCCACTGAACCGCCCAAACGCCACTGGGAGCGATACCGGATGGCTCAACGCTTGTTGCGTTTGGTTTGTCATTTGGCAAAACATAGACCTTACCACCGACTTCAGCCACCGCAATCGGACCTGAAGGCGAAACGGCAATGCGAGTGATCCAGTCCGAACCATCCATGATAACTTCCGGGGTTGCGCCGTCTTTGGCTTCACATCGATAAAGCTTGCGGTCACCTGAGCCAACTAAGACTGCGCTGGAATCCGCATTGAAAAGTACGGTCCAAGCAGGCGAATCACCCACTTTGATCTTGCCGTTTGCTTCCAGCGCTGGCCAGGAATAAAAGTGCACCGTTCCGCCACCATCGCTGATGGCGATTTGATCACCGGCTGCATTGAAGGCGATTGCGGTGATCGAGTTCTTATCGACATCAATACTTTTGGCAACCTTTCCATCTTCCCAGACGAACAGTTTGCCGGCTTCATTGCCCGCGACGATTGAATCGCTTCCCGGGACGAACCGCATCGCCTGAGTCCAGCGTTCAAAAGCACCTTCGAACATCGTCGCTGTTTTGGTTGCGGTATCGAATGTTTGTAAGTTGCCGCGATAATCCGTGCTGGCGACGTGCCCACCATCGTCGCAAATTTGCACGCACCAAACGGCTGCAGGATGCGACATGATCGTTGTGCGTTTTGAAAAATCGTCACCTTCCCAACGAACCACATCGGCGGGCTGGAGCAACAGGCCAGACGCGGTACCGGCATAGTTGACACTGTCTTTGCCTGTCGCGATCGAAGTGACCCAAATCTCTGCAGGAAGCGAGTCCGATGCCTGGGGCGCTTTCGCCTTCTCCGCGTCTTCAGCGGCGTGAACGAACGTCGGAGCGATGCCGATCGCGAGCCCGATGATGGCGACGCGAAAAATACTCAGTATCGAGAAGTGCATTCGCATAATATCCAGAATGAGGTTAATGGGTTGGTGATCGAGCTTATAATGCAAAAACGCTGAATTGGCGGACGATGAACGCACGCGACCGCGATCTAGGCCTCACGATCTTATCAGCTTCCGGACCTTGTGACGATGCAGGCTACTTGCTGTAAGAAAGCGCCAACAGGGCGTAGGCGGTAACCAGATTTGAGTTTCCTTCCATCCAGCGATCATTCGCCGTGTTGACCCAGCTTCCATCCCCGGACTGAGCATCGGTTAACGTCTTGACCAGCTCGTCACGCCAAACGTGAGGCGTGCCTTCGGCGTCATCCAATACTTCGATCCCCGCCACATTCAGAGCTTTCGCGAAGGTGTGGTAGTAGTAATACAGTCCGGCGGTTCCCATTCCCGGATTGCTGTCTAGATCATAGTTCTTGCGAATGAAAGTCATTGCCGCTTCGACACGCGGGTCGTCTGGTGTCAGGCCGGCGAAGATCATGCTCTTTAATCCCGCGTAGGTCATCGACGCGTAGCTTCGAAGGCCACCGCTTTCGGTGTTTCCAGCTTGACTGCTTCCGCCGGCAGCAGGCGTGTAGTAGAAGCCACCATCGCCGACGGCATCGGCATGCTTGGTATCGTTTCCTTGACCTGGCAGATTTTGTGTTCTCACCACAAACATCAACGCTTTCTGAATCGCTTCGTCATCGGCATCATCACCAAGATTGCGAAGTGCCTCGATCATGAATGAGGTGTTGGAAAGGTCAGGGCGACTGTGGCTGCCATATCCGGCGCCGCCGTAGGCCGGATCGTCTTTAGTAATGCCTTCGGATTCGTCCCACTGTTGGTCCTTAATAAACGCTTTGGCTCTCGCAAGAACACTGTCATACTTTCCGTTTACGTTTCCTTCGATCAATGCGGCTGTCGCAATACAAGTCTCATAATTCTTATACTTGGATCCTTCCGCATAAACGCCACCATCGCCACGGATATTGGACTCGATGAATTCGAACGCTTTCTTAATCACAGGATCGCTCTTCGCCTCTGGCCGATTCTTCAATATCGCCGCGACGCAGAGGCTTGTTACCGCGGTACCGCTTTCACGACTGAACGATCCGTCGCCCGCTTGTCCTCGTGTTCGCAGATAATCAATACCGCGAGCCACGGACATGCGAATCAATTCTCCGCGAGGCGTATCGGCAAGTGAAATCGCGGGTGATATCCAGAACCAAGACGTGGCGATGCAGATGATCGCAATTCCAGTCCGTTTTATATCCAATGATCGTCGTAACATGACGGGTAGACCTCAGTGGTTTGATTGTTCGATCTATTCGGTTGATCCTAAGTCTTACGGACAACGCGAATATTTCAATTGTATCTGACGGCGTGGTGAAACTGTAGAGCGGCGTTCGCATTCGACGATGCGAAAGATTGGCCAACGTAGTCGCTCCCGCCGCGTCGCCCTTTGCACGCGGACCAGACCCACCTCCACCGCCTGTACTCATTTCCATGCCACCTGTGCCTTCGTCTTCGTTGCAAGACACCACCGATACCCATGCGTTCGCGGTCGCGGGCGGCGACTTGACGCTGCACCGGATCGACAAGCCTCACGTATTGCCTACAGAATCATTAAAACCGCTCGAAACAGACGCAGCGATCAAGTCGATCGACAACCTGCAGCAGTTAACGGATTCGTTCGAGACGGACACTCCGCCTTGCGTTGATTCGATTTCGAATGATGGCGAGAACTATCGCAAGAACGAGGTCATCGATTTTGATCCTGAACGGATTCGTGAAGCGCACGCGGATGATTTGATTGCGTTTTTGCAGCGCTGGTCTGAGGAGCTTGACGAGCGAGCGGCGAAACTGCATGCCGACATGGCAACTCACGAACGGCGCGAGCGAGCGTTTCGCATGTGGATGCAAAATCGTCGCCTTGAATTGGAAACACAAATCCAAGAGTATCGGGAAGCTCAAACCAAAGCCGAAGCCACCGCTCGCCGAATCGCACTCACCGATCGCTGAACCCATGCGAAGGATCGCGAAGGATCGCGAAGGATCGCGAAGGATCGCGAAGGATCGCGGCGGTTTTTAGTATCGCTTTGAGCAAATCGTTTCCGTGCGACTTCCATTTACCTTCTGATGTCTCGCATTTGCATGGGGATCGACTAATCTTGGGGGGTAGCGAGATGTCGTTCGCTCTGGTTGTGATGCGACTCACGATCTTCTCTGAAAAGCTTGTTCATTGCGCATCATGCGCGGGATTTTCGTCATGCCATTTATAGAATTGACCGGCAAAACGCTGCTGGATGTCGTTAACGAGGGTGAAGTCGATCTGGGCGAATTGCATCGATCCGGCGTCGTCGGGGACTCGATTTTAAGAATCAACGAACACGGTGAAATTGAGCTTCGGCGTCAACATGACTGGTCGCTTGTTGGCGGCTTGATCGGCAATTTTGATGATCGGCTTAAGGCGCTCACGGGACTGGACTGGGCTCCCTGAGTCTGGGCTAACGAAACGGTGGTAATTCACTTCGAAACGCAGTCCGGGTAAGTCACTCGCGCGCCGCGGGTCGGCTTTTTAGGGTCGGGGAGGGCACCATGCTTGGAAAAAACAGCGACTTTCGCTTGCTTCCGGCGTTACTCTCTCCTCGCGGACGCTCAACTTTCCCGGAGGGAGAATGACCTACTGAACTTGCCAAAATTATCTAAAACCGCGAGCGTTTCATCAGGCCACCCTGAGTCAGCACGCGGAGGAAGCTTGTCCAAGGGTTGAAATCACCCGATCACCTATTCAAATCATCATTCAATCCCTAAAAACGGTGGTTGTGATACTTTGATAGGAGGTTTGCTCCTTGCCTTTTACCCTCGTCAACTGAAACCGTTTTCAATGCTTGATCCCGAATTCGATGCGGCCCTGAAACAGTATGGGTTCGAATTGCCCGAAGAGACCGCGATGCGAATCGAAGCCTATGCGCGGCTGATGTGGCAGTGGAACGAGCAATTGAACCTAACCCGCCACGTGACGTGGGATAAATTCGTTGGGCGAGACCTGCGAGATTGCCTGCATCTGGCTCCGCTCATCGCGGCCGGGGAAGACGTCCTGGATTTGGGAAGCGGTAACGGAATTCCCGGCATTCCGCTTGCGATTCTCAGACCGGACGTGAATGTTTCGCTGGTCGAATCGGTTGCAAAACGCGCGAAGGTGTTGGATGAAATGGTCGCCGATTTATCATTGCCCATCGCCGTCTACGAGGCTCGCGGCGAAGACATTTTGGAAGACTTCCGCTTCACAACCGTCGTCAATCGAGCTGTCGGATCGCTAAAAAAACTCTGCCAGTGGGTGGAGCCACATTGGACATCGATCGACCGGATGCTGGCAATCAAGGGTCCTAAGTGGGTCAATGAGCGTGGCGAAGCACGTCACTATGGGACGCTCAACGATTTACAGCTCCGCGTGGCGGCCTCTTACTCTCTGGGGGATGGCGATTCCGAAGGCGTCATTCTGCAGATTTGGCCAAAAGGACGCGAACTGAAGCACGGTTGATTGCGTTCCGGTCACTGCGATGGTCGTTTTACGGTGGCATCCCCAGGACGCGGTGGTCAAAAACGCGTTTCTTAAGCGGTTATTTCGCCTTCTCTCACGGGAAGGTATTTCACTTTGAATGATCTGGTGAACTCGGGGCCTAGCCCATTACACTCAATCCTGCCTGCAAGCCCCGCCGCTTGAATTTTGGTCGCTTGGATTTGCTCGCAATTCGAAAACTTCCACTTTCCCAAGCCTTAGCTTTGATTCATGGCCGATAACGCCCCAACCGCCGCTCCCATCCCGTCCAAGTCTTCACAGTTTGGAAATGTGGTTGGCGACTACAGCTTGACTCACCTCAGGCAGCTTGAAGCCGAAAGCATTCAGATCATTCGTGAAGTGATCGCCGAGTTTCAAAATCCGGTGATGCTGTATTCGATTGGCAAAGACTCTGCCGTCTTGGTCCACTTAGCGCTCAAGGCGTTTTATCCCGCGAAGCCATCATTTCCGCTATTGCATGTGGATACGACATGGAAGTTTCGCCAGATGATCGAGTTCCGCGAGAATTACGCGCGAAAGGAACTCGGGTTGAACTTGATTGTTCACATCAATACCGAAGGGCTGAAGCTAAACATTCCGCCATGGGAAGACAGCGAGCGGCATACGGAAGTGATGAAGACTGACTCCTTGAAGCAAGCGCTCAACATGCACGGCTTCGACGCCGCTTTTGGTGGGGCGCGGCGCGACGAGGAAAAAAGCCGAGCGAAGGAACGCGTGTTCAGTTTCCGCGACAGCAAGCATCGTTGGGATCCGAAAAACCAACGACCTGAACTTTGGAGTCTTTACAACGGTCGCGTGAATAAAGGCGAATCGATTCGCGTGTTCCCAATGAGCAACTGGACGGAGCTTGATGTTTGGCAATATATCCACCTCGAAAGCATCCCAATAGTTCCGTTGTACTTGGCTGCACCGCGACCGGTTGTGAATCGAAATGGCGTTTTGCTGATGCGTGACGATGACCGGATGCCATTGCTTCCGGGCGAGAAAGAAGAGATTCGCAGCGTCCGATTTCGTACGCTTGGCTGTTATCCGCTCAGCGGCGCGGTCGAGTCCGATGCCACCACGTTGCCTCAGATCATTCAAGAGATGCTGCTTGCCAAAACAAGCGAACGCCAAGGCCGGATCATCGACAAAGACGAAGGCGGCGCGGGAATGGAAGAAAAGAAGCGGCGTGGGTATTTCTGAGCAGGAGTTTGCGAGTTGCAGAATCCAGCTTGCAATTCCCAGACCCGAGGCTGAGCCAACGATGAAACTCCCTTTCTCTGGATGACCTCGAACCAACGCCAAAAAATCCCTTCACCAATCCCTTCACCAATCCCTTCAAACCGCCTTTGCGTCTATCGCGATCGCGTCATTCTGATCACTGAAGTTCGAAAACTAAAAATTTATAATGTCCCATCAATCTGACCTTATCGCCACTGATATCGATGCTTATTTGAAGCAGCATGAGCGTAAGCAATTGCTGCGATTCATCACCTGCGGAAGCGTTGACGATGGCAAGAGCACGCTGATCGGTCGCTTGCTTTTCGACAGCAAGATGCTTTACGAAGACACGATTGCACAGCTTGAATCGGACAGCAAAAAAGTCGGGACGACCGGTGGCAAGTTCGACCCCGCGCTGGTCACTGATGGATTGAAGGCGGAGCGTGAACAGGGCATTACGATCGATGTCGCGTATCGATATTTCAGCACCGCGAAACGTAAATTCATCATTGCGGACACGCCTGGCCACGAGCAATACACTCGCAACATGGCAACCGGTGCCAGTTCGGCCGATTTGGCGATTATCTTGTTGGACGCTCGCCAAGGTGTTTTGACTCAGACTCGCCGGCACAGCTTCATCGTCTCCCTGCTCGGGATTCGCCACGTGATTGTCGCCGTCAACAAGATGGACTTGGTCAACTTCAGCGAAGAGCGATTCAACCAGTCGTGCGCGGACTATCGCGCCTTCGCGGCACGTTTGGATTTGCCCGATTTGCACTTCATTCCGATCAGCGCCCTCAATGGCGATAACGTCGTTGATCCAAGTCCAGCGATGCCTTGGTACAAGGGAAGCACGCTGATGAATTTCTTGGAAACGGTTTACATCGATAGTGACCGCAACCTGCGAGATTTCCGGTTCCCGGTGCAGTTGGTCAATCGTCCCGATTTGAACTTTCGAGGCTTCTGTGGCACGATCGCATCCGGCGTCATTCGTCCTGGCGAAGAAGTCATGATCCTACCCAGTCGACAAACGTCACGCGTAAAAGAGATCGTGACCTTTGACGGCAATCTTCAAGAAGCGTTCGCGCCGCTGTCGGTGACGTTGACGTTGGAAGATGAGGTCGACGCAAGTCGCGGCGACATGATCGTTCGTCCTGGCAATTTGCCACGCACGGCCGATACGTTTGATGCGATGATGGTTTGGATGAACCAGGACGCGATGGTGCCTGGAAAAACCTACCTATTCAAACACACCAGCCAAACGTTGACCGGCACGATCGAAACGCTCGCCTACCGAATCGACGTCAACACGCTGCATCGTTCACCTGCACCGAATCTTGAATTGAATGAAATTGGTCGCGTCCGCGTCAGCCTCAACGCGCCGATCCATTTTGATCCTTACCGCAGCAATCGCACCACCGGTGGCTTTGTGGTGATCGATCGCTTGACCAACGCAACCGTTGCCGCAGGCATGATCTTGGCTCGCGAATCCGATCCGGCACGGAGAGCGATTTGGGATGATGAACCAGCCGCCGCAAAGGCAGGAGATGCGATCGAGGTGTCGCAGGTGTCGAGCGAAGAACGCCGGGCACGATATGGACAAAAAGCCGCCACGGTGTTGCTGACCGGTTTGACGGGAAGCGGCAAGACGGCCATTGGTCGTGCACTGGAAAGAAAACTGTTCGACGCCGGCCGCGCGGTCGCCATGATCGATGGCGAAGCGGTCCGTCGTGGATTGTCGAGCGATCTTGGCTACTCGGTTGAAGACCGAAGCGAAAACCTGCGACGCAGCGCGCACCTTGCTTACACGCTAAACGAAGCAGGGATGATCTGCATCGCGTCATTCGTAGCGCCGGGTGAAGCGATTCGCCAAAAAGTGGGAACGACGATCGGTCCCGATCGCTTCTTGGTGATCCATGTGGCGACGCCCGTCGATGTCTGCCGGACACGAGACACCAAGGGTCAATACGCGAAAGCGGACTCGGGTGAATTGAAAAATTTTCCTGGCGTGACCGCTCTTTATGAACCACCGACAAGTCCTGATTTGGTCATCAGTGCCCAATCCGATTCGATCGATGCCTGTGCCGACAAGATTGTCGAATTACTGCGAGAACAAAAGTTTATTCGCTAAGCGACGGCGTCATTACTGAATGACGGCTCATGCCAGAATGGTTCATCCTGCTCTATCGTGATGTTTTGCATGAGCTTGTGAGGAGACTGCGCCCGATGTCTTTTAAAACCGTTCTTCCAAGTCGCCACTGGAATGCCATTCCAATGGCTTCAGACCGTCGATCACTTCTAAGCCCGCCGCGACGGCATCGTCCCAATACGCTTCACTGCACATAACCTCGCCTAAGTGCAACGTGTCTCGAATCCAGACGCAGCGGACTTCGCTCGGCAACGTTCGACCGGATTGATCCATCGCCACGCGGAGCACTTCGCGATCCGTTTCCCAGTTCACGGGGATGGCGGCTCCCGACACGTGCAGCGCCGTCAAACAGTTGATTCGCGTGACTTCAACATCCATCTCACGCACCAAGCTTGAACGACAATATTCGGCGATGCCAATACCCGATGCGTTGCCTTTGGTTTCCGGGGTGAGACCGCGAACATAAATTTGATGCACCTTGGGAAACTCGCTCGGTCCCGCGACTTTGTCGTTGAACTTTCTACCGACGATGTTGGTGTCCAGCCCCGTGCCGCTGATGTTCTTTCCCATGCGGTCGATGATCAACAAATCGGCATCATCAAAGGGAAGCCGTGGCATTTTCCGTCGAGCGAGTTCCAGCAATTCCGGTTCGCGGTCGAGGATCTTTTCGGCGTCAATCGCTTCGACATGAGTCACTTCGTCAAAGGCATTTTCAACCACCGCGAGACCCAACATGATGTTCGTGTGAGCCAAAATCATCGGTGCGGCTTCGGCAACGATTTCATCGAAGTGTTGTCGCGTCATTGCACGATGATAGGTCTCCGCCCCACGATGTTTACCTAAGCCGATCAGCATCATTTTCACGATGCCACTTTCGTAAGGTCCACAAATGCGAGTGTGTGGCTTGATTCGATTGACGATGATGAGGTGGTCCGCGGCCAATGCGTTGTCATCAATGTGCACATCGACACCAGCGCTAGTGGTGCCGATCACCGAAGTTTCCATCGCGGAACGCACCTCGCAGCCCATCGTTTCGCGCGTGATGCCGTAACCGGCTAACAATGCCGCTTGTCCGTCCGCCGTTGCACCACCGTGGCTGCCCATGGCGGGAATGATAAATGGGACGCCGCCGACGCTGCGAACGAAATCGGCAACGGCTCGAACGATCGTTGATATCCGGGAGATACCTCGACTGCCGACGGCAATACCGACACTTTGGCCCCGAAGCATTCGGTGCAGTTGAATAGGCGGCGACAAGGCAATCGCATGATGAACGTCGCGAGCCAAGTCATCGATTCGCACGTCATCGAACTGCTGCCGGACGCGAAAGAAACGAGGGAATTCATTATTCATGGGGAAGCGATCTCAAGCGGGTTCACTTTCAAATCCGGCCGCGCTGCTTTCAATCGCAAAACGCCAGCTTGCGTGACTTGCGTCCGCTGCAAATCGACGCGTTGCAGTTTCTCCATGCCAACGATCGAGTCGATGACGCCGTCGGTGACCAGGGAACCGGTTAGCCATAGCGTTTCAATTGGTGCCGTTTTCGGGAGCCTCATGATAACGGGATCACCGATCCGCGTGCTGCTGAAATCCACTTCACGAAGCCGATTCGCACCAGCGATCCAGTCGCCAAGGGAGTCGTCGATCCCCGTCGCCTCAAGGTTCAATTGTTCGATGGTGGATGATTGCGGCGAAAGCCTCACCACATCCTCGTTACCGATCGGGATAAACGCCAACTCAAGCCACTTCAATGCCGATTGCGGCGCAATCGCCTCCAGCCCATCGCGGGTGACGTCAGTGCGTGACAAACACAAATCCACGAGTTGATCGTGAGTGACGGGCGTGATGTCCTGATCGGATAGCTTCAGATAATCAGTCAGTGCTTCTTGGCTGAAATCTTGGTCACAACCAGCAAGCGGGAGAATGCGAATTTGATAAACGGTGCCGAGTCGATGCAGCAGGTTGAGAAGACCCGCACCATTATCTTCGTCGATGATGCGGTGAGTGTAAGCGGCGGCGAAGGAATACCAGCGCGACAAGTCCTCTCGCTGCTGCACGACGGAGCGACCTTCGCCTTGCATGAGCGACAGCGGCAACTCGTCGCCAAAGCTAAGCACGCGGTGTCGGGCGAACGACAATCTTGAAGCTTGCCAGCCGCCGATGGTGGCGTAGTGGTCATGAAACATTGTTGATTCCATGAAACAAGCGATGCCTTCCACCAACCAGAAATCACGACGATCACCCGGTCGAGAACGCGGCCTCGCATCTGTCGCTTCGCTCATCAGTTGATGAGTCAATTCGTGGGCTCGCGTTGCCGAATCATCACCGCTTCCATCGTGAAAAAATGCAATCCGCTTGAGGTCGGAATAAAAGCCTGTGGATCGTGAGACGATCGGGCCCTCCGAGCTGAGTATTTGTTGATAACGAGCCGCGTTGGCGAATAAGACGACGCGGTGCTTGGTCGTGTTTCGGCGCGGTGACGCAGCTTGCGAATGGTCCCAGTGATCGCGTTCTTTCCAGAGCGGGAAGAACAGCTGCGTCCAAACATGATAGAAACGCTCCAGCTTTAAAATTACCTCCGTGGCACGATCGGCAGTGCAGTCAGATAACAGCGTGAAATGCTCGGTCTCGTAACGCCGCATCTCCAAGATCGACAGACGCATCGTTGTTGCCATCGATCGACCGCTCCCGACGATGACACTTGGCTTGGCAGAAGCGTCACCCGAAGTCAGGCCGAGTTGAATACGAACGGCAGGATCATCGGGAGACCTGTGATGAGCTGCCCAGACGTCGGTGTAAGATTTCCATGCGGTTGCGATGGGGCCAGGTAAACAATTGGCGGCAACGGGAAGCGGCAACAGGTCATCGCCAATCGGCGTCATCTTTTCGCCTGGGGCGACTGAAAAATAGGCGACGAAGCGAGTGGCGTTTGCGTGATTGCCGAATTGAAAAGATAAAAACAAGACACACGTTCGGAGCATCGAGAAGACGATTCGCGATGAACATGCGATCCGGTGGGGCCTAGAGTCGTGATCGCTTTGGCAGGCCGCTGAATTGGACACGCTTGGGTGCTGCGGCTTGTTGAATGAGGCTTTGTGCATTCGGGGCAATTGCGAGATCCGTCGCTGTGATTTAGCTTCCTGGTCCATCGTTCCGCTTCCTGGCTGATACCTTGATCGATCGATGTCGCCGCTTCCTGATTTAAAATAAATTCTGCTGTGTCACATTCTGATTCCTCACCGTCGTCGGTCGCAACCCAAGCGCCGCCACAATTACGAACACCGCCCGCGAAATGCGTCGCGGCAATCGTCGTTGCCGCTGGCCGTGGATCACGATTTGGATCGGCGGAGAACAAAGTCTTGCTGCCGCTGGCGGGACGTCCGATCTTGATTCGTGCCATTGAAGCGTTGCAATCATCAACTTTCATCGCGTCGATCGTCCTTGTCGTTCGAGCGTGCGATCGCGTGGAATTGGAACCGATCGCGAATTCACTCGGCGTATCCGTCGTGGAAGGCGGACAGGAGCGATACGACAGCGTGCGGAGCGGCTTGGACTGGCTCGCGAAAATCAATGACACGGCACCGCTTGTCGCAGTTCATGCTGCGGCCAGACCACTGGTTTCGCCCGCGGATATCGACGCCGTTGTGCGGGCAGCCTTTGAATCAGGGGCCGCGATTTTAGCAACGCCGGTGCGGGGAACGATCAAACGTAAACTGGCGGACTCGACAACCACCGTCAGTCGCGAAAATCTTTGGGAAGCGTTGACGCCGCAGGTGTTTTCCGCCCCAATTCTACGCGCCGCCTACGATCGGCACCGAGGGCGACCGGCGACCGATGACGCTGAACTTGTCGAACGTCTGGGAACTCGGGTATCACTCGTGTCCGGATTGGCGGAAAACATCAAAATCACGCAGTCCGAAGACCTCCGGATTGCCGAAGCGATTCTTTCCAGTCGCTCTCACTAATTTTTTTGGTTCTTCTCGGATTTTAGTGGCATCTGTCCAGAATGGGGGATTTTTTGAGGCATCTACTCCTGCGTCCAATGGGAGTCCAAAAAGCAGTCTCGGCG
>Ga0105051_10005105_pt1 | contig 14862 bp, 14 predicted proteins | sample FRY02_FD_78383 | JGI IMG/M metagenome (GOLD analysis project Ga0105051, IMG submission 78383) | Freshwater microbial communities from Lake Fryxell liftoff mats and glacier meltwater in Antarctica - FRY-02 (megahit assembly) | ecosystem: Environmental > Aquatic > Freshwater > Ice > Glacier... | reverse complement strand
TTATTTTATTGGCAGAAGAGCTTTATAGTGAAAAAAAACAATATGTGAATCGTTCTGATTTATTTATTTGCCCAAATGGAATAAAACAAACATTAGATATACAAACAGTTACAAAAGTTACTGAATTAATAGCACCAAGGTTTCTTTTTCTATCGAATATGATGGAAGAAAAAGGAGTATGGGTTTTATTAGAGGCCTGTAAAATTTTAAGAGACAAAGGGCATGTTTTCAAATGTGATTTTGTTGGAAGATGGGTTGATATTTCAGAATCAGAATTTTATCGCAAAGTTAAGGATTACGCCTTGGAGAATTTTATAGAAGCTCATGGTCCACAATATGGTGATGAAAAGAATAAGTTCTTCGAAAATGCAACTGTTTTTGTTTTCCCTACTTTTTATCACGGAGAAACGTTTGGGCTTGTACTTTTAGAAGCTATGGAATATGGCTTGCCTTGTGTTAGTACCACTGAAGGAGGTATTCCAAGCGTCGTTCAGGATGGCATAACAGGTTTGTTGGTTGAACCGACTAATTTTGAGGCTTTAAGTGAAAAAATGATTGAGTTGATCAAAAATCCTGATTTGCAGCTCAAAATGGGCCAAGCGGGTAGAGAACGCTTCTTGCAAAATTTCACTCTGGAAATATTTGAAAATAATTTCACTTTTATTTTAGAGAAGTGTATTTAAACTTTATAAAAGACTTACTTTCAAGTGAAAAAGCAACAATGTTTAGATTTGTTTAAGATAATAAGATTATTTACATAACATTTTAATTAAGAATACAATGAATATTGCAATTATTGGTGCAGGAACTTATGGGAGTTATATTGCAGATGCGCTGCTTAACAAATACCCAGAAACAAAAATTACAGTTTTTGAAGTTGGAGGAGCTAAAGTCGTAAGTGAACTGCAGATAGGTTATTTTTCTTCTTTAAAAAAATCACTGTACAAAGGCTTAACGGATGGTCGTTGGTTTGGTTTTGGTGGTGCTTCTGCTAAATGGGGAGGGCAACTCTTAACTTTTACGGAGAATGATTTTTTGAATCCAGACAGTTTTATGTTGGACGTCATCAAATATAATAAGAAATACAAGGCAGCGATGCTTCGTAAGTTTTCAATTGAAAATAATTTTTCTGAAAATCAAGTAGGAGAAGGGCTTTTTACAAAAACGGGAGTATGGTTAAGTGTGTTTGGGCGCAACTTTTTTAAAGTATTTAAAATAAATAAGCGAAAGAATATAACCATTTTAAAAAACACCAGAGTTTCTCATATAGTCTCTTCAAACAAAAAGCATATCTCTAGCATTTCTTACATTCAAGACGATAAAGAATTTACGGGCGAATATGATTATTATTTTTTGGCCGCAGGAGCCTTTGAAAATGCTAGAATTTTACTGTCCTCTAAATTACTTGCAGAAACCAAGGTGAAATTTTCCGATCACTTATCACAAAAGGTTTTTAAAATAAAGAAAGGTACGTTAGTAGGCAACGAAGATTTTGTTTTTAGAATGCGAGGAACCTCCCTAATTACGAAACGGTTAATTGGAGAAGTAAATGATTGTTCATTCTATGCTCATCCTGTTTTTAATATGGATTTTCCATTTTTTCAAAGTTTAAAAGAAATATTATTTAAAGGTAAATTTTCTTTTAGTGCCATTAATAATATTTTTGTAGATATACCGCAAGTTTTAGGCTTTGCATGGTCCGTAATTGTACTTCGAAGGATGTATGTACTTGATAATGAATGGTTTTTATATATAGATATCGAGAATCCATCTAAAGAAAGTTATGTGACGTTATCTGAAGAAAAAGACATATTTGGTATTAATGGTTTAGATGTTTTTTATAAAGTCGACCAAGAAGCTGCTGTTGTTTTTAAAAAAGCAATAGAAGTAGTAAGTAAACATCTTCGGGAATGCAATGTTGAATTTGATGTACTGGCTGAAAAAATTGACGTTGAAACCTGCGAAGATATTTATCATCCGTATGGTATGTATTGCGATTATAAATCAGCGGAAGATTATTTTACAAAATATGATAATATGCTAGTGGTATCAACTGGTATCTTACCACGTTCTGGAGGTATTAATCCTACTGCGGCAGTATTGCCTCTTATTGACGAATTTATTAATAATTACTTTCAAAAATAAATTAAACCTGATGCTTTCTATTTTAATAAATGCCTATGCAGTTGCTCCAAATAAAGGTTCGGAGCCTGGAATGGGTTGGAATTGGATTGTTAATCTTTCACACTATTGTGAATTACATATAATTACCGAAGGAGAGTGGCAACAAGAAATAGAAGTTGCGGTAGCGCTTCTACCACAAAAAAAAAATCTTCATTTTTATTACAATTCATTACCAGAAACGGTACGTAGTATGTGTTGGAATCAAGGAGATTGGCGGTTTTATTATTACTATCAAAAATGGCAGAAATCAACCCTTGAAATAGCTCGAAATATAGTAGAAAAAAAACATATTGATGTCTTGCATCAGTTAAATATGATAGGGTTTAGGGAGCCGGGCTATTTATGGAAATTGGAAGGAATTCCATTTATTTGGGGACCTACAGATGCTAAGGAGGGTTTTCCTGTTGCTTACTTAGATGGAGCAGGATTGAAAATAAGACTGTCGGTACGAGTTAAAAATTTAATTACAAGATTGCAATTACAATATGGAAATCAAGTAAAAAATGCAATTGAAAGATCTAGCTTCATTGTTTCGGCTTCAACAGATTCTGTACAAACATTTAAAATGTATTATAACTTAAATACTGTTTTAATTAATGAAACAGGCTGTTACGTAAAAGATGAAAATTTTATTAAACCAAAAAAAGCAAAAGAAACATTTGATATTCTATGGGTAGGTAAATTTGATTTTAGGAAACAATTGGATTTAGCATTAAAAGTTATAGCTAAAGTTGCAGATTTGCCTATACGATTTCACATAGCAGGAGGAAATAGTATTGAAGCGCAAAGATATAAAATCATAGCAGAGGATTTAGGTATTAATTCTTTATGTATCTGGCACGGTATCGTTCCGCATCAAGACATTCAAGACTTAATGCAAAATAGTGATTTGTTTTTTTTTACTAGTGTTGCCGAAGGTACTCCTCATGTCGTTTTAGAAGCCATTGGGAATGGATTACCTGTTTTGTGTTTTGATTGTTGTGGGCAAGGAGATTCAGTAACAAATGATATTGGGGTAAAAATAAAATTGTCAAATATTAACAAATCTATCGCAGATTTTGCTACTAAAATAAACTATTTACATTCAAACAAACAGCATTTGCAGCAGTTATCTGCAAATTGTATTGCAAAACAAATTGAACTTTCGTGGGATGCTAAGGCAAAAAAAATGGTTAGCCTTTACGATTCTCTTATGAAATAAAGTAACTTTTTTGTTTTGTACAACTAAAATCCCCCTATTTTTTTTAAATGTTAAAGCACTTTACAGTAATTCATTAATTTGATTTTCGAAAAAAAATAAAAGGCTTTTTTTATTTAAGGTAAAAAAAAAGGTAGTTATTAACATTTAATTCTATTTTAATACTATTTTGTGTATAAAACGGATGCTTATTGTACTTAAATATAACTTTTAATTTTTAAGTTATTTTGCTAGTTTTTGTTTTTAATTTTAGTTTACCCGCAACTTCATAATTAAGTGAATTAATAGTTTTTTACCAGTCTCCGGTAACAAATCACTTTTCTCTTCCATTCTTAGAAAATGTTTCAACCACATGGTGTTGGAGCTATTTTATTTCAAAATCATTTTTTAATTTCCTTATTTATCTGACCTCCTTACAGGAGTTCATAATGTTTTTTATTGCCTTTTTTTTTCTTTAAATTTCAGTACTTCTTTTCAGAATTCTTTAACCTGTATAAAGGTTTTAAAAATGATTGATTTCCAGTTTCCAATTCTAAGTTATCGATTTTTCCGGTTATTTAATATTTGTTTTTTCTTAAGAACCAAATACTTCTATAATTTCAGTTCATATAAGCATTTGATCTTCCTTTTATTAAACAATTTGCTATGTAAAATACATTGAGTTCTCCTTTTGAATACGACTGAGATTGTAAATTTTAAAAATATAATAATCCTTAGGGTGCAATTAACAATAACGTCAGTTCGAATATTTTTTGTGCAATAAAATGCAACAAAACTTCTCGATACGCTTTGCACTCGAAGTTACGTGTATCGAGAACCATTTTTGCTACTAATTTTTCTTATTATCGATACGATTTTCTATCGAAAATCACCCAAACTGCCGAAAAATTATTACCAAAAACTAATTACACCCAACGGATTACAATGGCTTTTTTGTTGCATTATTTGAAACTTTTTGCATCCCTAAACTCGTTTTTATTAAAATATAAGCAGTCAATCCCTCCCACTTGTAACCCCATATTTCCAGTTGTTCGAATAAGTTACACACTTAATAAGCTAAAGCCTATTTCATCATTTTTAGATTGGTTTCAGGGTAATTTTGAGAAGTTATTTAAATCATTTAATGCGTGTTTCACAACTGTGAATCATTTGGCGAAGCTTTCGAAGAACTCAGTAAAATAGATTTTATAAAATTTTAAATAATGTACTATTTCTTATTTCTATTAATCGATTGTAAAAAGCAATTCAGTTTTAAATTTTAATCCAAATTTGTTTGTGTTTGTTTCAATTTTGAGTTTAATACATCAACTCTTTTAAAATTAGCTTACTCACAATATTTTTTTTGGGAATCATCACTTTTAGTAATTGAATGTAATTCAATTTATTAATATGGTTTTTAACGACAATTAGTTTTCCAAAATGGATTGGAATTTTTTATTACTTGTTTCATTGCTTTTTATATACCTAAAGTGTTGTATTAAGAAATGTATAGAGAAATAAGCATTTTAATTCTAACCATTTTGCCCACCCATATTACTAACCTATTCTATTAATTCAATACCTGTTTTATTATGAGTGCATTATTACCAAATGTTTTTTTTGCAGATTACTCTGTCTTTAGTGGTGATTTATTTGATGTGTCGTTCAACAAAAAAACACTAATCAATACCATTAATCAATATTCCTATTGCATAGCCGAGCAAGATGATGAATTTAAAAAAGCTTTGCAAAAATCAGATATTTTATTACCAGATGGGATGGCTATTGTTGCTGCATCGGCATTATTTGGCAACCATAAAATAAAGAAGATTGCGGGTGCCGATTTGCATCAGTTTCTGCTAGAAGATTTAAATGAAAGGGGAGGTAGTTGTTTTTATCTAGGGGCATCAATTAGTACGTTGGCAAAGATTAAAAACCGTGTGGCTAAAGAATATCCTAATGTCGTGGTGCACAATTTTTCGCCACCTTATAAAGCGATTTTTTCAGATAAGGATAACCAACAAATGCTGAGTGCAGTGAATGTCTGTAAACCTGATGTTTTATTTGTGGGTATGACTGCACCCAAACAGGAGAAGTGGGGATCTCAGTACAAGGAAGCGCTAGAAGCAAAAGTTATTTGTTCTATAGGTGCTGTTTTTGATTTTTATGCAGGGACTGTAGAACGTCCACATCCTTTTTGGATTCGATTGCGCCTTGAGTGGTTTATTCGATTAGTAAAAGAGCCGAAACGCATGTGGAAACGCTATTTGTATTATGGACCAGTTTTTATTAAATTAATTTTTTTGAAGAAATTTAAAATTTTAAAAACGAATAGATTAGATACTAACGAAGCTCTATAGTTTAGCCAACTGTTACGTTAATGAAAAATAAACTGTTATACTATAAAAAATATTTTATATTTCCGTTTTTTTCTTTTTGCTATTTTTCTTTACTATTATTTGTCGTTTTTTTCAATTCCAAAAGGTATAGTAATAATTATTATAAAACTATCAATTTTTTTCCCTTTAAAAAAATAGTGAATTATTTTAAACAAAATCAATCTCTTGCTCAACCCATTAGATTTGATTTTTATTTAGATCTTTTCGGGAACTTAGCACTCTTTATTCCTTATGCTTTGGCATTGAAAATTATAACTGATATAAAATATACTAATTTTTATTTAATCTTTCAGATTTTTTGTTTTAGCGTCTCTATTGAATTAATACAATATTATTGTTGTATCGGCGTAGCTGATATTGATGATGTGATTTTGAATACAGTAGGAGGTTTAATGGGTATACTACTATTTACAAAATCAAATTGAAATAGCCAAATAATTAATTTTGCTAATATTATTTTCTGTCCGCATTTTGCTTTTATCATTACTTGGACTTGATAACTTTACCCGCAGATTGAGTAAAGATTTGTAACCTTAATTTTAACTTATGAAAGATATGCGCAAGATTTACGACAGTGTTTTATGAAATTCTAGTAGTTCTTGAATCATTTTGTTTTACAAAGTAAACTCAAGATAAAATCCATTTATAGCACTTAATAATTATATTTTTTTTTTTATAAAACAACTCATTATTACCACTTATATACTTTTTTTTTACAGTTATTCAATATTTATCACACTTAGTACAAGCTGCTGAAAATTCTTTTCTGTTATTCGTTTTCAGTATAATTTTGCTGGTGTTATTTAGTTGTAAAACTTTGGCTTATTAAAGTTTTTGCATCGAGTAACTAGTTGATTATAAAGCACTTTAAAATGGGCGAATAAAGTATAGTAGTTCTCATCTCTGGATTAGGCGGTGTATATCCTACACTAATGCTGATTATTTGTTATAAAACTCAAACTAGATTTTTTTTATTGCATATGCGTAACCGATATAAGTTCACTTTTATTTTTAGTACTATTTTAGTCGATTTAATGGCTAATATTGCTGGTGGTCTAATATTTTTACGATTTGCTAAGGATGCATCAGTAGATTGGAATTCCTTCACGCTGAATAATATAATGGTTGCATCTATTATTACTTGGTTGTTGCCTTCGCTTTATTATAATTTGTACAGGCTAGATTCCATTTGTAATTTACAAACTTTTTACCGTAACTCTTGGCGTTCTTTTTGTGTTCAACGAATCCTTTGGCAGTGTTATATTATTATATTTCAAGGAGGATACCAATATTCACTTGTACTTAGTGCTAATTTATATCAATTAAGTTTTTTATTACTATATTTTTTATCCTCCAGAATTCTTTTTGCTGTCGTTTTGTCCAATATCAAAAAATGGGTCAAAAAATCATTTAATGTTGCTATTTGGGGTTTTAATACTACTAGTATTGAACTGGCAGCTCAATTAGAAACGAATAATTATTTTAGTAATTTTTTAGGTATAATTAATGACAGTACTGATGAAGATTACAAATCGATTGAATCTTTTAACAATGCTTTTACTACTGTAATTCACAAAGCTTCGGCTACTAATATTAATGAGCTGTACATTGTAGCCAAACCCGAATATATCGTTGATTTAAGCTATTATTTTGAGTTGGCTGACCGGTATTTAATCCGCTTAAAATTTGTGCCAGATTTTTCGAAGATTTCAAAACTCCAATTTAGTATCAGTAATTTTAATAATTTTTATGTTATTACACCTAGACAAGAACCATTACAAGATGCTTACAACAGGCTTATAAAAAGAATATTTGATATTGTTTTCAGTTTTTTAGTAATTATTTTATTACTAAGTTGGTTATATCCTATTCTTGCTATACTGATTAAACGGCAAGGTCATGGGCCTGTTCTTTTTAAACAGTTGCGTACCGGTAAAAAAAACCAATCATTTTGGTGTTATAAATTTAGAAGTATGCAAGTCAATCCAACTAGTGATACTCAACAAGCGCAAAAAAACGATGTTAGAGTTACTGCCATTGGTAAATTTATGAGGCGGACTAGTATTGATGAGCTACCTCAGTTTTTTAATGTTTTAATAGGGAATATGAGTGTCGTAGGTCCTCGACCACACATGATTAAACATACAGAAGATTATAATGTACATATTAATAATTTTATGGTGCGGCATTTTGTAAAGCCGGGTATTACCGGCTTAGCTCAAGTTTCTGGTTATAGAGGAGAAATAAAAAAAGTATCCGATATGAGACGTCGTATTAAATCTGATATTGATTATGTGCAAAATTGGAGTTTAGTTAAAGATATTAAAATTTGTTTCTTGACTGTTTTTAATACCCTGAAAGGGGAAGAAAATGCTTTTTAAATTTAAAAAAAATTACTTATGATTATTACGTATTATTTAGCAGGTTTGCTGTCAGGCGTTTCAGTTGCTTCTTTTTTTATTGGTAAAGAATTATATCGTTATTATCTTAAAAATAAGGTACAAGAAAAAAAATTAAATAGGTTATTGAAACTGAATGAGAAAATTAAAAATTCGTTTCCCATAGCTACTCCCGAAATGTCAAATAATTAGGGATTACAAGGTTTCTTGCTTGAATATTTCACTCTGATCCTATTTCAATAGTAGTGTAAAATATCATAATAAATTGTAAATAAGCAACTTATACTATTTCTAAAACCGATACGCTTGTGAATTGGATTATCATCTCAACACATTTTGCCGAAAATTGGCTTTTAATCTTGGATAAAATAGTCTAAAAAATCCTCCTATTAAATTTTAATAACCGCTTTTAAATTAATCAAAAAATGAAATCATTTTTATTATTTGGAATTTTATTCCTTACCACTTCAGTAATTTGTGCACAAGAGACGTTTCAAAGAGAAAAAGGTGTAGAAATCAAGAAAGACACAGCTAAAGTGAACAATTACACCATTAGCGTAGGCTTAAATATAATAGATAACGGAAGAAGTAGTTCGCCATTTAATGCAGAAACGATGGCTTTTAAAACGCCTTTTTTTATAGGAATTGAGCGTCGATTTGAATCTAAATGGTCGTTAGTTTTAGCAGCATCAACTAACCGATTAACAATAGCTTCTGTAGAAAAGTTCTACATAAGTATAGAAGCTGCCGGACAATTTTATTTTGATGATTATATATTTAAAAATGAAGATATAGAAATGTATGCTGGTTTGGGTTTGGGGCGTTATTTTTTAGAAAATAATGGAAGTAATACAATGAATGTAATTGGTGGAGGGCGTTATTGGTTTTCAGATCATTATGGAATAAGTCTTCAGGGTTGTGGAAAAGTAGGTTTGACGCCAATTAATGAGTCTGTTAGAAATCATTACCAATATAATTTAGGTTTAGTTTGGCGCATTTAATTTTGATTCATAAAAAATATAAAGTTTTTAATTTGGTATTTCTAGCCTGTTTCTTAATTATAAAACTAGTTCGAGTAGCATTATAAATTAGTATTAATACATTGAATAGATGAGAAGATTTTTTTTCAAAGACAAGATAATCATTGAAACTAAAATTGATAAGAAAGACTTTCTTTTTTTTCAAAAAATGTTATTAAAAATGAAGAAGCAAAGACCTCAACTCAACGTCAATCGTATTCTCAGAAAGTTATATGGGGATCATTTTAAAATAGACGCTTAGAATAAATTAATTTACCTTAAAAACATCATAAAAGATTTTTTTCTGTATTATAATTATTTTTGGTTTTACCTACCCAACAAGTTATCTTTTTAGTAATCTGTTGGTTTTTTTTTATTGTAATGAATTACTTACTGGGGAAAGTTGAATTTATTTAGTAAAGTGTAAGAATTGAATTGTCATTCCGATAGCAAAAGGAAGAAAATTGTTATTGATTCATTTGTTAATCTTTAAAATTTTAAGGTGTAAAGATTAAAGTTAGCAAGTATAGTTCATTTTTATTCGTCATCCTCATCAAGAAAGTCGTCGATATTGAAATTATCTTCATCAAAATCATCAGAATCAGTAGGAGGGATGTCAGCTGGCGGATTGAATAAACCCCACTCATCCCAGATATGATTGTTAGTGTAAAAACACTATTTACCCAATCAATAAAGAGCAACCGGAATTCGCCTATTTCCTTGCGGATTAGTTGTACATATTCTAAATCTTTATAGCTTTCGTGGAATCGTAAACTTCCCACTTGAACATATAAATTCATAATGTGGTATCTGATGATAGCGGCATTTTGTATCCGAATGCTGTATAAATCACCGCCTTCTGCACCTGCTATTTTCGCGGGAATAATCACAGCATCTGCCCTCATTAACTCTTTTGTGGCTTGGATAAAATCGTCATCTTCTGGTAATGAAGCCATCAAGCTTTCTACTTATTGATAAATTAGCGCTCCTTTTTGGTATATGAGCAAGTTTTTGGTTTTGTCTAGATGGGACATAAATGGTATTTTTTTTTATAGAATTTGACTTTTTCTTGTTCAGTAGCTACTTGGGATAAATTCTGTTTATTAATGCTCCTAAATGAGGACAATTTGGAGAGAATGGATTTTTAAAGAAGTTAAAAATCAAATATTGCATCTTCAGCAACCATTGCAGCAACATTAATTGTAGGTAAAATATATTTGTTAAAGTCAGTTCCTTCTGTTTTTGAGTGTAAAACTCCTCTAGTTGTTCCAACCGCAATCATAGCCATATGAGCTATAAATGCTTTTGGAATAATAATTTCATTATCAGTTGTAAAACTCTCAAAAGACTGAGGATCAATTTCAAAATTGCAATTTACTTGAATGGTCATAAATGGTTTTTTCTTCATTAGAAAGGTGGATTTAATTGAAACTAAAAAATCTTTTTCTTCTGAATTTAGACCGTAGGACAAGCTGGTTTCTAAATTGATTTTACCTTTGTCAAAATGGTTTTCATCAAACAATGCAAACTGCTCTGTTTTTATATTGATGATATTGAACTGAATATTTTGTTTATTCTCTTCCATTAGTTTGCTAATGCATATTTATTATTTGATTCTAAATAACTCATTTTATGAACTACTTTCATTTGAGTTTTTCCTGTTGAAGGAATTTTTCGTCTTGGTTTTTCATATTCTACAGTCAAGGTTTTTGAAGCTGATTTGATTTGAATTGCCGAAGTTTTAATATCAGAAACGGGTTTGTAATCAATAATTTCCATTAATGAAATTTCCAGAGCTTCTTCTAACTTGGCAACGGTTTCAAAAGTTAAGTTTTGTTGTCCTTTGACTATTTTGTTGATTTGTTGTGCTGAAACATTCATTTTTGTGGCTAGGTCTTTTTGAGACCAGCCTTTGTGTTTTAATGTTTCTAAAACATTTACAGCAACCATTGATGATTTGTCTAACCAACTTTTGTTTGCCTTGTAAGATAAAAAATTGTCTAACCAACCAGACTGTTCGTTAGACACCAGCTTTTGGAAATTTTCTAAATTTTTTGATTTCATTTTTAAAGAATTAATTCGTAAAAAGTATCTGCATCATAAACTCCTTGGTCTAACAAATAATTTCTACATTTTTCGATCGTAGCCTTTTCGTTTAGTGTTAATTCGCTTTGCTTCATCTTGTGTACAAGCTTTAAAGCTCCACCTGTAATTACATAATGGTTCGATTCTATTTTAATGGCGTATAATCGTAGCCAACGATGACTTAATTTTTGTTTTGATAATTGGGATTCGTGATATTGGTTATCATCTAAGTTTTTGAACAATTCGTCTAGTTGCTTGTTACTATTTTGTGTTAGCTCATATAATCTTTCTTGTATGTGTTCAACTTCTTTTAAAGTTAAATTTACGGCTTCTTTAACAGATTTTATTTGAAAATACTCTAAACTGGATTTATTTTTTTCAAAGAAATCATATAAATATTTTACATCAGTCCACATAATAAAATTTCGTTCTAATTCATCTTTCGAATGAAATTTAAATGATGTCAATCCTGGTACAAATGTATTAATTATTTAGATATAATCAACTTATAGGTTTATTTTTAGCAAAATTATATGATATTTTATTAGAAAATAATTGGAGTTATTAATATTTGCATTCAATAATTATTAATTAAACCTTTTCCCATACAACGTCTCTCTCAAAACCTGCTGCAACACTTTTTCGCTTTCAAGCTGCCATATTCACCATAATACTTTAATTCCTTAAACATATTTTTGGTTTTTAACTATTCTCTACAATCCCAATTTCTTCCTCACTCAAACCGTACAATTCATACACCATTTTATCTATTGCTTTATCGGTTTTGTCGATTTCCTGTTTTAGGGTTTGAGCTTGTAATTTGTAGTCTTCAAAAATTTCCATCCAGTCTATTTCGTCTTTTTTGGAAAGCGTGGGTTTGGCTGTTGCTTTTATGGCTTTGTTGAGTTCCAGAATAAAAGTAGAAAAACTTTGTTCGTGCCAGTTTTCTAGCTTTTTGGTAAGTTTTTCTAATTGGTATTGACCGGAAAAATAGGAGGTGAATTTTCTGTTTACTTCTTGTAAATCTTTATTTAATAGTAATGTTTTATCTGTGTTTTCTATAAATGGAATTTGAGAAGTTGGATCTATTTTTTTGATTGGAAACTTTCTCAAATCATTTAGAATAATTTTAGGGAATAATTTTCTAACCGATTTCGCTGTATTTTTCACAAAATAGTAAGACAATAATTTACTATTTAAAACTGCTAGAATGTATTTTAATGAGATATCTGAGTTTGTTTTTTCTACAATAGCAATATTACTTCGATTGTATAAATAAATTTCTTCATTGTAAGTTGCAATTATACATTTTGGGTAATTACCTGTTATCTCTCTGACTATAATTTTTTTTCCATCAAATAAGTTGAATGTTCTAGGAGCTGCAAGGTGCTTACCATATTTTAAATATAAACCTGACCAACTAGTAAAATACCTTCCAACATCTTTTCCATCTAAATATTTATGAGTGTTATCGTCAAATTTATGGTCATAATCGTAAGGTCTGTTTACAACATCTTGAGCCGTTTGTTTTGGTTCTCCTTTATCTTTTTCATAAGCTTGTAAACCTGCTTTAATATCAACAAGACTATCCAGAATCTCTGAATTTTTATTGATTTTTAAATTTAGTTTGTCACTTTCATCATCTAAAAAAACTTTGAATTCAAAGCCTTCATTTTTGAAGAAATCTGATTGTTTTTTGGAATGAGATAAATAGAATTCATTTCCATTGTTTAATAATATTTCAACAGTGTTTTCTTTTTTTATAGTTTCTTTTTCCGCTAATAGAATTACGGTTTCAACATTTGCTGTTTCAAAAGAAAATCCAGCTAAATTAATTATCTGGTTTAGTTTGTTTGTCTCTAACAAAAACTTTCTTAATCCTTCTCCCGAATACATCATTAGCCAAGAATTTGGAATAATCAAACCATAATTTCCTTTGTCTTTTAAAATAGTAACTGATTTTTCGATGAATAACAAATAAGTATTGATTTGATATTTAGCTGATACATATTTCGATACAAAAAAGTCCTTTTCTTCTTGACGAAAATTATCTCTTGCAAAAACATAAGGTGGATTTCCAATAATCACATCAAAACCACCATTCGCAAATACTTCCGGAAATTGTTCTTTCCAGTTAAAGGCTTTGTCGCCAGCTATGGCTTTGCTGTCAATCAGCGAGTTGCCACACTTAATGTTGTTGTTCAGGCTGGTGAGTTTCCTTTTGGGTTGAGCTGTTCGCAACCAAAGGGAAAGTTTGGCAATCTCAATACTTTCGTCGTTTAGATCAACGCCATAAATGTTGTGTTCTAGGATTTGATTTTCGATATCTGGAAAGGTGAATCCACCACCAAAAAGTTGTTTATTAAGTTCATCGACATAACCGTGTTCTTTGATCAAGAAATCCAGCGCTTGGTTCAGGAAAGCTCCAGAGCCACAAGCCGGATCACAAATGGTGAGGTCGAGTAACCATTCGCGGTAGCCTTTGAGTTGTTGGTCGAGTTTTATAATTGTTGTTTCGTGGCGGTTTTTGCGTCCTTTGGCATATTCCTCGTCCGTGATTCCGAGTTCGAGTTTTTTCTCGGCGCAAAGTTTGCCAATGGTGTTATCGACAATGTATTTGGTAATGTATTTTGGGGTATAGAAAATCCCGTCTTTCTTGCGTTTGGTTTTTTGTTTGTCAAAATCATTTCCTTCAATTTCAGCATTGACACTTTCGATTTCGTTTAGCGAATGTTCAAAAATATGTCCCAGAATATTAACATCCACCTGACTTTCAAAATCATAAACGGAGAGTTTTTTGGTATGGCGATAAAGCAGCTCATCATCTATAATTACAGCGTCGAGAATGGTGTCTTGTTGAAAAAGTCCGCCGTTGTAGGCAAATATTTCTTCTTTTTTGTCGGTGCCTTTGCGACCCGTATCCAAATAATTGAAATATTGCTTGTAGCGATCATACAAGGGAACGACCATATCTAAATCTTCCAGGGCTTTCCACTCTTTTAGAATCGTTGCAATAGAGTTAGGAGCGAGTAAACCTCTATCTTCAGCGAAAAGAATAAACAAGAAACGGTCGATAAGTTTTTGTGACTTTTTAAACAGAATGAGTTTTGATGTCTTATCTGGTAACACCATCAACATCAAATTATTCCTGTTCTGTTTGACCAAATCCCGATATAATTCGCGTTTGAAAAGTGAATAATCAGCATAGAATTTTTTGGTAATATTTTCCTCTTCAACAATCGAAGCTTCTTTTATCGCCAAAGGTTTATTGGACAGAATATTATCTTTGGACAGACAGAGATAGAAGATTTCGAATTCAATGTGGGTTAATGTAAAAAGGTTGAATTCTTCATAATCCACCGCATTGTTGATATAGAATCGCAGCTTCTCGAAGTTGGAAGTAATCACATAATTACATCCCGTTTGATTGGCTTTATAATCAAAAGCTTGTTGGCGAATGCTTTCGAGGTCTTTGGTGTTGGTTCCCTTTAGGGGAGTTCTAAAAATTCATTTTTTACAGAAAAATCTAATAAGCACGAACTCCTTTTAAATGCTTTTTGAACTTTTATTTTGCTAATTTATAAATTAATTTTACATTT
>Ga0105051_10005094_pt1 | contig 14873 bp, 16 predicted proteins | sample FRY02_FD_78383 | JGI IMG/M metagenome (GOLD analysis project Ga0105051, IMG submission 78383) | Freshwater microbial communities from Lake Fryxell liftoff mats and glacier meltwater in Antarctica - FRY-02 (megahit assembly) | ecosystem: Environmental > Aquatic > Freshwater > Ice > Glacier... | reverse complement strand
GGGATTTGGACCTTTATAGCTAGTCACCGTTTCAATAGGTGGTTTTTCTACTAAGGTTTTTTTGTCCTTCATATACTCTTGAAATCGCTTAAATGTCATGACAATTCTCCTCGTACTAATTGAATTATATTATATAGTGAAAAATATTAAGAAAAATATCATTGTTAAATATTGATTTTTAAAAAAAACATGGTAGCATAAAAATCTGGATTAGGAATTTCATTTAAAAACGAAGGAGTTCACGAATGAACACGTATGTTTTTGCTGGTCTTTTTGCCTTATCTTTAGGTGCAAATGCGTATCAAGTTTACAGGATAGACAATTACAAGACTTATTCTGATTTACTTGATCAAAAAGACCGTCTTACCCAAGGTGGATACAATGAATTACTTTATTCCCACATTAATAGTTTAAAGAATGATCAATTTGAGTCTGCAAAAAGTCAGGGTAAAATTGAAGGAATTTTGTCCATAGTCAATAATACTAAACCCGAAGAAAATGATATTTCAGCAATATGGCATTCTGGTTATTATCGTGGTATGGAACAAGTTGATTATGTTAGGACAAGTTCCTATGAAGACGGATATCACAAAGCATGTGAGGATGTTAATTGTCCTGATAAGTTAAAAAGAACGCCAGATTCTAAAAAGCCATTAATAAATAATTCGATTGCTGATCCTAAAGATAGCATTGCTGAATCTAAAGATGAAAAACCAACGATTCAGTTCAAACCTTTGCCAGACAAGAAGCAACAATAAAAAGCAATGTCTTTGTGTTTCTCGAAAACCAAAGTGCATAATTTTCATTCCAAATTTGCTGTTTGGAACCTCTGGCACGGAGATCATAAAAGAGACGGAAGTGTGTTGGCTTATAATTTAGTTTTTGGTTCTCTAATTTTCCTAGGCTACTCGCCAAAATTAATCGAGATTGGGATCGAATCTTGAGCACTTCTAAATCAAGGACAAATACCCCCAGGAAACTGGGGGTTATTTTTTGTCTTTGTTCTTAATGATTAGTTCGCCAATAACTTCTATTTCGCCTACTAATTTTTGGAATTTAACTTCATCTACCTTACCAATGTCTTCCATATGGGAATGGAGTTCAGAACATAGATCTTTGTATGTTTTGCTTGCTTTACTGAGGTTGAATTTTCCATCAGCAGCATTTTTATAATGTGGTAGTTTTACAATGAAATGATAATATGTAAGCATAGCTACACCACCTTTTTCTTTTGCGTTCATGCTTATTTTTTTTGCCCCAGCATATCTTTTCTCTGCAAAATCTTCAATACTCATATCTTTCTGTTCAGATAGTAAACCTGAAAGCTTTAGCATTTCTTCATTGTAATATTTCATATTTTTCTCCTATGTTTGGCTAGATTTATATATCTTTGCTGGTAGAATAAAAGTTCATTACACGGAGGTTTGTATGACCCAATTCGAAAAATTAGAAAAATTCCTTTGGTATCTTTTTGACAAATTAGGCCTTGGTGAAAAACATAAAAAAAGACTCGAATGGGAAATCCGTGAGGTTGATGTTCAGGTTAAGGCCGATTATTTTCTTGGTCTCTATGAAAGTAAATCAAAGCTACACAATCAAAACAATATCATAATACCTTACATCCTTGGCATATGCGATGAATTCGACATAAACCACGATCCTGTTTTCGTGCAAGGTGATATGCCTGACATTGATGTGGATTATTTGTCTGAAGTTCGTGACTATCTCAAGAACACATGGGCAGTTAAAACATTTGGTGAAGATTATGTTTGCAATATAGGAAACTACACCACATATGGCATGAAAAGCGCTCTGATTGATATGGCCAGAGTTCATGGGGAATCAAGAGAGGAAATGCTTGAACTGACGAAACTTCTTGATTCTAAAGACGATGAAGGCAATAGGCTCACATGGGATAATGCACTTCGACTTTATCCTAAACTTAAAGATTATTGTGAAAAACACCCAGATATAGCAGAATCGGCAAAAAAATTAATCAATAGAAACAGAGGCATGGGACAGCATGCTGGTGGTCTTATCATAAGTTCTATTCCTCTTCATGATCTAGTTCCTTTAGTTAAGCGTAAAGATAACCCGCAGGCTAGTGCTTGGGTGGAGGGATTGAATGGACAAGATTTGCAACCAGTTGGTCTTGTCAAATTTGATCTACTTGTGATTTCTAATTTGCAGCAAATATTCAAGTGTTGTGAGCTTGTACGCTTAAGACATAATATTAAAAACATATGTGCACTTGATGGTCAGTCTGATTGGACTGATATGTTGGCATGGAGAAATGATAGTAAGTCCATAGCTATGGCAAATGATGGTGATCTAAAGTGCATATTTCAGTTTGACTCCGAGGGAATAAGAAGGCTTGTTCGTTCTGGTGGCGTTGATAGGTTTGAAGATATGGTTGCATATACTGCTCTTTATAGACCTGGTCCTCTTGGTATGCTTATGCATGAAAGATACATCAAACGGAAAAGGGGTGAAGAACAATATGTTTTACATCCTCTTTTACAGCCTATACTCGGCAGCACATATGGGGTTATGTGTTACCAAGAACAAACTATGAAAATACTCAATGTTGTTGGTGAAGTGCCTCTTCGTGATTGTGAGGTGTTGCGTAAAGCAATAAGTAAAAAAAAGGTAGATGGTTTTATTAAGTATAAGCAGTTATTTATTGTTAATGGTCAAAGAAATTTAAATTGTGAAGAAAAAGAAATTGTACACTTGTGGGATACAATAGAAAGTTTTGCCGAATATGCATTCAATGCAAGTCATGCTGTGGCATATACATACATTTCTTCAAGACTACTATATCTTAAATCTCATTATCCTCCAGAGTTTTATACTGCTGTTCTTAGCTGCGAAAATCTTAGTGAAAAGATTAAAGATTATAAGATTGAGGCAAGGCGGCACGGAGTTGATATGCACAAGGTTGATATTAATAAGTCAAAAGAAAATTTCGATCTTATAGGTGATGTTATGTATTTTGGTTTTTCAAATGTGAAAGGTATAGGAGAAAGTGTCGCAAAGAAAATAGTGGCTGGACAGCCATATTCTAATTTTGAAGATTTTCTCTATAGGTTTGGAACAGACGCAAGCGTGATCAAGTGTCTTATTGGTTTAAGATGTTTTAATGATTCCGATCCTATTACGATGTGGAAATTTTATGAACACTACAAAGATTGTTTTAATAAAATAGAAGAAAAGAAGAAGAGATTTTTGGCTAGTATGGAGTTGTATGAGGAAGAATATAAAAAGATTATGCCTAATGACATTAGGAATTTTTCTGGATTTTCTGGTGATAATCCATTTTCTGGTGAAGAATGGGAAGCTCTAAATGTTAACTCGGAGATAGAAGTTGAGAAAAAAGTAGAGAGTGATTCTGGGGAGAGTCGCATAGAAATAGAGTATATTCCTATCGTTGGAACTGATGACTTTATAGAGGTGCAGAATACACGATATAAAAAAACAATAATTGTTAAAAAGATATACAACAAGCTTAAAGAACTTAAAAAGCTTTGGGTTAGGAGGCAGAAAGCCATAGAGAGACACATTGAAGCTTGTAGGCTTGAGTTGCCAAAGCTAATTAATTTCGATTCATCTAAATATCAAATTGATAGGGCTTTTGCAAATGAACTTAAAAAAGAGACTGTTTGTGAACAGAAATATTATGGTTTTTCTTGGATGCATAGCCTTGAGAAGAGTGCCGACTTTAAGGGAATTACATATCAAACTTTGAGGAGCTACGATGGATGTATAGCACCTGTTGAGGTTGAAATTTTAAAGGTCAAGCGTTGTCTTAGCAAGAATGACAAAGAATATGTCCAAATTGTTGCAGAGGATGCAGTTGGAGAGAGCAACCGCATCAATATATTTTATGATGATTTTAAGCGTTGGAAAGAGGAATTGAAGAAAGGTAACTTAATTAGAATACGTCTTTCAGGTCCTTCGGGTGGTTTTACCAGCTACACACTGGAAAAAAACCAAAAGATTCCAAACCGTGGTTGGGCTTTAATATATCCGACAAAAGAATCTGACTTTAGAATAGTAGTTCTTTCAAAGACCGACGATGAAGACAAGTTCCAGACAGATGAGGAGGTACTTGGCCAGTTTGACGGCTTAGCCAAGTAGAAAAAATGAGTGATTTAGAAACAGTTATAGACCAAAGCAATTTTGATAAGTACTTTTTTGATGTAAGGCGTTCTACTCCACAGCGTGGTCAAGTTATGGCAAAATACACTGCCATTGCTGAGTTTGTCGATGGCATGATGAAGAAGAATATTATAGAACTTTTGCACAAAAATAAGGCTGAGGCTGCAGTTTCCGTGATGAGGAAGCTTGGTTGTGCTACTGAGTTTGATTCGATAAGGGTCGTTAGAGAAGTTTGTGACGATATTGTCTCTGGTATGTCGCTTGAGGATGTTGAGAACAAATCCTACAAATATACTTTAGAGTCTTTCTATTATACAAAAAAAGAATATCTACCATTAGACGATCCACATTGGAGTCTTATAAATATACGCAATATGGACGAGTTTCTTGACGCAGCAGATAGAAAGTGCAAAATTAATTCAAAATTAGTCGATAGTGAGACTGAATTTGAATAATTCTAGCAAAACTATTTTTATAGATACGATTTATAAGCCATCAATTGGATCTTTTGGAAAACCTTCTGGCCTAAATAATGATCGCTATATGGTTAAGAACTGGCAGTATTGTCGTGAGATATGGCATAGCCAGATGTACAATACAAAAATATTCTTCTATGCATATCCTGCATCAAAAATAAAAACTATATCTTTGTTTTTTGAGATCATAGAAAAAAAAATTAATACTCCACAATTTAGTTCTTTTGGACCAACCCAAAAGAAGCATATTATGTATATAAAGCCAAGCCCTTGGTGGCTTCGTTATGGCATGAGAAGATCTCTTTTCACTATTCTTCTTAGGTCTTCAAGTGCTTATGATCCATCAAACAAAAATTTCAATGTTGCTTTATACAGCAACTTATATGCTGAAAAAACAAAGAGTGCAATTGAACATTTCCTTGCTGGAAATACTGTATACAAAGGAAGAAAGCGTGGATGGTACAAGCAGTTTTTAGAGTCTCAGGTTGATCAAGACTTAATTAAAGTTTTACTTGTTCCTGAATATTAGATTTTCTTATGACTTTTTCATCTTCAATGTAGTAAAAACGATATAAAATATCACCTATTTCACTTATCGAAAAAAGTTCATTTATGGCTTTGTTTCTTTTCACATCATCCCATAGATTTATATCTTCCCAGAATGTTGATTCAAAATTAGTTTCAATTAAACTGGTTTTTGAAATCTTATCTACAACAAAGCTTCCGACTGGAGCATCTATTCCTGAGAATTTATGATCTTCTTTTATCTCCATATCATTTTCCATGCGTCCAATTTTTTTTTGTTTATCCATAAATTTTTTGTGACTTTGGAAATTACCAATGTAGTATTCTTCATCTATAGAATATTCTTCCCATGATGTTTTAAATTGGGTCATCATATGTTTTTTGCACATTACTGGAGCTCGTCCAATACTTGGAAGTTTTATTCGGTTTTCATTTATTGAAAATACTCTATCTTTATTTGTTTTTTCTATATGTATTCCAGAAAATGAATCCGAGTTAAATGAAATGATTTCTTCATTAATAAGGTCTGATGTAAAAAAGGTTTTTTCTTGAATTACGACATAGATTTCCGTTTTAACCAATGCTGCCATCTGATCAATCATTTTTCCCTTGGTCATTGAATTAAAGGATTCATATGATATTTTCTTTTTTGATTCTCCAATTTGAATATTTGCTAGCGATTTGATAAATTGCTCTCTCTCTTCATCTAAAGTTTTATTTTCTCCATTTAATCCAATAATTATTTCTTGTATATCGTGATTATTTCTTGTTTGTTGCAATATTGAAAAAACACATATGACTAAATCGTTCATGCTGCATTTTTCTATTGGAATAATTAATGTAGTCTTTCCTTTTTTGACTAATTTTTTCTCAAATTCACCTTGTGTTATTATTGTTTGTTGACTTCCAAATGATTCATCTATCTTTTGCACAACACCAAATTGTTCTTCATAAACATCCCAGTATTCAGTCCAATTGCTAAGAGTGTGACAATCCCACATCCAGTCAAGAAATGATGTCCAGTGTTGATAGTCTGGAGATTCTGCTTCTGAATGAGATAATTCAAACTTATATCCCATTTCCGTAATCTGTTTCAACACATGATTTCCTTTATGTTCAAAAATATATCCACAATCTCCTTTATGTGTTTCTGGATCTGGAAGTTCAAGCCTATTAGTTACTTCTCTTTTTGTTGCATAGGCTATAGTTCTTATGTGTTCATTGTAATTACCTTGTTTAGGTTCGTAGCATTGGGCTACAAGGCCTACATTTGGTTTGTTTATTTTTTCTACAAATGGTTTGAGGAATTTCTTACGCATTGGCAACATATCGTCTGTAAACCAAAATAAATGTTCCCATTCTGGCAGTTCGACCATATTCTTAAGAACCATAAAAAGAGCACCATAATCCCTTAAAACTGTGTTATAGATGGGGATGTAAAATGTTGGATTGTGCTTTAATATATTTTCTGTTTCTTTTTCATTTGGCTTTTCTCCATCGAATGTATGTATTACAACTAGTTCAACACCATATTTTTCTGCATTGTTCCATGCTCTTAGCCATTTGTCTATAAAATTCATTCTGTTGTATGTCACAACAACTGCAATTTTTCGACTTGGTATGTTTGGTATGATTGATAATTCTTTTAAGTATTTTAACAAGTCTATTCTCCTAAAACATTAAGGTATTTGTTGTATAGTTCTGCAAACTGTGGATAGCTCTCTATTTCTTTTTCAATCTCTTCAAATATTGATTTGTATTCTCTTTCTTTCTTTTCTACATAATCTTTATCATCAGTCCAACTTGCTTTTACAAAATGTATTGTTTTTTCATTTGTGAAACTTTCGATAATATATTCTTTTTCTTTAATTTCGTGAATCACCCAAGATCCTATATCTAAACTTATTCCATTGTACTCATCATCTTTTTTAGGAAATGTATCGTCAATTTTATACTCTTCATTGAATTTTAAATATTCATCATAATTTACATCTTTCATACTGTAGTCTTTTACAATATGGTATCCATACCACCTAGCTCCAAGTTGTGTTAAAATAGACTTTTTGCAAATAGAAAATGATGAATTGGCGTGTATGTTTCTAATAAATTTTAATTTATCTTCATGTATGAATGCTGAACAATGTCCATATATGAGAGGTTTTGCATTTACCATAGCTACTTTTGGATTCTTGAAAATTTCATTTGCTTCTTCGCACCAATCATTCTTCAGCACAATGACATCATCATGCATGATTGTATAGTATTCGGTATGAACCCAAGGGATTGCCATTTCTAGAGAGTGAGCATGTCCAAGCCTACTCCATGCCCTAATTACAGTTAGTGGCATATCTTTTTCTTCATCTTTTTGTTTCCATTTCATATTTCTTAATTCTTCAAGAAAACTCTGTTTTTTGTCTTGAAGTGATGGATCGCCACATCTTATATCGGGTCCATTGATGCATATCATAATGTGTTCGAGGTGTTTTTGATTACTTCTAAAAAGAAGGCTGAATATTGTCAGCATTAGAAGTCTTATTGGGCCTTGAGATGTGGCTATTATAGCTGTGTTTTTACCAGAAAGTAGTGTTGCGTTTTCGCATTCTTCTACAGTAAAAATCATATGGTCGTGACTCATTTAATGTATCCCTCATAATAATTTTATACAAATATGAGCGACGAGACAAATACATAAGTAATAAAGAAAGGATTTTAAATGATCATATGTTTTGTTTTTTTTATATCTGGCCTTGTTATTGGCTGGAATTTTTTTCCCCAACCAAAAATGGTTAGGGAACTTGTGGAAAAACTTTTTGGAAGAAAGAGTGGTGATAAATATGAGTAGTTTTCGTGATGACATTGAAAAGCTTTCTAAACAATGGGACAAAGCTTTGGAACAAGGTATCTTTGATGATTGTAAAAAACCATCAAACAACAATGGCCCTAGGGGTGTTGATTTCTTCGGCCAAATGCCGACTGTGTATGACACAAACATAAGCGATGATGATGTGGACACATGGAGCGATGCTATGTCTAATCTTGATGGGGTTCTTAATGAAGAATCATCTCCAAGTCGCAAGAGTGTAAAGAAGCACACCAAGAAGATGGCAAACACAAACAATCCTGTGTACCCCAATACCAAGGGTTCTGACAGTAAAATAAAATCAGATACCGATTTTGCTGGTGGTCCAAAACTTCAAAAATTGATTGATATGAAAGATAAGCTCCACACTCTTAAGGTTCAACTTACTAAAGATGAAACTATGGGTAAGAATATAAAAAAGATAGAAGATTCTATTGATAAAATTTCCAATGAGATTGACAAGATCAGCGATATGCTCAATGGAAGCGTCATAGACAACAAGTAAGTAAGTGGTGCAAGCATATGTTTAAACGGGGCGTATTATACTCGATACTTCTTGTTCTTGTGCTTGCTCATCTTTTGTTTGCCATAAATTGTTTTGTTCGTAGTTCTAAAAAAATACCAAATAATTTTGGACATATTTACAGTGTTTTGAGCATAAAGATTTTACCGACCAATACATTCGAGATATGTCTTTTAGACGACAAAGATGAAAAAACCATATTGGGAAAGCCTATATGTAAGATAAAATCTGGTTCGAGAAATAAAATTATAAATATTCTTAACAAGTCTGAAAGGCCAAGCGTTCTGCTTATTTCAAGGTCTGAAGATTGCTTTGTTATTGACTTTTGATGACACTTAATGGAAAAGATATTAAATTTTCTGACTGGCTTAAGTCTAATAGGTTATGGGTATTATAAATTTAATAAAGTGTGCCAAGTGCAGTTGGTCAAGACATGTCCAAAAAGACGAAGACACGGCTGATCTTTACGAGTATCAAACATGCAAGAGCTGCAAACAGTTCAGAAAATTCAGGTGTCCAAAATGTGGAAAAATAGCAAAAGAGCTGCGTGTAAGAGAATGAAACTTCTTTTAGGCTGCGACTATGCTAGTGGAAGCAGAACAAGGATGACTCCAGAATGTCGCCTTGATTCGATTTCTTTTAATGTCCACAAACTAAATAATCGTGAAAGGCCTACTGATAAACAGCGTATTATCATAGTTCCTTCATTTTGGGAGTTTGGTGTGGAGACTCTTGGCATGTCTTATTGCTTGCCACAAATCATTCATCGCAATCCAAACTGTTACATTGTAGTTGCTGGATGGCATGGAAGATCATTTCTTTATAGTAAAATAGCTGATGAATATTGGGAAATCAAGGAAAGTTATCAATGGCTTCGTGAGTATAGTGATGCTTTTCGCAACGAATCAAGAAATATAAGTAAACTTGAGCTTAAGCTTCAAGCTTATGGTCGAGTTGTTCAAGGATCTGAATTTAGTCAGATGTGTGTTGAATATGTTTGTGTTGAATGTAAAAACTCTTTTGTATCTCAAAACCATATAGATACTAAATGCTCCAAGTGCAATGGAACCAATTTAATTAAACCATTATTTGGAGATCTTTCTTCTAATAAAAAAAGATTTATTAGTATTCCAGAAATATCTCAAGAAAAGAAGAATTCCATTTCCAAATACATTAGCGGAAAGGCGGTAGGAATATTTGCCAGAAATCGCATTAGGTATGGAAGAAACCTTTCTATATCTTTCTACCAGCGTTTAATTAATATTATTAAGGATATGGGATACCAACCAATATGGATGGGCGAGAAACAGAGCGTCTATCCATGCCCAGATAAATCGATTGTTGATTTTACAACTTGTTCGGAATCTAATGACCTAGAATGTACGCTTGCTCTTCTTGAAAAGTGTAGTTTTACTATGCAGTATTACACGGCCTCGACAAGGTTGGCGGCAATGGTAAAAACTCCATGGATTCTTTTTGAAAGTGCTGATCAGCTTGTTGGAAATGGGCAAGAAGGCATGAGAATCATACTTACAACTGATCAAGATAAGAAAAAAATAGTAGTGACAAATTTCCAGAAGCTTATTGAAAACGAGAGTGAAGGAATTTCACTTTCTAGTTTGGCGGTTAAGGAACTTATGTCTGGGAACTTTGAAACCATAATCGGCATGGTTGACAATGAGTCTTTGGTTCGAATGAATATGAGTAAAATGGATTATTGGTGGAGGAATACAATAAATTGAATACAGTAGCAGATTTTCTTAAAAGATCGTCTCAAAGAAATGGATTTGTCAGAGAAAAATATGAAGAAAGAAATATACCAACTGAATTTGGCGATGTGTGCATAATGCCTTTCTTTGGTGACTTTATGGGATTATTTCTTCTTTCTGCTTTCTTTTTAAGACAATACAAATTGAAAAATAAGATTTCAAAGTATTTTATACTTTGCGGTTATCCTGGACTTGCTGGTCTTTTTCCTTATGTCGATGAATATTGGGGATTTTCTGACACCGCCCAGATTCCAAGGCTTTATGAGAAGTCTGCTGTTTGGGACAACACATCTGATATTGTTTCTGTGTACAGACGTAATCTCAATGAGTTCTTTAGAAATGTGATAGATCCAAAAGATGTTTTTTCAAATTTTTCAAATGGCTTGAAAAAACAATTTGTGTCTAATGATGTAGAAGTTTTCATGCCATTTGTTCCATCTAGTTCCATATTAGGGAAAGACTTTGTTAGGCAGATCAATCAAAGAGCTGGATTCAAGGTTCTTTTTTCTCCCACTATATTTTGCAAACAGTGGCACAATGGAAGGTCAGTAAATGTTAAGTCTAAAAAAGAGTTTTGGATTGCACTTGCAAAAAAACTTTTGGCTAACAACTATGTTCCAGTTGTTTGGCAGAGTGGTTTCTCTCATGATATATCAAGCGATTTGATTGATGATTGTGTATTCGTTGATGATAGCGACATATCTAAGGTTATGTCTGCTATGAGAGCCTGCGGTTGCGTTCTCGATGTGTTCAATGGAATATCAAGATTTGCAATTATGGCAAGGACTCCATTTGTGTGTATTGATGAGAGAGCTAGATACAACGGATTCAAAGACTATGAGTCTGAAGACCTTGCTAGTAAAAAACTTCCAAAGCAGCATATTTTTACATTCTCTACTATATTAACTAGCGGAACTATTGATATGTGGAATCAAGATATTCTACAGAATATTGTCAATAGACTTAATTTGTTTTTACCAGAATTAGATCGAGATAATTGGCCGACGACATCTGAAGTGTTGGAATTGGTTTCCTACAAAGAAGTGGTTCGTACTATAGAGCCCCTTAAATTGGGGAAAAAGTTGCTTAAGATAAGTAGAGATTGAGGTACACAATGAGATTAGTAAGAGTAGAGATGCGATACCTTCATTCAAATTGTTCACGAGAAGAAAGGGAAATGGCTTTTCGAAGGATGTTTGCCACTTTCAAAAGAGCCGTTACAGATGCTGGCATTCTTCATGATCATAAAGAACATGAGTGTTTTGAAAGTAAGCGTAGGAAAAAGCGAAAAAAATCTAGAGAGTCAGAACTTCAAAGACTCAAATTGAAGATTAGGGAGAATTTCCCAAATCGAAAGACTAAGAAAAAAGACAGTAAGTCATTAAATAAAAAGAAGAGATAGTTATGTCAAAAAAAGCAAACATATTAAGTCTTGCAATGGATTTGGAGATACAAGATAAACTCAAGTTGGTTGCCAAGAAAAGAAACATTTCTGTTTCAAAGCTTGTTAGAGACCTTGCAGAAAAGTTTATTAATGAGGAAGACAATGTAGATATGGTCATCCTAAAAATTCCAAAGTCTCTTAGACCTAACACGGAGAAGTTGAGAGAATGGATACAGCAAAGAGTGGAAATGGTAATCAAGACACTATCTGCCGTCGTGGATTGATCGATTATAAGAATCTTAGTATTGTTGAAGAATCATCTATACCTTTTGGTGGCAATGTTTCGTTTGATAATCCTATGGATATCTATAGGTTGGCAGTACATATGGAACAAATCTGTTTGGCTAAAAATGGAATTGGCCTAGCTGCTCCTCAAATCGGAATTCCGCTCAATCTTTTTATCATTATGAATGACTCTGGAAATGAGTATTATGTTAACTGCTCGTATGAGGGCGTTGGTGACAAAGTTCCATTCGTAGAGGGATGCTTGTCTTTGATTAATCTAGATGGATCTTTTAAGTACTACGAAGTCAATAGGTTTGGTAAGGTTAGGGTTGTTGGTAAGAAGCTTGTCGTTCAGCCAGGTGAGATACCTCTTGAGTTCATTGATGTCGATGAGGTTTATGAAGGTGTTAAATCTTTGGTTTGTCAGCATGAAATAGATCACATGTCTGGGATATTGATATCTCACATAGGCAAACAAGTTCATATGTATACTTCTTAGTTAATTTGATTATTTTGTTCGCAATAATGCGATTGATTAAGATAATTGCAATATTTAAATTAATTTGGAAAAAATCACACAAATATTTTTTGATTGAATATCATTATTTTTGCACTTAGTTAACTATAGATTATTTTTAAATGGTAATTTAAAATGTCAACTTATTTAGGTTTTTATTTAGGCCACGATTCTAGTATAGCTGTTTCTATTGATGGCAAAATAAAATATAGAAAATCTGAAAGATTTCTCCAAGAAAAACACCATAAGGCAAATGAAGATTTTGTTTGGAAGACTTTAAAAGATTGGGGTGTTACTAAGGTTGATTGTTGTGCATATACAGATGCTGACAATGGAAGAGGAGGTTGTGCTAAAGATGAGCTTTTTTGCAGTGGAATACTGAAAGAAATTCCAAGCTTTCGCTTGGATCATCATTACGCACATTCTTTGAGTTTGTGGCCAATTGTTGATAGTGATAAGATTGATTATGCTGTTTCGGTTGATGGAAAAGGTGATTGGAACAGAAGTGCTATGATTGTCCAATCACCAGCTAATAATCCAAAAATAATAAAAACAGAACCATTTCCATCCTTGGGTTTTGAATTTTATTTAATGGGCTTAATGCTTGGATTGAAAGGATTGGAAAATGACTTAGCTGGAAAATTAATGGGTTTACAATCATATTCAGATATAGAAATAGAAAAGTTTGGTCTTCCAAGACTCATCAATACAAATTATAAGAATTTCAACATAGATGGTTTCACATTGAAATCCAGTATTGATGGTAATTACAATAATTACAATGAATGGCATGAATATTGGTGGGAATACTTATTGAAGATATTTGATGGCTTGCCTAGAGATTCGACGATAGCTTATACTGGTGGTTGTGCTCAAAATTCAGTTTATAATTATCGTTTAAAAAAAATATTTCCTAATCTTCACATTCCTCCGCATTGTTACGATGGTGGTTTGCCACTTGGTTGTTTGGAATTTTTAAGAATTCACTTCAAACAAGATAAATTTGACAAGACAGATTTCCCATTTTGGCAAGATGATTTAATTGAAGAACAACCGAATCAAACTACAATTAAAAAAACTGCGGAACTTATAGCTAAGGGTCACATTATAGGCTGGATGCAAGGTCGTGGAGAACTCGGACCTAGAGCGTTGGGTAATCGTTCTATTTTAATGAATGCAACTATAGCAGAAAACAAAAACACACTAAATCAAAGAGTAAAAAAAAGAGAACCTTGGCGGCCTTATGCTGGAAGTGTGCTAAAAGAATTTGCAAAAGATTACTTCGATATGGACGAAAGCAAGTATATGCTTTATGCTTGCAAGGTGCTTAATGATAAGATACCGGCTATAACACATGTCGATCAAACGTGCAGAATGCAAACAGTAGAATATGGACCATTTTACGAATTGATTAAAGAATATTATAAAATAACTGGCATCCCGATATTGTTAAACACTTCTTTAAATGTAATGGGAAAACCGGTTGCTTCTCATGCTTGGAATGGCGACTTCTTGAATTATTGCCAATTAGATAGTTTGATAGTTGGCAATAAAATATATAAAGGAATAAAGCTGTGATTCCAATTATAATAAACAATAGAAATCGAGTTTCAACTCTAAAAAAACTTATTGATTCAATTCCAAAGAATAACACTAGAATTATTGTTCTAGATAATGATTCTACCTTTGAACCATTGCTTGATTATTATTCTGAATTGCCAAAAGAAATAACTCTTGTCAAATTAAATTCTAATTTAGGACAACAAGCATTGTATCGTTGGGATGGTTACAAAAATCTTGAGGATCAATACTTTATATACACGGATTCGGACTTGGTTGTTTCGGAAGATTGTCCTAATGATTTTTTAGAAATCCTTTTAGAAACTAAAAAGAAATACAAACAATATAACAAAATAGGCTTGGGTTTAAGAATAGATGATTTGCCGAATCATTATGCGTTTAAGCAAAAAGTAATAGATTGGGAATTACAATATTGCAATGAATTTATTTATGACGATGAATTTAAAGTTAAGTTTTGGATAGCACCTGTGGACACTACATTTGCTATGTATGACAAAAAAAACAACGCTGGATTAAACTATTCAATTTGCAACTGCTTAAGGACTGATTTCCCTTATATGGCCAGACATTTACCGTGGTATACAGATAGTTCCAATTTAGATACAGAAGAAAAATATTACATGAAAAACGCTACAGCTAAATTTATGACGGCCAAAGGAGAAACTTTAGTTGGCCATTGGACTCATATTCATAAAGAATATCAAGCTACAAAAGGATCTTTGATGTAAGTTTATCTTTTTCAGCATAGTGACAGCCCCTAAAACATGGTAGTCCTGAATTGCTATTTCTTTG
>Ga0105051_10005085_pt1 | contig 14898 bp, 14 predicted proteins | sample FRY02_FD_78383 | JGI IMG/M metagenome (GOLD analysis project Ga0105051, IMG submission 78383) | Freshwater microbial communities from Lake Fryxell liftoff mats and glacier meltwater in Antarctica - FRY-02 (megahit assembly) | ecosystem: Environmental > Aquatic > Freshwater > Ice > Glacier... | reverse complement strand
ATCGAGAGCGCCATGCTTGCTCACGGGGGAGCCCACGCGCTGTTCGCCATATCGGCCGCCGCTGGGCTGGTTCCCTGGTAACGGTGCGCGATCTACGCGGTCTCCTGACGGGCCGTTAACCAATGGGCGCTAGTGCTTCCCAGGTTATTGGGGGAGGCCGCCGTGCCCTTGCTTTCGCATCCGACCACCGGGGTAGCCCGCAACGATCGCCTGGCTCTTGCGCTTCTGGCCGGGCTGGCCCTGGCAATTATCCCGCTCGGCGCATTGTTGGCGCAAGGCACCCAGCAACAGTCTTACACTATTGCCGAAACCGGGCGGACTTACGCCGGGCTCCAGCAGGCGGTCGATGCGATCGGCGACCGCGCGGGCACCATCCGCATCGCGCCGGGCCGCTATCGCGACTGTGCGGTGCAGGTGGCCGGTTCGGTGACATTCGTCGCGCAAGTCGCGGGCGAAGCGGTATTCGACGGGGCCGCCTGCGAGGGCAAGGCAACGCTGGTGCTGCGCGGGCGCAGCGCCCAGGTCAGCGGCCTGACTTTCGCCAATGTCCGCGTGGCCGACGGCAATGGCGCGGGGATCCGGCTGGAGGCGGGCGATCTGGCGGTCAGCCAGTCATGGTTCCGCGATAGCCAGCAGGGCATCCTCACCGCCAACGACCCGGCAGGCTCGCTGCTGGTCGAAAAGAGCACCTTTACCCGGCTGGGCACCTGCGAAGGTCCGGGCGGCTGCGCCCATTCGATCTATGTCGGCGATTACGGTGCGCTGACCGTTCGGCGCTGCCGGTTCGAAGCGGGGCGCGGCGGGCACTACGTCAAGAGCCGTGCCGCGCGGATCGAGATCACCCAGTCGAGCTTCGACGATTCGCGCGGGAAGGGGACCAATTACATGATCGACCTGCCGGCCGGGGCGATCGGACGGATTGCGGAAAACTGGTTCGTCCAGGGGCTCGACAAGGAGAACTACAGCGCGTTCGTCGCGGTTGCCGCCGAGGGTAGTGTCCGCAGCTCGAACGGCCTCGCGATTGCGGGCAACGACGCGCGGCTCGCGCCCGGAGTGGAGCGCACCACGGTGTTTGTCGCCGACTGGTCGGGCGACCGGCTTGCGCTGGGCGAAAACCGGCTGGGGTTGGGCTTGAAGCGCTTCGAGCGGCGCTAGAGCCCTTCCCGGCTGGGTAGGCCCACCGTGATTGCCCTGTGAAGGTTCGCGGGGAGGAGCGGCGTGAAGCGCGGGCTGGTTGCCAGTGCAAGCGTCGCGACGCTCCTGCGGGCCTTCACAGGGCAACCCCTTTGGGGCGGGCCGCTTTTGGCCCATTGCCGCGTTGCTCGTCGGTCACAATATGCTCGCATTGCTCTCTCCTCGCGCCTTGCACTGGGCCAAAATCGGCTCCGTCACGGTGGGTCTACCCAGCCGGGAAGGGCTCTAAACCTTCGCCAGCGCTTCCCCCCAGCTCGCCAGCCGGGCCGCCCGCACTTCCGCCGACATCGCCGGGTCGAAGCGCCGCACCGGTCCGCGCATTGCCGTTGCCGCTTCTTCCAGACCGGCGAACCAGCCGGCCCCTGTTGCCGCGAGCATCGCTGCCCCCAAAGCCGTGGTCTCGACGAAAGCGGGGCGCTCGACCTCCAGCGCCAGTACGTCGGCCAGATCCTGCGCCAGCCAGTCGTTGGCGCTCATCCCGCCGTCGATTTTCAGCTTCGACCAGATCGCCCCATCGGCAGCGAACGCGGTCATCAGATCGTGCGTCTGGCCCGCCATCGCTTCCAGCGCAGCGCGGGCGAGGTGCGCGCGGGTGGTGGCGAAGCTGATCCCGGTGAGTGCGCCCCGTGCCTCGGGCCGCCAGTGCGGCGCGCCGAGGCCGGACAGCGCGGGGACCAGCACCACCCCGCCGCTGTCTGGCACCGAGGCGGCGAGCGCGGCGGTCTCCGAAGCGCTGGCGATGATCCCCAGACTGTCCCGCAGCCACTGGATCAGGCTCCCCGCGACGAACACCGAGCCCTCGAGCGCATAGCTGCGCGTGCCGCCCAATTGGCACAGCACCGTGCCAAGCAGCCGATGGCACGAGCGGGGCAGCGCGGTACCCATGTTGGCCAACACGAATGCTCCGGTGCCGTAAGTGGCCTTGACCTCGCCCGGAGCGAGACAGCCCTGGCCGATGGTCGCGGCCTGCTGATCGCCCACCAGGCCGCGGATCGCGATTGCGCCGTCGAACAGTCCGGGTGCGGTATCGCCAAAGTGGCCCGCGCAATCGACCACTTGCGGCAATGCCCCGCGCGGCACGCCAAACAGATCGCACAGCCCATCGTCGAACTGCGCGCCATCCAGCGCCAGCAGCAACGTCCGGCTGGCGTTGCTCGCGTCAGTCAGATGCAAGCCGCCCCCCGAATCCTTGGCAGTCAGCTTGAACACCAGCCACGATTCGACCGTGCCGAAGGCCAGCCGCCCGGCCTCGTTCGCCGCCGCGACCTCGCCCGAATGGTCGAGCAGCCAGCGCATCTTGGTCCCCGAAAAATAGGGATCGAGCAGCAACCCGGTGCGACGCTGGACCTCCGCCTCGTGTCCGCCTGCGCGCAGCGTGTCGCAGAATTCGGCGGTGCGGCGGTCCTGCCAGACGATCGCGCGGGCCAGCGGTTCGCCCGAGTGGCGATCCCACGCGACCACGGTCTCGCGCTGGTTGGTGATGCCAAGCCCGGCAAACCGCGCCGTCCCGCCCGCCCCGCTGACCACCTCGCGGGCGCAGGCCAGCGTCGATTGCCATATCTCCTGCGGGTCATGCTCGACCCAGCCGGGCTGCGGATAGTGCTGCGCCAGCGCCCGCTGTGCGACCCCCACCAAGGCCCCGTCACGCGCAAAGGCCATCGCCCGGGTCGAAGTGGTGCCCGCATCGAGCACGAGGATCAGATCGGTCATCTCCGCTTTCTGCCAAAATTCGCTGCGGGATGGAAGTTGCGCGCAAGACCCGCCATACCCCCCGCGATGGACATTCCTCCCCAGCCGTGGCCGACCGGCCTTGCCGAGCAATGCGAACCGCTGGTTCGCCGGGTGCTCGCGCCCAATCCCTCGCCCTATACGTTCACCGGGACCGAGACCTATGTGGTCGGCGCGGGGGCCGAGGTCGCGGTGATCGATCCCGGCCCGGCGGGGACCGGAGAAGCGGGTCATGCTGACACGAACGGAGATGGCCATGTAAGCGCGATCCTCGCCGCGATCGGCGACGCCAAACTGGTCGCGATCCTCTGCACGCATACGCACCGCGACCATTCGCCCGCCGCCGCCCCGCTCAAGGCGGCGACCGGCGCGCCGATCATCGGTTGCGCGCCGCTGGTGCTCGCCGATGACGGCCCGCGCGCCGACGCTGCGTTCGATCCCACTTACGCCCCCGACCGCATCCTGGTGGACGGCGAGCGCCTTACCGGGGACGGCTGGACCATCGAAGCGGTCGCCACCCCCGGCCACACCTCCAACCATCTGTGCTATTCGCTGCTCGAGAGCGGCGCGCTGTTTACCGGCGATCATGTGATGGGCTGGTCGACCAGCGTGGTCTCGCCCCCCGATGGCGACATGGCGGCCTATATGGTGAGCCTGCAAAAGCTCCACGACCGCGAGGACAGCGTCTATTACCCGGCGCACGGCCCCCCGGTGACCAACCCGCGCCAGTTGGTGCGCGGGATGCTCGGCCACCGCCGCCAGCGCGAGAGCCAGATTCTCCGCCTGCTCGGCACCGGCGCACAGCCGATCCCGGCAATGGTGACGCAAATGTACAAGGGCCTCGACCCGCGCCTCCAGGGCGCCGCCGGACGCTCGGTGCTGGCGCATCTGATCGATCTGGAACGGCAAGGGCGGGTGAACCGTTCGGGTGACATATGGACGATCCAAATCTAGCTCGCGAGGGCCTGACCCGCCCCACCGCAGCCGAGCGCGACGAAGCCACCGCGCGACCCGCCCCCCATGTCGCGAGCCTTGCACGGACCTCGGCGCTGCCGTGGCTGCTGCTCCTCGTTGCGGTTGCGGCGCTGGGCTGGTCGCTGTTCAAACCCGAAAAACTCGGCGATCCGCTCGCCACCAGCCTCGTCGCGTTCGAAAAGCAGAACCGCCTGACCGTGTTCAGCGCGCAACTGGCGCCCGTCGTGGCGAGCGACGACAGCCGGATATTCGGGCTGGTAAAGTCCAAGCAGGTCGCGGTCATCCCGGCGCGGGTCGACTATACGCTCGACCTCTCGGCCATGACCCGCGACCGCCTGGCGTGGAACCAGGAGGCCAAAACCCTCTCGGTCCTGCTCCCCCCGCTCAAGGTCACCCGCCCCAACCTCGACGAAGCCCGCGCGCAGTATCTGCGCGAAGGCGTGTTCATCACCCGTGAGGCGCAGGACAAGCTCAACCGCAATACCACCCGGCTGGCGGAGCAACAGGCTACAACGCAAGCCGCCAACCCGGTTCTGATGGCGCTGGCGAAAGCGGCGGCGAAGGACGCAATCCGCCAGAACCTGGCGATCCCGTTGCAAGTGGCGGGCTATGGCGAGGTGAAGGTGCAGGTGCGGTTCGATGGAGAGGCGGGGTAAGACCCTGTCCGTCATCCCGCGCCACCGCCAGACGGCATTGCCCTTCAGCGCCTTAAAACAATGCGCCTGATACGCTCTAGAATGCCCATCAGCCAACCTTCCGAGCTCGCGTCGGGCTCTGGCTGGCCCGATTTGATGCGCGCACGAAGACTGTGCGGAGTGGCCGTCGCTGCCTGGGGCAGAGCGCTTTCGGTCGATGTTTCGGGCGAGCTTTCAGCCGACACTTCAACCGGCGCTTCGGTCGACACTTCAGCGAACATGGGCTCGTCGATCCGCTCCGGGGGTGCCGCAGCACCGTCCCCGGCGTCGAAGACCGCCTCCTCGACAATCTCGGTGTCGAGGTCCGCGCGGACGAGCACACCGGCCTCCTGTGGCAAGTCGTCCGGCAAGGTGGCATCGAGCGTCTGGAACCGGGCTTCCGGCGCGTCGGTGTCCGGTTCCGCAACTTCGCCGAACGCATCCCGCGAATGGGATGCGTTGACCGGTTCAGCGTACTGAACGGAGTCCATGACTGCTTTCAGCATGGTCTCGTCATCGATCCCCATCCGCTGCGCTGCCGCCAGTTCGGTGCAGCGCGCGCCCTCTTCGGCCTCCTGCGTGTCCAGCACCATGACCGGCGCCTTGCCCGCGCGGCGCATGGTGAGGGAGAGCAGGCTGGCCTCGCCCTTCGAACCGTCGCCGCCTTCATCGTCAGCCGGTTCATCGTTCGCCCGGTCCCCGTCCGCCAGCTCCCCGTGCGCCCGCCCTTCGTCGTCGTATCCCGGGGCCCGCGCTTGGCCGGTCAGTTCGGGGGCTGAAGTCACAACCGGACATTCATCGCTGCCGATCACGGGCGCATCGAAAAAGGGGTAGACGCCGTCGCACGCCGCGAAGACGCACAACGACCGCGGCAGGCCTTTCTGGCGGATGGTGTCGCGCAGCGCCTGGTGAATCAGCGCCGCCAGAAAGCATGAGCCGATCGAGCCGGCCCGGATTTCGTCCTCGGCGGGATCGGGAGTGTCGCACAGCCGCGCCTCGAGTTCGACGATCGCGCCGTAGAGGTCGTCGATGCCCTTCACCGACAGGGTTGCGTCGGTGGCCCGGTAATCTCCCTGCAGCTCGAAGCCTTCGCGCGAATAGCCGTCGAGGAGATCGTGGCGGGTCGCCTCGCTGAACGGGTAGGCGTCATCGGTGAAATAGAACGTCTTGATGAAGGGGCGCAATTTGCCACCATTCGGGACGGGCCCGCCCAGTTTCCGTGCATCGGCGAGTGTCACGCCGATGGCCGTGATCGGAAAGTTCGAACGGCCGTGATCGAGCAGGCGGTCTTCGAGCCGGTGCCACCCGCCGATTTCCAGGTCTGCCGATGTGATTTCCAGGAACCGTTCGGGCAGGATTTTCCCCACGCCTGCGGCAGAGCCGAGCAAGCCGCGCAACCGCTCCACCGCCTCGTCGACCTGGTCGAGCCGAAGCATGTCTTCGATCGACAGCCGAAAGTCATTCTCGACCATTCCTTCGATGGTGATGATGTCCACCCGTGGTGCTCCGACTGCGCTGATCGGCGACAATCGGCCACAATGGTTGATTTGCGGTTACCCGGTTGAGAATGCCCCAGCGCAGGCGTAAACTCCTTGGGCAATCGGGAGAAGTCCTATGGCAACGATCGCATTCGGCCCTGCACCGCGCGGCGACGCGCCCGCCGCCGACCACCGCTTTGCCGCCACTTTGGCCATCGCGATGGCGGTGGTCGTGATCGCGGGATTTTCGACGCAACTGGCACTGGGCCGATCGACCTTCGAATCGCCGCTGCGGGTCCATGTCCACGCCGTCGTATTCATGGGCTGGGTCGCCCTGTTCGTTGCGCAGGCATGGCTGGCCACCCGTGGTCCGCTGGCGCTGCACCGCAGGCTCGGCTGGATCGCGGCGGGGTGGATGGCGCTGATGGTAGTTACTGCGTTGACCGTCATCGTCGCTGCGGCACGCAACGGTACCGTGCCGTTCTTCTTTGCCCCGCAGCGTTTCGTGATTTCCAACCCGGCCTCGATGATATGCTTCGTCGCGCTGACCGGGACCGCGATCGCCCGGCGGCGCGAGACCGCCTGGCATGCCCGGCTGCATGTTTGCGGAATGGCGGCGATCATGGGGCCTGCGTTCGGTCGGTTGCTGCCGATGCCGTTGTTGATCCCCTGGGCCTTCGAGTGTGCAGTTGCGGGGGGACTGCTGTTTCCGCTGGCCGGGGCACTGCGCGACCGGCGAGTGTTGGGTCGGGCGCATCCGGCATGGTGGTGGGGGATCGGCGCGATCCTCGCCACGATGGTCCTGTCGAACACCATCGCCCGCACCCCACTGGGCGATGCGATCTACGCGGCCGTCACCGCTGGCTCGCCCGGCGCGGCAATTCCGGGGCCAGCCTATCCGCCGCTGCCCGACACACCCTTGCGCACCGGGCGCTGAGCGGCCACCTAGATGCCATGACCGCACAGCCCCAGACCCTTACCGGCGTCGACATCCGCGCCGAGATCGACCGCCTCCGCAAGGAGCGCAACGCCGTGATCCTGGCGCATTATTATCAGCGCCCCGAAATCCAGGACATCGCCGATTTCGTCGGGGACAGCCTCGAACTCAGCCGCAAGGCGGCGGCGACCGATGCCGAAGTGATCGCCTTCTGCGGGGTCAAATTCATGGCCGATACCGCCAAGATTCTCTCGCCGCAAAAGATCGTCGTGCTGCCCGATCTCGACGCCGGGTGCTCCCTTGAGGATTCGTGCCCGCCCGACAAGTTCAAGGCGTTCCGCGAGGCGCATCCCGATCACATCGCGCTGACCTACATCAACTGCTCGACCGAGGTGAAGGCGCTGTCTGACGTCATCGTCACCAGTTCCAGCGCCGAGACGATCCTCGACCAGATCCCGCGCGACCAGCCGATCATCTTCGGGCCGGACCGGCATCTGGGCGGCTATCTGAACCGCAAGTTCGACCGCGAGATGCTGCTGTGGCCCGGCGTCTGCATCGTCCACGAGGCCTTTTCGGAGACCGAGCTGCTCAAGCTGATGGCGCGCCACCCGGGCGCGCCGGTCGCCGGGCACCCCGAATGCCCGCCGCACATTATCGACCATTGCGACTATGTCGGATCGACCAGCGGGATCCTCCAGTACGCCAAGACCTTCGAGGGCGACACCCTGATCGTCGCTACCGAGCCGCACATCATCCACCAGATGGAGCTGGCGGTGCCCGGCAAAACCTTCATCGGTGCGCCGGGCGCGGACGGCAACTGCAACTGCAACATCTGCCCCTACATGGCGCTCAACACGATGGAGAAGCTCTACGTGTCCTTGCGCGATCTGCAGCCGCAGATCGTGATCGAGGAAGGGCTGCGGCTGGCCGCAAAGAAAAGCCTCGACCGGATGCTGGAGATGGCGAGCGGGACGGTCGGAATGGGCGATCTGGGGGCGATGCCGTTCCGGGCGGCGATCTAGCGCTTCACCCCACCGGCAGCCCCAGCACCAGCGCACGGACATATTTCACCGGCGGCGAGCCGTGGCTCAGCACCGCGTCGTTGTAGCGGCGCAAGTCGAAATCCTTGCCCCACCGCGTCTTCGCTTCCTCGCGCAGCGCCATGTGCCCGGCATAGCCGGTGAAGTAGCTGAGCAGCTGGACCGACGACAGGTTCGCGCGGGTCCATTTGCCCGCCGCCTCGCGCTCCTGCTGGAACGCGCCCTGCATCATCAGCGTCATCGCCGCATCGCGGGTCATGCCCTCGGTATGGATACCGATATCGAGCAGCGTGTTGGTGATCGAGCGCAGCCGCATCTTGAGCATCGTCAGCTTGAACAGCTTGCCGTCGAGCGTGTCGGCCCCGAGATAGCCGTGCTCGCCCATCAGCCGCTCGGCATAGACCGCCCAGCCTTCGATGAACGGTCCGGACGACAGCACCGCGCGCAGCACGCTGGGGTGGCGATTGGCGTGATCGAGCTGGAGATAATGCCCTGGCATCGCCTCGTGCACCGAAAGATCGTGGATCATGTAGTCGTTGTATTCCGACAGGAACGAGGTCGCCTGTTCGTCGCTCCATTCGGCGGGAATCGGCGAGACCGCGTAGAAATTGTCCAGCCCGCGTTCCAGCGCGCCGGGCGGGTCGTCATAGGCCACCGCGAAGCCCTGCTGGAACTTGGGCATGGTGATGATCTTCACGGGGCCGTCGGGCATCCGGATGAAGCCTTTGGCGCGGACGAACGCGGTGGCTTCGGCCAGCGTTTCGCGGGCGCGCTCCTCCAGCCGGTCGCGCGATGGGCGCTGGGCATAGGACAGCGCCAGCGCGGCTTCGATTCCGGTCTGCTGCTGGTCGGCGCTGGGCCGGTCGGGAAGAGGGGTGCCGAGCAGGTCGCGCGCGATCTCGTACATCTCGGCGCGTGCCTCGGCCTTGGCGGCCACCGCGCGGGCTTTCAGCTCGGGCCGGGTAAGGTCGGACTGGAGCGCGAACCGCATCTTCTCGTCGTAGCGCTCGGCGCCAAGCCGGAACTCCCCCTTCGCCTGAGGCACCAAAGTGCCATCGATCCAGCGCTGGTGTTCGGACACCGTCTTTTCCAGACCCGCAAAGGCCGCGTCGAAGCGTGCGCGCTCGGCCCCAGCCAGTTCGCCCGCGCGGGGGACCAGCATGTCGCGCGCGATTTCGACGATCCCGCCGTTCTGCTTCGCCAGCGTCTCGGCCCAGACTTTCGGCACCCGTGCGGGCACGAGTTGCTTGCGGACTTCGGCGAGATAGCCGGGCAGCGCCTCCATCCGCGCGGTGGCGGAGCGCAGCCGCACCGGCCACGGCGCGAAATCGCGTGCGGCGAGGCGGTAGAGGCTGCTGCCCGCTTGGTCGTTATAGCCGGTCGCGTCCCACCCCCAGGTTTCCATGCGGTCGTTCGACCACAGTTTGTAGCGCAGCTCGTTGTCGAGCAGCGCCAGATCGACCTGGTTGTCGCGGCTCAGCCCGCCGCGGTCGAGCCGGGCCAGTTCGCCCAGCAGCGCGCGCCATTCGCCCTCGCGCGCGGCACGGCCCGCTGCCGAAATGTCGGGCAGCTTGTCGTCATAGCGGTGTTCGCCAAGGCCAGTGGCTTCGACCGGCGAGAGGCGGGTCAGCGAGGCGATGTAGCGCTCACCGATCGCGGCAAACTGCGTGTCGGCGCTGGTCGCCTGCAAGGTGGCGATCTCGCGCGGTGCCGTGGTTGCACACGAAGCCAGCGCGAGCGCCGATACGGCCACGATCAGGTGCTTCACGACGGTCTCTCCCAAACAATTCGGTTTCATTCGTTACCAAGCGGTGGGCGCTGCGTCGATTGCAAAGCCGCCCGGGTCCCGCGCGCCGCCGGTTGATCGCCGATCCGCGCCAGCACCAGCGCGCCTGCCAGCATCACCATCCCCGCCAGATCGAGCAGGCCGAGCGTTTCGCCGAAGACGAACCAGCCGATCAGCACCGCAATGCCCGGCTGGGTCAGCAGCGCCACCCCGACCACCAGCGGGGGAAAATGCTTGAGGCTGAACACCAGCAACCCCTGCCCGATCACCTGGCTGCCCAGCGCGAGCGCGAGCAGCGGCCACCAGCCAGAACCGCCTGAGCCCGGCCAGATGGGCTCGCCGCGAACCAGCGCGATGGCCAGCAGCACCGGCGCTCCCGCGATGCTCGACCAGGTCAGCAGGCTCCAGCTGCCCAACCGCGCGCGCGCGCCCTGCAGCAACAGGATATAGAACGCATAGAGAAACCCGGCGAGGATGCAGAACAGATCGCCCGCCAGGGTTGCGGCGCCGATCTCGAGACTGCGACCGAGCAGGATGGCCGCCCCGGCCAGCGCGGACAGGACGCCCAGGGCTTCGAACGCGCGGGGCCCACGCCGCGCTACGATGAGTCCCCAGGCCATCAGGATCACACTGCCCGCATTGCCGAACAGCGCGGCATTGCCCAGCCGGGTCTGGCCGATCCCGATGTGCCAGCTCCCCAGATCGAGCGCGAACAGGACGCCTGCAGCAAAGATCGCCAACCAGGTCTTCGTACCGAAACCGGTCAGCGCCTGACCTTCGCGGCGGGCCAGCAACGCCAGCAACGGGATCGCCAGCGCCAGCCGCCAGAACCCTGCGGAAATCGGCCCGCTGTCGGCCAGCCGCACCGACCATGGCCCCAGCGCCAGCGCGAAATTGCCAGCGAGCAGCGCGGCGAGATAGACCCAGCGCGGCCGGTCCCGTCCTTCGTCGTGTGCGGCTCTCATCGTTCCAGCCCTAGCCACCGCCGGGCGAGCGCCAAGCGATTTCGCGCGCGGCGAACAGCGCAACTTTGCGCGACGAAAGCACCGCTCGGCTTGCCCGGGCCGACGAATTTCGCCATGCGCGCCCATTCCCAGGATTGCGAAAGCCACCCGCCCAATGACGAACGCCTTGCTCCAGTCCATCGAACTCGGTGCGATTTCCGCGCCCAATCGCGTTATCATGGCCCCGCTGACGCGCGGTCGTTCCGATCCCGGTTCAGTCCCCAATGCCATGATGACCGAATATTACCGTCAGCGCGCGGGGGCCGGACTGATCATTTCCGAGGCGACCGGGATCAGTGTCGAGGGGCTGGGCTGGCCCGCCGCGCCGGGCGTGTGGAACGCCGCGCAGACCGAAGCGTGGAAGCCGGTGACCGAGGCGGTTCACGAAGCAGACGGGCGGATCGTGCTGCAGTTGTGGCACATGGGGCGGCTGGTCCACCCCGATTTCCTCGGCGGTGAGCTGCCGGTTTCGGCCTCGGCGGTGCGCGCGCCGGGCCACGGACACACCCCCACCGGCCGACAGGAACTGGTCACCCCGCGCGCGTTGCGGCTCGACGAGATACCCCGGATCGTGGACGACTATGGACGCGCCGCCCAGCACGCGAAAGACGCCGGGTTCGACGGGGTCCAGCTTCACGGGGCCAACGGTTATCTGATCGACCAGTTTCTGCGCGACAACACCAACCTGCGCGACGATGCCTATGGCGGTGCTCCCGAGAACCGGGTGCGGCTGATGCGCGAAGTGCTGGAGCGGCTGATCGCGGTGTGGGGCGATTCGGGCCGGGTCTCGATCCGCCTCTCGCCCAACGGCGAATCGCAGGGCGCCGATGACAGCAATCCCGCCGCCGTGTTCGGCGCAGCGGCGCGCGTGCTCGATGAGTTGAAGATCGGTTTCCTCGAACTGCGCGAGCCCGGCCCGGAGGGTACGTTCGGCGCAACCGAGGTGCCCGCGCAAAGTCGGCTGATCCGTTCGATCTACAGCGGGCCCTTGATCCTCAACAGCGACTATACCGCCGCGAGCGCCGAAGTGATGATCGCAGAGGGTCGCTGCGACGCGGTCAGCTTCGGACGGCCCTATATCTCGAACCCCGATCTGGCCGAACGGATCGCTGTGGGGGCCGAATGGGCTCCCAACGTGGGCGCGCCCAAAAGCTGGTATGCGCCGGGGCCCGCGGGCTACATCGACTATCCGGCTATGGACGAGGCGATGTCCCAGCCGCTTGCGGCGGCGGCCGACTGAGAGGCATGGCAAAAACCCCACGCTCCTGGCTGTTCGTCCCCGGCGACAGCGAAAAAAAGCTTGGCAAGGCCGGCGCCACCGGGGCCGACGCGATCATCGTCGATCTGGAAGATTCGGTCACGCCGCAGAACCGGCCGGCAGCGCGCGCTTTGACGGGCGAGTGGCTGCGCGGCGCGGATCGTTCAGCGCAACAGCTGTGGGTGCGGATCAACCCGCTCGATGGACCCTACTGGCGCGACGACGTGGTCGCGGTTCTGGGATCCGCACCGCTCGGCCTGATCGTGCCCAAGGCCGAGGGACCCGCGCAGCTCGAGCAGTTTGCGGTCGAGCTTGCCGAACTCGAAAGCCGCTGCGGCCTTCCCGCCGGTGTCACCAAAATCCTCCCGCTGGTCAGCGAGACTGCCGCTTCTGCGGTTACCGTGCCGGGCTATCTCGGGGTTCCGCTACCGCGCCTAGCGGGCATGATGTGGGGCGCGGAAGACCTTTCGGCGGCCATCGGGGCGGCGCGCAAATATGGCGATGACGGGCACTGGACCGACACCTTCCGGATGGTCCGCGCGACCGTGCTGCTGACCGCCCATGCTTGCGGAGTTCCGGCGATCGACACGCTCCACGCCGATTTCCGCGACGAGGCCGGTCTCGAACGTTTCGCCCGTGCGGCGCGGGCCGATGGCTTTGCCGGAATGCTGGCGATCCACCCGGGGCAGGTCCCGGTGATCAATGCCGCGTTCACCCCCAGCGAAGCCGAGCTGGCGGGCGCGCGCGCGATAATCGCCGCTTTCGCCGCGCAGCCCGAAGCGGGGACGCTGTCGCTCGACGGAAAGATGCTCGACAAGCCGCACCTCGAACTGGCGCGACGGTTGCTGGGCGAGGGATAGCGCCCGGCGTTCAGAGAGCTGGCGGCGTTGCCAAAACCGGGGCCGATGCCGCTGCTGGAGGTTCCGCTGCGTCGGCTTTTTCAGGCGTTTCGGCGACTTTCGGCTCCCCCGCAGCCGCCGTGGCTTTCACCGCCGACTTATCGCCTGCTTCATCCTCACCCTCCTCCGATACCTTCGGCGCGGCCAACGGCGCTTCGGATTGCAGACGATCGGTTTGCAGCATCGCGTCGCTGGCCGAGCCGGGCAGGATCTTGCCCGCCGCCGCGTCGCGCTCGTCGGTTTTGCCGCCGCTCCCGCAGCCGCCAAGAACCAGGGCAAGGACAGCAATCGAAAGTCGGATCATCGGGTCGGCTCCACCGGCGGACAGGGACGTTCGAGCGCGTCGAGGAAATCGCCGACGCGCGCGCGCAATGCCGCATCCCATGCCTGTGGCGCAACCGGCTTGCCGAGCCGGGCCATGCTGGTGACCCCGAACGCCTCGATCCCGCACGGCACGATCCCGCCAAAATGGGCAAGGTCCGGGTCCAGATTGACCGAGAAGCCGTGCATCGTCACCCAGCGGCGCACCCGCACTCCGATCGCGCCGATCTTGGCTTCGCGCCCGTCGATGTCGCGGGTCCAGATGCCGATCCGCCCTTCGGCGCGCCAGCTCTCGACCCCGAAATCGGCCAGCGTGGCGATCACCCAGCCTTCGAGCGCATGGACGAAGCCGCGCACATCGCGCACGCGGGGTGACAGCGGGCGGGGGGTCAGGCTCAGCAGGACATAGCCGATCCGCTGACCCGGCCCGTGATAGGTATAACGCCCGCCGCGCCCGGCCTTGACGACCTCGAAGCGCGGATCGAGCAGCTCGGCGGGGTCGGCGCTGGTCCCGGCGGTATAGACCGGGGGATGTTCGAGGCACCAGATCAGCTCGCGCGCCGTGCCGTCGTGGATCGCCGCGTTGCGAAGCGTCATGCGATCGAGCGCGGCACGGTAAGGCACCGGCTCGCCCTCGCTCAACCATTCGATGTTGCCGAAGCCTGTCATGCTCGAGTTTGCCATGATCGCGCCTTGCGTGGCGGCAATGGGGGGGCTTATCAAGGGCCGACAGCCTATCACGGGCACGAAAGCGAGATCCAGATGACCAGGCTCGACAGCAACGCCGCGTGGAAAGAGGCATCGGGCCAGGTCTCGACCAACCGCGATGTGTTCCTTGCGCTGGCGGGCGTGTTCTTCGTCGTGCCCAGCCTCGCGCTGACCGTGATCGGCGGCGAGCCGACGGTGGTGCCTGGAATGCAGCGCGAAGCGATGATGGCGGCGATAACCGCGTTCTACGCCGATGCCTGGTGGCTGATCCTGGCCAGCGCGGTGTTGCAAGTGGTGGGCGTGCTGGCGATCCTCACCCTGATGCGCGATCGCAGCCACCCGACGGTCGGCGAGGCGATCCGAAGCGCGCTGAAGGGACTGCTGCCGTATCTGGTGGCGCAATTGCTGTTCGCGCTGGTAGTGGGGATGGTTGGCGGAATAGCGATCGGCCTTGCCGCCGCGGTCTTCCCCGCGCTGGCGGCGGGGGGTGCCGTGCTGGTGTTCATCGTCGCGATGTTCATCGGAGTCAGGCTGATCCTGGTCGCGCCGGTGATTGCGGTCGAGGGTCAGCGCAATCCGCTGGTCGCGCTAAAACGCTCATGGACTTTGACCAAGGGCCAGTTCTGGCGCATTCTCGGCTTTCTGGCGCTGGTGATGATCCTGTTTCTGGTGGTGCTGGGTGTGGTCATGCTGTTGGTCAACGTGGTCCTGGCGATCTTCGCCTCGGGCGAGACCCAGCGGCTCCTGGCCGCCGTGGTGTCGAGCGTGCTGACGGCCATCGCGGTGACTTACGTGATCGGGATCATCGCGGCGATCCACCGGCAGCTGGCCGGGCCGGGCACGGCGGGACTGACCGAGACCTTTGCTTAAACGGCTGGCACCGACCCGCTACCAGT
>Ga0105051_10005072_pt1 | contig 14910 bp, 12 predicted proteins | sample FRY02_FD_78383 | JGI IMG/M metagenome (GOLD analysis project Ga0105051, IMG submission 78383) | Freshwater microbial communities from Lake Fryxell liftoff mats and glacier meltwater in Antarctica - FRY-02 (megahit assembly) | ecosystem: Environmental > Aquatic > Freshwater > Ice > Glacier... | reverse complement strand
TAAAGGAATCGCATTCATTGAGATCAAGGGTGGCTACATCACCCCTAAAACAAATGGGAAATTCCTGCAGGGCTCTGGAACCAATAAACACGAAGTAGATCCAATTGACCATGCACACCAAGCCATGAACCCGTGCTGGGGAAGTTGACCCAAGGTTATACGTCTAATGGGAAGCCAAATTATCTAAAGAGACTTTTTTGCCAGACTCTTCGAGCAAGCCAATGAACCTCGCCATCTGAGTGCCTCTATAGGAATGCCCAGTCCGAGCTCGCCCACTTACATGCTCGAAACTTCCAATCACAAACAACTGTTTTCTTGCCCGACTTATGGCCACATTTAGTAGGCGCGGACCTTGGTCTCTTAGATGATTACCCTTGAAGATCAGGCCGATATTTTCTGGTGGTGCATCAACTAAATCTAAAATTATGAAATCTTTTTCGTTTCCCTGCATCCTATGCACGGTAGTGACAATTCGCTTGGATAGTTCCTCACCCAGTATAGGAACCAATGCATCTATAATTCGTTTAGTCTGAGGTCGATAAGGCGCAACAATTGCTAATTTTGAGACTATGTTGTCGTAAGTTATATCATTTGTCGAAAGTAGTCCTTCTACAACTCGAAGAATTCCTTGCACATGCTTGCTATTTGCTCTTGAACTTTCAATTTTTTCAACAAACGCTCCAGAACCACTTGAATCAACTAGGACTATCGGGCTTGGATCATACTTCGATCCCCCGGGATCATCACTTAGACAGACAAGCCCATGTTCAGGGTAAGCAAACTTTGAAACTAAGTCGGAAATTAATTGTGGCATTCGATACTGCATATTGAGCATTCCAAGATTTTCTATTTCTGAGTGCGACTCAACAAGAGCAGGTATGTTCCCACACTCGAAGATGCTCCGCCGGTACCATTCCTCGACTTCAGGATCTCTTGAATTCGCAATCGGTGGAATTTGTCTAAAATCTCCCGCTGCTATAAATCTAGTTCTCGCTTTTCCTGCAGTAATCCAGGCAAGTGGTAGCGGAAGCATGGAGGCTTCATCAATTACGCACGTTTCGAATTCTCCCACTTCATCAAATGCTGATGATTGCGTTCGATACGCCGTTGTAAATATTGCAGATGCATTTCTGAGTACACTGGCAGAAATTTTGGCTATTTCCTCATTGAAGTTAACTACTTTTTCCTGAAGTTTTCTCCATTCGTTGCGTAGCGCTGTTAACTCAGTTTCAATGTTGTTGAACTTATCGTGGGTATTTGACTGCATTAAAAAATCTGGCAGCCTTGACTCAAGTTCTTTTATGTCCTTTTCAACACTCGAAATACGAGATTTGTAGGTTCTGCGGATTTCAGCAGCTTCATTAATTTCTGCCACCATGGAATTACGGTTCTTGGTTAACCCCTTTGGGCTCAAATTAGTTGACATTATTCGAGAAATTGCACTCTTTGATTGACTCTCTGCGATCCTATGATCGATTTGATCTTTACTCTTATGCAGTTCAAGAATTTTTTGATCGAGCTCATTAATTCGATCGAGATGACCAGATTTTGATTCACCTAGCTTTTGTAACTTACCTAACAGAGGGCGGTGCTCAGAAACCTCCGAAAGTTGCTTGCTTAGGACTTCAGCTTTTTTTTCAATCTGCTGCTGCTCGCGTTTGACACGGTCTAATTTCACGATAATTGCGCCAGATTTTCTCTGGACAATTTGCGACACATCAACTAACTCACCAATCTCCGCATAAACATCAGCTCGCTGAATTGGTCCGAATCTAACCACTAGGCCGTCTCTTATTTTGGGGTGGTTTTTTAACGCTCTAACAGTCGTAAGGAGTGCAGTATCAACGGCAACATTTGTATTCGAGGCTAGCAACACTCTCTCGCTTCGCTGAATTAACTCCACAACCAAGTAACCCAAGGTATGGGTCTTGCCAGTTCCAGGCGGTCCCCAAATAAAGCCTGGAGTATGAGAGGTTGCTATTTCGATTGCCTCTTGTTGATTGGAATTCAATTTTTCACTTTCGATGAATATCGCATCGCTAGTTAGGGTGCCCTGCATGGCACCAATCGCATAAAGTGCGGAATTTGAATGAAATTTTTTCTTGCCTTCACTTTGGTCAATTAAATTTTGTAGCATCTGTTCTATCAGCCAAGAAGTGTCAACTGTAAGAGTTACTGAACTGAGATCCGCGAGTGCCACTCCCTCTATCAGGAGCACTACAAAGTCATCCGTTATTGAAAGAATTTCAGCTTTTCTTGTACTCCCAAAAATAGCTAGTTTCCCAATAGCACCTTCATCAATATTTCTAGCATCTTTTCTTGCAAATTTAGCTTGAAAATTTATAGCACTTTGGTCCGTGACAACCCCGTTACTAAGTTCTAATTTTGTTTGATTCGATCGATCTCTGGCTGACTGAAACTCAATTTGTGTAGCCGAAATTAATGACTTAAGCGCTGTCGAAACTTTGGCATCAGAATCTGAGATTAAATCACTCATCAGTAAGTAACTTTTCAGTATCTAAAAAGTCGATCATGAGACAAGTTTGCCTTTAAACTTGGATTGCAATTTGTGTCCACGGGAACGCAAAATCTTGCTGAAGTCTTCTTCCTCAATCTTTAGTCGTTTAATGTACTGGGTATCATACGGAACTTGCATAGTTAGCATTTTGCGATCGGGTCGATACACAGTGAAGTAGATGACCGGCAAGTCAACAATCATTAACATGTGCTGCAGTTGTCCGTAGTAATAAGTTGGGACCGTTGCTTTGTCAGCGACGTGTTCATATGTCTTTTTTCCGCACTTAATCTCAAATAGGTGTTCATAGTTGGCAGACATGGCATCAAGACTGGCTGCAATATGTGGTGATTTATCGTCCTGAATTACCATTGGCTCTAAATCAAATCCGGCCTCAGCTACTAGTGCTCTCCGGGCATGCTCTTCAAGAAACTGCCCTTCGCGCGTTGCGGCATTTCCATTAAATGGTGGATTGAGTCCTAACTTTTCCTTGACTAGGTAGTTCTTCGATCCCCAAGGATTTTCACCCATAATTGTAGGAGCGTCGGACGCACCGATCACACCTCGGCGCCACTTCAACCACTCCTGAGAACCTTGCTCAAGCGAAGCGATGGTGTAAAAGGCCATTGCCACCCAATCGTTGCGTATCCACAATTACGTTACATGTAACTACCGTCAGTCACAAATGTTGAGTTTTTTCAGTATCCATTACCTACACAGAATTAGGCGACTACTTCAATAAATTATGCAGACATCCGTAATCTGCGAATAACGTTGATGTTTTTGGTTCGATTAGTCACCATCAATAATAATTACGGACTAGATCCGAGATAATTACCCCATGACCATCTGGGTTCCCGAGAATCCCGCGTTTGTAAACAATGTCGAACATATCCAATGGGCAACACTCAACTACGTCGACTGACTCAACAACTGACGAATCCATGAGTCACCTTACTGCACGCCGCTAGTCCAATTCGAAGCTCGCTACTATGATGCCAATGAGTCAGAAAATCTGGCCGTTTTAGAAATGATTTAGTCTCCAGAAAATCCAGCGCGATTCATTAAGTCCCAATTTTTCATTCAGCAAGTACCTCTTGGACTCCATGGGTTCTCACCTATGATGGCAGGAACATCTGATGCGCCTACTACTCTCCTGTGCCAAATTAGCCAATCGGGACTGCTGAAGGTTTAAATTCAAAAAAATTACATCATAAATCTAATCTGTAAATTTAGCTTAATGAAGTAACGACCTTCACTTGAATAGACTTTTCCAAATTTATGTCTACTGGTGCTGCCCACCTCAAACTTAACAGACTCGAAAAGGAACTCTTGAAATTGGGTTAGATTATGTACATAATACAAAATAACATCACCATTTTTCTTAACAACAATCATTCCTTTAAATTTCGAAATGTCACCATCCCATACCCCTGATGGCCGCAATCCCATTGCAACCGCACCCAAGAACTGTTTTATCTTAAATATTTTTTGTACTGACCCCGGATCTTTTTGAGGAAATGATAGATGTGAAACTTTGTCTACTCGACTCTCTTCTGATCCATAAAAGTTGATTAGAAGACTTGCCACATTTTCAACCATTAAAGAGTCAAGCATCTGTAGATTCTGTGAAAAAGATGCGCTGCTCATTTTATGAAACCTGAATTCACAACCATTTTGCAATAGTTTTTTAACTGTTACTTGTACTGAATTGATCGATTCCTTAGTCAATGCAATTGGGTTAACACCATGGGGTGCAATAATTTCGAATTCGAAATTTGTAGCTCCAGATGCATTTAGCAGCGTTGATGGACTACCAATTTGAGATTTGATACTAAAGCCGACGTGCGGAGTTGGTGATCCCGACCACCTGTCAATGAGTATTAACTCTAAATCACTCGCCCTCTGTGCAGAGCTGGCACTTGGCGACAATCGGCACAGCTCGGTAAGCAAAGTCTTTCCGAAACTAGATTCAAAAGTAGAGCCGTGATCCGTTGCAATTATCTCGTTAAAGAATCCATCACATAATGAGCCTATTGCTGAACGGCTTACTTCACTGACCAAGGAATCGCCAACGAAGATTTGTGTTACATCCAACTTAACTTTAAATCTGCTTTCCCGATTCGTAGAGTTTCCGGAAAGAAAAATTTCAAGCACATCACAAAAATCGGATTGAGAACGAAGGTTTCCATCATTAGTACCGAAAGCACCTCCATCAGCGATTAGCTTGGAGAGAACGTATAGCTCACTCCATTCGCCCACATTTCCACTGGGCCTCCAATTGTCGGTATTAGTCTCCATCTAGCGCCTTTATGATTTGCCTTGCATATGCCTCAATGGCCCAAACCGCGACGCTATTTCCCAGCTGTTTCATGGCCTCAGAATTGCTCACTGGAAACTCGAAATCAATCGGAAAGCCCTGCATCATCTTGCCTTGATCTGGAGTTAAACGCTGAACTTCGCCATCAACAAAATATCCATCCCAGTTTCTTCTATCGTCGATCGGGGATGCCTTACCTCCCACACGCAAAGTGAATCCAATATCTCGCTCTACATGTCCACCCATCACATCGGACATGGTGAACGCTAACTCAGTTTTTCTGGGAGGTTTGATAGACAAACTGGTATCTCGAAATCCAATCATGAATAGTCTCGGACGAAGCTGTGGTAATCCATGATCTGACGCCTTGACTACGAATTCTTGCAAAGTATATCCGAGTTCTTCGGTGATAATTCTCTTGATGGTTTTGAATGTTTCGCCATTGTCGTGCGAATACAAATGCCTGACATTTTCCAAGAAAAATGCCTTTGGTTGTTTGATTCTAATTATTTCAGCGATGTCGAAGAATAGCGTCCCTCGCGCATCGTCAAATCCTTGTCGATGACCCGCTTGGCTAAATGGCTGACACGGAAATCCTGCGGTCAATATATCAAAATTTGGTATCTGCTCTTTATCGACCAATGTTATGTCTCCCGCGAAACGTCCTTGAGAAAATATTTCTGGAGAGATTTCGGAAAAATTAGCTTCGTAAGTAGCGCGAGCTGGCTGATTCCACTCTGATGCAAAAACGCATTCAGCTCCTGAGTTATGGAGCGCTAGATGGAATCCACCAATTCCAGCGAATAGGTCTATAAACTTTGGCTTTGCCACTGAGCACCTTTCGTTGGAACAATAACATTCTAGGCGAACGTACCGACAAAAAATTATGGTGCTATATCTGCTTTATAATCTTTGAAGCTAATTCTGAAATTACAGGCACAACTACAGAGTTACCGAATTGTTTATACGCCTGGGAATCGCTCACGGGTATGTGGTAGCTGTCTGGAAATCCCATTAGGCGCGCGCACTCTCGTGGTGTAAGTCTCCTTGGGTTTAAGTACCCATTGCCCCGCTTTATGAGAATTTCCGATCCATCTTTGTAATATCTAGACGAAAGAGTCCTAGCGACACCGCTTCGATCAAATAGTCCGTAACCAAATCCATTACCTTTAGCTCGGTGTAATTCGGCGTGCTTCTGCAGGTAACTCCATGTGCCATCACGAAGCGTGTACTTGGACAGGACTCGCCCATGTTTTCCAGATGTATATCGAGGTTCCGGTACTTCGCTTCCATTCTGTGGATGCAGTATTGATCCAAGTGCAGGCTGTGAACTTGGAATAATTAATGAGTCAAAATCGAATGGTAATCCGCTTTCCATCCCAATTATATAAATTCTTTTCCTAGATTGAGGGACCCATGGCTTAGAGTCTATAACTTTGTACGAAACCGAGTACCCTAAGTCGTTCTCCAAAACACCCAAGATAGTCCGAAATGTATTTCCACCATCATGGGCAATGAGATTTTTTACATTCTCTAACAAGAAAGCCTTTGGCCTCTTCGAATTGATTATTCTTGCTACATCAAAGAATAAAGTGCCTTGGGTCGCATCCAAGAAACCATGTGGCCTTCCAAGTGAGTTCTTTTTAGAAACTCCAGCCAAGCTAAATGGCTGGCATGGAAACCCAGCAAGCAATATCTCGTGATCCGGAATGTCTTCCTCATGCAAGTCTCGAACATCCTGAACTGTCATATGTGTCCGTGCGTTCTTAAAGTTTTCTCTATATGTTTGCTCTGCATATTGATCCCACTCACTTGTGAGCACACAATTTCCGCCAGCTCTTTCAAATCCTAGCCTTGTGCCGCCAATACCTGCGAATAGATCAATGAATCTGAACCTCTTACGCATCGCGGTTAAGTCTCCCGAGAAGAGCGAATTCGCTCAAGTGCTCCCATGGCATGCGTTCTTACATATGTGTCTATTTCAGAGTCAGTCATTGACTCATAAGAAATTACAGCCATTGATCGCCTTAATGATTTTGCGGTTTCAGCAATAAGCGAGCTCGACTTACCGCCAATAGCCTTCATCGCATCTCTAGACTCCAAGGCAAACCGAGCCATGGATCTCATTAACTTTTTATTACTTCCAATAGATTCAGTTCGTTCAAACATTTGGACTAGTTCATCCTCGTCCATTTGCGCAGCGAGGTCACTACCAATCATGTAAGCCCGCCACCAAATCCGCTTAAAGGTGTTTCGTTCCAAGCCTATGTAGCGTTCCCATTCTGGTTTATCGGAACGGTTGGGATACCGCCACATCGCATGTTCAGGCAAGACTCTAAGGGTTATATACGACCAAACATCCCGACTAGACGCTTCATGGGGATTCATCGGGAAAAGTTCTAACACAATTTGAGTAAGTTTCTTATCAAAATTAAGTTTACTGTTTTCTTTCTGTGGTGAAGAATTTTGGGCATCATCCAGATTCTGATTAAATTGCGGCACTGGTTGAATTACAGCGACCTGGGATCGAATGTCTAAATAGTCAGATGAGGACACCATGAATTGGACTGGTGTTCGATATGAGTAGTCCTCTATTTCAAGAAAATCACCAATAAATACTTGCTGATTTTGACTAATGCGTTCAGCGTTAGCCTTAAGTTGATCTCTAGATCGTGCCAAATTTAATCGCCGGTAGCTTGCAATCTCATTTACGATCAAGGTAACCCTCCTATGTAGGACTGAATGCGTGCTCTAATCTCATCTTTATGGGAATGCCAGAACTGAGATGCGGCAATTCCTCCATTTGGAAATGCGATTGGAAACATTAGCGATAGAAATCTGAGCCATGATCCTGATCCAAGCGGTGGAGCGAGAATCATTTCAATGATTTCGTCTCTAGCGTCAGCGGTAATAGCATGGTCAAAAATTGCTTCGAGTGAGGCCATAATCATGTCTACCTTTAGCAGTAACTCAACTTGCGAAATTTCTAAATCTGTTTCTCGTGCTTGATTGACGCGGATGTGTACGACGGCGGATTGCTCTACCGTGCTCCATGAGCCAATTTCAACAGGTGGGGTAATTGATATCTCCCATAGGGCATTGTTCTTGCCGTCCCCGCTCACAAAAGTGACGGACTGAACATCTGAACGCGAATAAGAGCCACTTAGGACAAGAGACCAAGTCTGTTCATATAGTCTGCTCTTGTTAAGAACAGCCTTCCCTGGTGTCAATGTTGAAGTATCAACAGCGTTATGGATGATTGAAAATTTTAAATCTGCTTGGTCTGCCCATTGAAAAGCAGGAATCGTAAGCTCTAGATTTAAGTCACTACCGTTTAACGAAACATTCTCACTAAAGTGCTGAATCGTTGTGCCCTTACAATAAGTGCGCAAGACTCCCGTTATTGAATCTTGTCTTGTCAAGGAGTATGCTCTTGCAATTTCCTCAACGTTTAGTTCCGCATGCATCCTAATCACAGTTATAGAATCTGCTATCCACTTGGAACTCAGTCGCACCTCATGGAGTAACGAATCTTGTAGCTCTCCATTTATCTCAAGTCTCTTAATTTGAAAGTCTGACGGCCGCAACTCATTGAATCCTTTAGATATTCTCATAGGGCTTCATTTTCTTGAACTGTAGCTACGCCTATGACGGCGGCGGCTACGTCAATTGGAGATTCTATTGTCACAACTAGCCGTGCACCACTGTTCGCTTTACCAAGACTTAAGTTTTCATCATGAAGTAATTTTCCATTGATTGACACTGAGATAAGTTTCGGGTTTTGAGCATTAAGTGGAACTGATGTCTCCATCGGTTGGTCTGACAATGTAGCCACAGTCTTAAACTTAATGAGGTAGTTACGTTGATCTTCACTGTCTATATCAAAGCGAAAATTGAATTCACTAACTGCATAATTCGAGTCGCTTTTTATAATTCGTGGCGCATCTACATCAGCAAGTGTTGCTGATGTAGCACCACGACCATCGCGGCGCCTGCTGGTGGGAGGCACCACGATTATCTCGGGAGGACCCTGTATACCGTCTTCTGAAAATAGCTGCCCAATTCGATTTGCGATGCGAACCAATGAATTGCCCTTTGGCGGTTCAGGTGTAGGCATGCGCAGTTCTTTGAATACACGATCAATTTTTTCCAAGGCTTGCCTGATTGGATTGTTTGTACGAGGGGCAAGACCTAGCCGCTCAGGCAGCCAGTCATCGTGAGCGGCGGGTTCAGATTTTCTGAAATCTGCTTCAAATTGATCATCAGCTAAAAACACCCCTCTAATCGAAGCCGAATCAATTCGAGTAGGAACGGGCAGGTATTTAACAATGAATTTGGCTTGCCGAATGAGCGCAACAGCACCAGTTGATATACCTGCGTCTTCTTGAAACTCCTTCGCAGGCTGTGATGTCAGTGTTTCTACCCATGACAATCTTCCAAGCACTTTGGCATCGCTTTCATTGAAGCGAATTTGCCGAACCTGATTATTACTAGGCAACTCGTTACCTAGTAATAAGCTATAAGCGCTAACAAAGTCCTGAATGCAAGGAATGGAGTTTAGCGCTGGAAGCGCAAAGACATTTCCATCGGCCTTAAAGCAAAAATTAACTGTCCCATCCAAAATGTGCGGCCATGCAAAGAGCACTGTCGCGTCGCGTAACTTCTTTGCGAGATCTGCTCTCATAGCAGCGTTGTCGAAAATCTTGTCTGAACCATTACCTTCCTCTGCGTAGTAAAGTTTAGGTTGAATAATTAAAATCGCCGTGCCCGTTTCATGATGAAAATCAGAACGCATGCCTAAAAATTCGGCCATTTGATCAGCAGCAGATCCCTCAATGGGCATTGGTGAGAAATCAGAAACTGATTCGCAATACCAGTGGCGGCCAGTGAACTTAAAGCCGTCCTCGACAAAGCTCGGCCCAAGTGCCATCCCCATGAAGCGGCTTTTTATTACACCGTTTTCCTTATACCTAGAATAGACAAGACTGGTTGCACATTCACTAAAGCTAAAGAAAGCAGCACGCCCGACTCCAGTGCTGCCTCCACCACTTTTTGTCGGAGTATCCCGGCCCATTCGAAAGAAAAAGCCAGTGAAGTTATCAGGTACGTGATCTACGCTAGGGTTTGTTGATCCTGCCAATCCAATTGTCCCAGAGTCCGATATTAGCAGCCCGCTAATATCGCCTGACGTAAAAATGTTTTCTGTTTCAAGCGCGCGACTAGTTGCGAGAGCTGGAGATAAGGCTACCCTCAATAAATCAATCTGCTCATTTGTAAATTCAAATACTGACATCGAAAATGAAATACGTGAATTTTTGGAAGTTCTATAATCACAAGAGTTTTGAAGTGCCTCACGCAATACGGTCTGAACTAAATCATAATGAGTGCTCGCAATCGCCTGCCCCATTGTGTCGGCGGAGGCGCCACCGGATGGTCCAACAGGTTCTGAAAAGAGCTCCAGCCTCATTGACATATTTTGTCCAATACTTTGAGTAGCTCGTCTCCACCAATTGGAGTGCATAGGCCATCAAGACTGACTGCATACCCGATTCCTCTTAAGCGCCCAATATCTATTGAGTCAGAGATTGCTTGTGTGTTTAAAAAAGGGAATTCATCAGTGACAATATCTAGGTAGAGTTGTTGCTGAGTAAATATAAAACTGGAATTGTTTTTGCCACCCTCTTTGATTCCCATTAGCTTAAGCTTTGCATCAAATGTAGATTTATCGATAAACAAGTCACGTATGGATGAAATCAATTCAGCAAGTGAGACTCCGTGTGGATCCCATTCAATTTGCGCAAAAGCAAGCCAGCTTGTCTTTTCAGTAATTTCCTCGAACTGATCAATACCATGTACTTCTGCAATTAGTGAATCGGTTCTCGTAGTTGTTTTTACTTCTACGGCCGCAGAATTGAATTGAAAATCATAACGCGCGCCTTCGGGGCCAACCCACGAAGTCAATGCCCGATCTCCACACTGGGCCTGCAGAGCCTTTAGGAATATCAACTCCCCAAACAGTCCAATTGCCTTTGATTTAGATAGAGACTCTACGTTCATTGAATCAAGTAACTTGCGCCAATAATTAACGATTGAGCGCAGCAGGATCCTAGGGTCTACACCATCCTTTAACTCAATGATGGCTTGGTCGCAAATTGCGCCGAACAACGTTACGTCGAATTCACTAGAAGTTTGCAAAGCAAGAAACTTTTGAAGTTGACCTTGGCTGTCTAGTTGCTCCATGAGTTTCATGGTCAGAGTCGGCGTCAACGATTCATCGGCACCTGCAACCTGAGTCTCGTGAGCGGGGATCATTAGTAAGAGTCTCTTACTTTGACTTACCCCAAGCAAAACGGTTTTACCGTTTACAATTGCAAGGCTTGGCTTTGCGACTATCCCACGATCGACGCCCTTGCTGATAATTTCACCAAGAATTTTAGCTGCGGTGAAAATCTCTTGATTTAGAGTCATTACACCTCCTGCAATGCGTCTAACTCGTCAGCAGTATCCAAGTACCCTTCGTCATCTTCTTCAACTTCTACTTCCTCGACAGGAATGTAAGCCAGAGGACCTATATAGGAAACTGTTGAATCTACCATCGCAGATTTAGGGTAAAAGAAAGTGAGTCCCAACACATCCAGTGCCGCATCTAAATCACTTCTGGTTTCTGATGGACGTACGGGTTTGGAATCTTTGTCGATCACGTACAGGCCAAGTAGTCCAGTTTTTGCATAACCTGCCGTCGCTCGCAACTCGTGGTACTGCTTCGCCTTATCTTTTTCGACAGAAGTGCGAATTTCATTGTATTTCTTTTCCAGTCCCAATGGCACATCAAGACCCGCATCCGTAGAGCCCGCAAAGGCTTTAAACCTGGCATGAGTGTTCGAAACACTTACTGGAGTACGACCTAAAGTTGCTACAGATATTCCATCTGCGTATTCAAAAGTTCTATTCTCATTCGTGATGTTGGACTTTGTGACGAGCATGACGTTCCAAGTCTGAAGTTCACCGTTTTGATTAACTTTGTCAATATAATCCATCATTACTTTTTCATTAACTATTCGAGCATCTTGAAAAAAGGAATACTGTGACATAAAATTTTTTAGAAGCGCTAAAGGAACGCCCCGGGCAATTAGGGTGCCACGAAGGCCAATTTCGAATTTTATGCCTGCTTGCTCAATTGACCTAACGAAATTCTTTCCCGCAGTAAGATTGCTCTCGAGCCACGACTTATTCTTTACATCCAGCAGGTTAGTTTCATGTCGGCCACCGCTAAAGCCAACCTTTGCTTGGATTGCGTTGTACATTTTCGCGGCCGCAGTTACTTGCATCTTTGGATGCGTTCGGATTAATACTGGTAATTCTAAAGGCGTAATCTCATCAGAACTGTACCGCTCTATCTGTGTGCGAATTTCAGCTTCTACAGTCGCAAGTTCACTAAACCATTCAGTTAAGTCAGGGGTCATCCAGATTCTTTGTAGGTCCTCATAGCCTGGTCGATATCCAAACCATCTTCCCATTTGCAAAAGTGAGTCATACGCATTCGAGCTTCGAAGAAAATAACTAGAGATCAAACCTTCAAGTGTCAGCCCGCGTGCAAGAGTGTTTCCCCCAACGACTAAAACAGGAATCTCAGGGTCACCATCTTCATAGTCCAACCTGTCTTGTGACCTGCTGTTATCAACTATCACTACAGCCTTCATCGTTAATCCATGGGCTAGGTCTGCCAACTCCGCATATTCATTCTGTGCAATCGAACCTCGTAATTCAGCTCCAGCCTCGCTTTCGCTTTGCCATTGAATTCTAAAAATATTATCGAAATGGTCTCTTGGTAGATTGCGTAACTCACCAAGATACGCTCTCACCAATATCTCCATTTCCTGGTGGGCCAAGAGTCGGCCGGAGGAGTGAATCAACATTGACGACCATTGTTTCTTTCCTGATCTAGTTCGGCGAGCAGCGGTTGATAGCAGGAACCACCTAATGGCCATCTTTAAACTCTCTGGCATGGAGCTTGATAAAGCGCCCTTAACGCTTGCCGCCTTGCCCAACAGAGCCTTGTCATCCACGGGAATTTCACGTATTAAATCACTGCCTTCGCAGGCACCAGGATCGTCGTCGTCGAATGCGTCCCGGCCAAATAGCTGCTCCGCCCCAAAATATCCTTCACCTTTTGGCAAGTTAACAATAAAGTCACGAGGAAACAGGTCCTCTGATTCGTTAGGGTCAATCAGCATATTCGCAAAGGGCGTGGCTGTGTAACCAACATAAGCATGTTTTGGCATTAAATCGGAATCCAACAAGCGAAGAAGTCGCTTGTTGATGGCTGTTTTTCGCGCGATTCCCTTTGCTGAATTGACACTCGCTTGATCCGCTTCATCGTCAATAACCAACATAGGTATCGTTGCACGAATTTCGATAGGTACACTTTCGAGCCATGTGATCAATTTCTGAAGCCGACCAGCATTCTTTTTAATTACCATTACAGATCGATTTGGATTTGTGCTAAGTATGTTTGCTGCATTTGGAGTTGGCGTGAAGTCCTTTTTTCCATCAGTTAACCAGTGCCAATGCAGATCGCCCGCGCTGGATAGTGCTCCATGGAGACGCGACTGAGTTTGATCTCTTAGATTGTTAGTCACTCCAGAAAGCACAACAATGAGTCTGTAACCCTCATCTGCACATTTTGCGGCAACACTCATGAAATTTGTTGTCTTACCGGATTGTACATAGCCCATAACTAGCCCCCGGCCTTGCGCTTTGTCTGCTCCTGGTGATGGAAGCAACGAAACCACGCGTGAAGATGACAAATCTATACTGTCTAGCTCCGAGTCTGTGCGTCCCTCTGTACTTAAATAAGTTCGCAGCGCGATCCAATTTCTCGAAACTTCAGTTGGACCTAAGTACCACCTAAAAAAACCAGCTCTATCTTTAGCGGCAATCGTAGTTGGATTTTCAAAGACGTAGAACTTACTAAGGTTGGCTCTGATAGCACTTGCAGCGATTTCAATATCCTTCGCCAAGAAACCGTACGACGACTCGATGGAAGTCATGGCATCGGCAAGATCCATCCCCTTGATTAATCTGCCATGCAGCAACTCATAAATTATTTCGTTATATTCGCTAGTCATAAACGATTAGTCCATCCTCAATAAATTACCTGAATTCGACCCCAGCATACGGTGTCAGACTGACATATTCGCAACAGCATCTGAACTGCTAAATTCGCCAGTAAAAGTGCAACGTTTAATCAATCTAGCTATATTCCCCCTCGATGGCTAAGCTGCCATTGTGGCCGTAGACGTTGTGCATCTTGTGCAAGATACCTACCTAAGTAGCCTTGAGTACCAGCTGGTTAAAGGTATCGCAGAACAACTTCTGAGCCACCTGAACTCTCCAGAAATCCTGCAAGAAATTGAACGTGTAAATCAACCAGGAGCATCAAGTTCATTAGTGCAAAACACTTTCCTTCGGGAGGCTCATTCAATCGGTTTCAAAGATGAGTCGAAAGGACTGTTCGCTGATTATATAAATAAAGGCTTGCGTCCTGACTACTACATGAAAGTTGAAAAATCAGGAATAATCCTCGAAGTCGAAAGAGGTAAAACTACTATCAACAACATGGATTTTCTTGATTTTTGGAAATGTCACTTGTGTAAAAGTGCTAATTACCTATTTCTTCTAGTGCCAAAAACGTTAGTTCAGAACACCAAAATGAATCCACGCAATGAATTTGCCACAGTCGTGAATCATCTTTCCCCATTCTTTGAACCTGATAACTACACTAATGTGCGAGGACTGAGCATATTTGGATACTGATTCACGGACGAAAATCACTACTCAGTCGGGCGAAATCTAGCCTTCAGCAACTTCTTTAATTCAGGATCGCAAACGTAAACAAAAGTACCTTTGATTCCTCTTGTTAAAAGCACTCGATAAATGTTTAATACAAACTGCAAAATATCTTCATCAGTGTATTCAATACCTAGGACTGCATTGTTTTCTCGACCCTTTACATCGAAGTACTGGTCACGTCTGAAAATAACCTTCTTTACAACTGGGTCGTAACCAATATCAT
>Ga0105051_10005068_pt1 | contig 14919 bp, 11 predicted proteins | sample FRY02_FD_78383 | JGI IMG/M metagenome (GOLD analysis project Ga0105051, IMG submission 78383) | Freshwater microbial communities from Lake Fryxell liftoff mats and glacier meltwater in Antarctica - FRY-02 (megahit assembly) | ecosystem: Environmental > Aquatic > Freshwater > Ice > Glacier... | reverse complement strand
CTAAAATCGCAAATCAATTATTATATTCAGAGTAAATACACAAATTTAGATGATTTTTCTTGTTGTTATATCTCGCTATTTTTCTAATGATTAATGAATTTTAATTTGATGCAATTGCCCTGCAATTTGTGGTGCTTGCAACAAGGCTTCTCGCTTTGTGATGTAAGGATCTAAAAGGCTGGCTGAAGGTGTTAGAGAGCTAATGTCATATGGGTGGTTAGCAGCTTCGAAACGCTGGATCAGAGTAGATTTTAAAGTTTCATTATAGAGGGCAACATCACAATTACTGTCAATTTTATATGTAGGACGAGCAACAAAATAAATATCAGAATTAGTTGTTTGCGCAAGTAATTTAGAACCCCGTATTTGCTTGTTCTGATCAATTATCAAACTACCGGATGCATGGTCTGCCCAAAAGGCTTTGCCGCCTATATATACTACTAGACAATATAAACTTATCATGATTAGGCATGCTAGATATAAAACTATGCTATAGAATAAGTTTTTTATCATAATAGGCCTATTTTATAAATAAAAGTCTCTAACAATTTTATGCATATAAATGGAGAAATAACGCCTCCAGCTCCATAGAGCATAATACTAGTCCAAAGAGAATATTTACTTTTGGTGCGGTTATAATCTTTAAATATTATTGGTGTTAAGATAAGAATTATTAGCGCATTAAACATTACAGAAGCAAGAACGATACTTTCCAATGAACGAAAATGCATAAAGTTTAGTACAGAAAGAGGTGGAAATGCAGTGGTGAATAATGCTGGCACTATTAGGAAATATTTGGTTAAATCAGAAGCTAGAGAAAAAACAGTAAGCGCACCGCGTCTAGCTGCCATATGTTTACATATATGTTTAAGGTCTAATAAAGCAGATAAATCATGGCTTTTAGAAATAATATTACCAGACATAATGGAATGTATATCGTTGTTATTTTCAAAGGTGAATCCAATATCAGCTTGTGCTAAGGCTAGCGCGTCATTGGTGCCATCGCCGCACATTGCCACGACGTAACCTTTTTGTTGTAAATCTTTGATCAATTCTAGCTTTTTTTCTGGAGTGGCTTCAGCATAGGATGTTTTTATACCAAGCTTTTCAGCCATGTATGATGCTGTTAGAGTATTATCGCCAGTTAGCATAATAATTTGTACGCCTTCAGCATGCAGCCTGTTGATTTGCTTCATAATGCCTTTGCGGAATCGGTCTCTTAAATGTAGTACGCCAATGATTTTTTTATTTACCGCTATTAATATAGGGGTACCATGAGCTTCAGATATAGTTTTGATGATAGCTAATATATTAGCTGGTAACTTATCTACAGATTTTCCTATATATTTTGCAATAGCGTGGACACTGCCTTTTCTTATTTCTAAGTCGTTATAATTACATCCACTAATTGGTTTTGAAGCCGAGAAAGGAAGATTTTTATATAAGGTTTTCTTTATATAATTCGCTTTTATTTTGCAATGTCTTTCTGCAAAAGATTTTATACTTTGCCCCTCGTGCGTAGAATCTTTTGCAGACGATAAGAATAGGTATTGCATGCATTTTTGTTCGGTTAGGTCGCTTACGGATTCAAATGCAGTCATTTGACGTTTTCCAACTGTCAATGTGCCAGTTTTATCCAGTAAGATTACATTTACGTCAACTACATTATCTAGTGCAATATGGTCGTGTACTATAATATCTGATCGGTGTAATTTTGCTTTACCAAATATAATAATTGCGTGCTGTAGACCAGAAATAGTGGTTGGTAGAAGAATCACTATAAGGTCAAGAAGGTATATAGGTGGTATATCAAAGCCTGAATATCTAGCAATTACCCATACAGTGAATATTACTGATAGGAACAGAATAGATAATCCAAGAATAAGACGTTGTAATGCTAATTCTGATGGTAGAGATTGCCGATTAATTTTTTTTAAAAGACCTTTTGATCGTGCTAGGAAAGAAAACTTTCTAGAAAAACTAACCTTCATTATGATGGAATCACTGCCTTCTATAATCGTCCCAGCTGTAAGAATGTTATCTTTATTAGTTTTTTTAAGATTATTACCAAGGCCGCCGGTAATACTGGTTTCATTAACGTAACACGCTCCTTTTACGATTATTCCATCAAGTGGTACTACGTCTCCACTATTTAATAGGATAAAATTCCCAGACTTAACTTGGTTAAGTTCTACTTCTTTAAAGTCGTCTGGCTCTGATATTTTACTAATACGTTTTATTTTTAAACTAGATATTTTATCTGTATCTTCAGGTTCAGTATACCCTAATTTTGATTCAGCATAACTATCTGCAAGGGTTGAGAAGAAGAGTGTCATCCAGATCCAGAAAACCATTTGAGTATACAGTGCTATATGCCCTGTAGAAAAAGTTATTTCTTGTATAAGTAGAATAGTAGCAAGGCAAGCTGTAATGAATACAATAGCTAGCATTGGGTTGCCAATCCACGTGCGCGGGCTCATTTTCTTTAAAGCATTTAAAATAATAGTTAGAGCTGATATTTTTCTTGTAGCGCTCATAAATTATTGTTTTATTATATGGTCATGTAATAGTTTAATAGCTTTTTCGTTTTCTTGCTCGTTGATTAGCATTGATATTTTTATATCTGATAGATCTGAAGCTAGAATTTCTATATTATTGTTAGCTAAAATGGTAATAATTTGCCCAATTAATCTACTATCATTCTTTATACCATAACCAACAATAGTTACGGTAGAAATGTTTGCACTGAGATCGTATTTTACTAATAAGGAATTGCTTTTAAACCTTTCAAGTAAAGTTTGGCATTTATTCTTGTCGGACAGGCTGGTAATAATGCATGAATTGGTCTTGTTCAAATTATGTAATTGCTCAATAATAACTGATTCTTGAGCAAAATTAGCAAGTATCTGGTGAAAATTACCAATCTTATGTTCTATATCTATTTTTAGCAGGTTTTTATTTGAGGTAATCGCTGTAACTAGGTTATTTTCCATATTAAATTCTTTTGTTTCAATAGTTGTGCCAGAATTGCTGGTAAATGAGGATAATATTCGCATTGGAAAATTATAACGCTTAGCGGCAAGTGCTGCTCTTGGATGCAAAATTTTAGCTCCAGAAGTACATAACGCATATAATTCATCAATATTTATTTTATCAATTTTTTTGGCATTATTAACAATTCTAGGGTCGGCACTATATATACCGTCAACATCTGTATAAATATCGCACCTAGTAGCCTTGAGTGAGGCAGCTATTAGCGCAGCACTAGTATCCGAACCTCCTTTGCCAAGTGTGCTTATGTCACCATTATCAGTAATCCCCTGGAAGCCAGTAATAACCGGGATAATGCCTTTATCAAGAAGTTTAATTAAGGTACTAGAGTTAATATCAGTGACTTGCGAGTTACCATGAAGACTACATGTCTTGAAAGGGATTTGCCAGCCTTGTAAAGATTTTGCCTTTAAACCCATCGTTTGTAGTTGCAGAGTAAGTAAAGCAGCGGTGACTACTTCGCCGCTAGCAAGCACAGCATCATATTCCCGCATATGTGTTGGCTTATCTAATCTAGAAAGTTGGTTGCATTTGGTGATGAGTGAATTGGTTACTCCAGCCATAGCTGAAACCACGGCTACAACATGATTATTAGCATCAATTTCGGTTTTAATAATGTTGGCAACATTCTTAATGCGATCTAAATCTGCAACAGAAGTCCCACCAAATTTTTGGACAATTATTTCCATAATGTGAATAAAGTTTTGCCATCATGATAGCAGTTTGTAAACAGTTTTTGAAGCGTTATATTGTTTATAAAATGGCATGTATGAATTATTTCTTTGTATAAAACCTAGTTTTTGAATAAAATAGAGTTGCTTATATTTTGTACACATAAAGAAAACGCTCTAATATGTCTGATTACGTTGTAAAAGAGAACTCTTCTATAGACCAAGAAGAGTTAAATAAATTTAGTAAGACTTATCAAGAATGGTGGGATTTAGAGGGGGAGTTTAAGCCTCTACATGCAATAAATCCTCTACGCATAGAATATATTAATTCGCTTATCAATAAGCATTTTGCTAATAGACAAGGTTTAAATCTGATTGATATTGGATGTGGAGGTGGTTTGGTATGCGTGCCGATGTATGAGAGTGGATTAAAAGTTACTGGCCTAGATGCGAATGAACATAATATTAAAGCAGCCAATTCGCATGCAAAATGCAATGAGCTAAATATTGAATATATACATAATACAGTAGAAGATTACATCAAATTAGGTAAAACATATGATGTGGTATTATGTCTTGAGGTTATCGAGCACGTAGCAAACCCGGGAGAATTCGTACAGAATATTAGTAAATTGGTTGCTCACGGGGGAATAATGCTCTTTTCTACCATTAATCGTACCCCAAAAGCCTATTTTCTTGCTGTTATTATGGCAGAATATGTGCTGCGCTGGGTACCCCAAAAAACACATGACTATTCTAAATTTATTAAACCATCAGAATTTGTACACATGTTGAAAGATTCGGGCTTTAGCTTACAGGAATTAACAGGTATGTCATTATCACCTATAACGCAAAATTGGTATTTATCAGATGACATAGATGTGAACTATTTTGCTGTGTTTTCTCAGTAACATGCTATAGTGCTGATTTCTATTTGATAAAAATAAGGTTAGTCATGATTTTACCAGATAATCCTAAGTTAGTGTCATTTTTAAATAAGTTATTTGATACTAATGCAGAATTTGCTACTATGCATGATAATAAATTCTTTGCTCAATTTCAAGATAAGCAAAATCCTAAGCTTACTATTTTAAAATGTTCTGATTCTAGAGTTCAGATGGAATCATTTGATAAAACTCCACAAAATGATGTGTTTGCAATCCGCAATATTGGTAATCAAGTTGTCACTAACGAAGGTTCTATAGATTTTGGAATACAGATACTTAAAACTCCATTTTTACTTATCATAGGGCATTCTGGGTGTGGAGCTGTTGAAGCTGCATTATCAGGCGAGAAAACAAATATACCTGCAATCGATCATGAACTTAGTTTTTTGAATTTAAAATCTACTTGTATGAAAGAAGCTATTGTTGAAAATATCAATAATCAAGTCAGACGTGCTATGGTTAAATACCAATCAAGAGTTAAGGCTTTTGAGCTATCTATTATAGGCGCAGTATATGATTTTAAAAATGACTTTGGCTTTGGGCAAGGGACGGTGGTTCTCACGAATATTAATGGTGTCACTGATAGAGACATTATAAAAAATAAGTATGCTACTGAAGTCAAAAACTTACATTGCTTATAAAAGTCTTAGTTACTTTCTGGTTTATTTATTTTAACTCAGGATTAAATACGTGTAAGATAGATCTTATTTCATTATAAGGAATGGTGCCGTTAATTTGACTATGCCCAAACTTTACCCAATAATATTAGCGTCCTTTTGACTTTGGTACCACTTTGGTTATAGGTTTTTTATTGGTGGTGTTAGAGTTAGGGGATCCTAATATGGCTCCTATGTCTTTGGCCGCCAATTTAGTTTTAGGGGGGATGATGGTTTTTAAAGAGCTCTTTTTAATAGGTTTAACTTTACTATGTGCAATATTTTCTTGAATAGATTCGGTGATTTGTTCTTTCAAATTAGTTCGAAATTGGCTTGATTTTATACCTGCAGATAGAGCAGTACCAGAGTAATTACATTGATCATAAAATAGTTTTGTCATACCTTCGCCAGTAGTACTCAAATACCCCCGATCTAATGAGCCAACTAATAATTCTCTGTTTGTAGTTAAAGCATTTTCAAGGTTTAAGTTAGGATGCTCTTCTTTAATTGTATATAAGGTTTTTATAAGTAATTTTTCTATTTGGGCAATGTCAGCTACATGTGTGGTTTCCGCCTCTTTACCAAATAAGTTGCTGGCAATAGAAGTAGCAAGAACTTTGGTAGAACTAAGTTCTTGAGAAGTTAATTTATAATCTCCGGCAGCTAGGTTAACTTTTTCAGTAAAGCCTTGTATCATAGTTTTAGTAATAGCATTATCTGGAAGGTATATCCCGCTAGTTGCAAGACCAGCTGTGGTATATTTAGTTTTAGCGCTTATTTCATTAGTTATTTCCGTAATAATTTTGTCAAAGTCCGGGCTTTCAAGTATTTCTCTAGGGCTCAGTTTGTTGATATTAGAAAATTCTGTAATTACTGTGGTCAAGGCTTTATGTATTTGTAGTCCATCTTTACCACGATTAGCGCCTTCTCCAAATAAATTTATTGTTACTTTTTCTCCTATAATATCCGCGACTAGAGCTGATTCAATTTTTTCAGGATTTTTAATGTTATTGTAAAGCATAGTAAGTTGATGCGAAGTAGTGCCGCTATACTGTGCAACGTGTGAAATTGATGCAGAACTTTCAGGAAAAGCATGTTCAAATAATTGCTCTGGGTTGGCACTAATTGCTTGTCTAAATCGTTGCCCAATTATAGATTCATCGTTATAAAGCTCATTGATTTTGATCGTTAAATTTTCCTTTTCCGTGGTAGAGAGATTAGTACCTTTAGTTGACGAGTAATCGGCTAATTGGGTAGCAATTATGTTGCTTAGATGCACTTTATTAGCATCGAGTATTGTTTCAGACAAGACACCAGAGGTAAAATTAGCGCTAGGTAAATTAAAGGCGAATGTTAGGATATTTTTATCAACAGGAAGTATTGCTTCTTGCAAGTCGGTTTCAAGTAAATTAGTGCCTTCCATAGAAGTAATAGCTGATAAATCAGCGCCTTTAAAAGAAATCCCTTTAAGGTCTAGTTTATCAAGTGAACCTTCTATTTTGACTCCGTTAAGGGAGATAGAGTCTTTTCTTAGCTCTGGCAGCAGGCTCTTTAATGTGCTGGCATCTATTATAGCCCCTTCGAAACTAGTGTTTGAAAAAGTAGCTCCATTAAAAGCAACTTCTGTAAATTTTGAGCCAGCAAAAGATACATTCTGAAAGCTGGTATTAACAAATTGATTTTGATTGATCTCTAGATTCTGAAGTTTTAAAGGCGCAATTTTGGATCCTTTTAATTCAACTGAATCAAAAAAGTTTTGATTGCTTATTTGTTGTAAAAATTTATTTTTATCTTTAGTAGAAGACGTATTTTCAGCTATTTCATCAAAAGCTTGTTTTACAAAGTCAGAAAGCACTACTCTTTCAAGAGGGTTTTTCCTGTAGTTTAAAGCGCCAGCAATTGCAGTTACTATTTGCTGTTGTTGTTCGCCTACTCCGTATATCCAATTTACAGCCGAATTATATAGTGCGCCAGTAAATTCTGTGTCGAATAATTTTTTTGTGACAAGTTTTGCAGCCTGAGTAGCTAATGAAATTTTGCTTCCGCTTTCATACGCAGTGAATAAATCACGTATACTGGCTGGATCACTGATGATATTATTAGCAATAGTTCCAGTTTCAACACCAGCAAGCGAACTTCGTAGAGATGGGTTATTAAGCAAAATAATATCTACTATTTTATTTATATTCTCTTTGTTGTCTCCTAGTGTTGTTTGAAATTGAGCATCTTTATCTATGAGGTCAGTTAAACTAATTCCAACTTTTACCCATTCCTCTTTACCAGCTAATTCTGCTATTTTTTGTAACTTTGGTAAATTTTCTTTGGTTGTAAGCTGTACAAAAACATCAGCTATTTCATTGCTTAAACCATATTTATCAAAACCTGTCGACTTTAAAGCAGCTTTTGTTAATACAACTTTGTGTGTAGCTAAGTAATCCGCTATTCCCCTGTCTTCTTGAGATAGCTTCAGTATTTGAGGAGCAATTTCAGAATATTTTTCTTCTTGCACTAGTTTTACAATATTACTTAATTCTTTTGGATGTTCTAGAAGAAAAGGTACTAGATCAGTAACGTCTATTTCTTGTAAATCTGGTGAATATAAGAGGTTTGCTTTTACTACACGAGCAATGAAAGCTTTTTCTTCTTTTAGGTAAGTATTAATTTCTGGAGACTCTTCAAATAGTCTAAAGATATCTTTAGTCATGCCGGTGTAATCACTTTTAGCAAAAGTACTTAGAACGCCGCTTAAATTCGATGGCGAATTAAAAGTCATCATAACTAGATGAGAAAGAGTAGATATGTCATCTTTTTCTATGCCATATATTTCTAGAGTATCTCCAAAATCTTGTAATTTCCCCTTTGTAAGCATTCGTTCTTTGGCAAAATCAGAAACATCTTTCCAGGTTTCATTTGTATCTAGATAATTTTTTTTGCCCTCTGGGCTAAGCGTTATCCATGCTTGATTTTCTTCAGCTAAGGCTTCTTGACTTGTTTTAATATTGCTAGTCACCACGTTATTAATAAGAGCTTCAAATCCTTGAGCATTTTTAGAAAAATAATCTTTGATGCTGGGGTCTTTTGCAACTAAATCAAATATTTTGGGAGCTATTTCATAATACTCAGATTTGTCATATAATCCTATAACTTCTTTTATGGCAGTAGGGTTGTTTAACAAAGCTGGTACTAATTCATATACTTGTCCACCAAGGCCAGATTCAGAAAATTGCTTATGGTCTTTCATCATTGATACAATAATTTTACCAAATGTTTCTTTGTTGTTATCTAGATATTCTTTTATTTCGGGTTTGCTTTCCGCTAAGTCAATAACTTGTCTTGCTATATCAGAGTATTGACCAGCATTAACAGCATCTAATATTTGTTTTAACTCATTTGGAGAGGTAAGCAAAACTGGTACTATTTCTAAAATTTTACTGATATCTTGTTTGCCTAAACCATATTGGGCTAAATTATTCTCTAGACCATTTGGCAGTGATCCATCTCGTATAGCTATATCTAGAGCTTCACCAGCAATGCCAGCTTTTTGAAGGAATTTTCTTTTTGCTTGCTCAAAAGCTTTACCCTCTAAGCCAATTTCATTTTTGAGTAAGTTATTCCATTGTTGTAATTTTTCTGCATCTTGTTCGATTTTAGAAGCAACGGAATTTTGAATATAAAATTGTATGCTTGGACCTTTTTCAGTTAAATAGGAATTAATGCTTGGTGCTTTGCTTATCATGTCTAATAATTTTGAAGCAAGTTCCATATTGTTTGCTGATGGTTGAAGGGACGAAATAGCAAGGTCTTTCAGTGCTGTAGTTACTTCTGGAGTTTTGAGCGCGCTTTGCAAGTGTTTCATGCCCTTGTTGTCAAGAGGGTTGCCTTCGTGAAATAAATCAACACCCATATTCACCATCAGGGTATTGATATTTTCTAAATTATCGACAGTATTATCTACGAACTTCCATGTTTTATCACTTTTAATAAGAGCTTGTTGAAATTCATTTGTATTATATTTTTCTTGATTTTGATAAAAAGAAAGCAATCTGTATGTTTGAACGGGAGCCTTTAGAAAAGATTTTGCCACTTTCCAGATAGTTCCCCAAGATATAGACCCTGGTGTTGAAACTTGCTGATCTTTTCCTGCTGCTTTAGTTATAGTTATTTTGGGCTGATAATCCTTTATTAAATTTTGGATGAGACCAGTTTGAGCTTTGTCCTTGGATAAAAAATGTTCTAATGCATGCAGCATCTGAACATTATACTTTGGAGCTAAGTTCAGTTCTTCTGTGGCAGGCGAGGTTTTGGCCATATTATTGAATAAACAAATTAATGTAGCTTTATAATATAGATTTTATTGAATATTAAAAAACGTATAATGACTACCCACAAGGATTTCTTGGTACTTGTGGTAAATAAATTAACATACACAGAATAAATTATTTATCTAAACAAGAAAATAATTTATTCCATATATTTTTAGGTCAGCGCTTTACTGAAATTTCTAGCACTTGATTTAACAGAGGGGCTTGTGTTTGATAGTCAGCTTTAAATCCTTGGCTGAAAATGCTTAAAGTTTGTTCTGAAATTAATTTGCCATGATTTTTTAATACAGATTTTAAATCCAAGTCTGACTTTAATTCTAGGTGAATTCGGTCTGATACATCAAATTCCGCTTCTTTTCTGGCTTGTTGTACTAGTCTAATGATATCTCTAGCTATACCTTCATCTTCTAATTCTTTTGTGATTTCTAGGTCTAAAGAAATCATTCCCTGGTTATTAGATAATGATTTTGCCCCCTTAGCAGCTCTTGGTTCTAAGACTAATGAATATTCCTCTGGTAGCAATATTTCACCAGCTATTATTAGTTGAGTGCCGTCATGTTCCCACTTTCCCTGTTTTGATAGGGCAATCATATCCTTCATTTTTGTAGGCAATCTCTTGCCAAGTACTGGGAATTTTATAGATAGCTTTTTATCAGCGTAGTTTAATAAATCATCACTGTAACTTATTGATTTTACGTTGATTTCGTCTTTAATCAAGTCTTCAAAATCTTTGAATGAATCACTGTTTCTTGTAATGATGTTCAAATTAGCTAATGGTTGCCTGACTCTTATATTATCTGTGCTTCTAATAAATAATGCGGTACTACAAATATCTAGTACTTGATCCATAATATGTACTAGTTCAGCATCTACAGTTACTGCGTCTAAGGTTGGAAAGTCCGTTAAATGCACACTATCTTTATTAGATTTATTGCCTGTAATACCTAGATATATATGCTCTGATATTAATGGCAATAAAGAAGACATGGCTTTAGTCATGACATTTAAGGCAGTGTATAATGTATTGTAAGCATCTATCTTATCTTGGTCTTTTTCAGTTTTCCAGAAGCGGTTACGGCTTCTTCTTATATACCAGTTATTTAGCACTTCAAAGAAATTTGAAATTGCATCATAAGCTGTCTGACTATCGAAGGCATCCATACTATTTTCTATAGCAGTAACAGTTAGTTTAAGTTTTGAAAGGATGTAGCGATCTAGAACGTTTTTTGAATCAAACGACATTTTAGCTTTTATCATATCACTATTGGCGTACAAGCAGAAAAAATGATATGAATTCCAGATTGGTTTTATAAATAAACGTAAACTATCAAAAACCATTTTGCCTTCCTTATCAATGAGCAATTCTTGCCCCTTAACCACTGTTGAAGAAAGCATGGTTACTCTGAGCGCATCAGAGCCATATTTTTCGAATAGTTCAATAGGATCAGCGTAATTATTTAGGCGTTTAGATAGTTTTTGACCAGTGGAATCTAAAATAACCCCGTGACATATACAGTTTAAAAATGGTGGCCGATCAAATAGGGCGGTTGATAGAACCATTAAAGTATAGAACCAGCCACGAGTTTGAGCAGAATATTCGACAATGAAATCTGCTGGGAAATGATTTTCGAACCAGTCTTTATTTTCAAATGGGTAATGTACTTGTCCGTATGGCATAGAACCACTTTCAAACCAACAATCAAATACATCATTCACCCGGCGCATTATTGACTTGCCCGTTGGGTCGTCTGGATTAGGGCGTGTCAAATCGTCTATATATGGTTTGTGTAAATCCTCTACTTTGATGCCAAAATCTTTTTCTAATTCTTCAATTGATCCATACACATCTATTCGTGGATATTGTGGATCATCTGACCTCCATATTGGTATAGGAGTTCCCCAAAAACGATTGCGACTTATAGACCAATCACGGGCATTTTCCAACCATTTGCCAAATAAATTATCTTTAACATTGCCTGGTATCCAATTGATTTCCTGGTTTAATTCTACCATACGATCTTTGAAGGCTGTGACTTTAACATACCAAGAAGGTACAGCTTTGTATATTAGCGGTGTATCTGTTCTCCAGCAATGCGGGTAGTTATGAATATATTGTTCGGTTTTGATCCAGTTACCTTGCTCCTTTAGCCTGATTATAATTGGATCATTAGCTTCAAAAACTTGCATACCTTGAAAGTCTACAACTTCACTAGTAAATTTACCAGCATTATCAACCGGGCATACTAGTTCAATATTTTTTTCCTGACAGACTACTTGGTCATCTTCACCAAATCCTGGCGCTAAATGTACTATACCAGTACCATCACCTTCGGTTACGAAGTCTGCGCTGAATATTTGAAAACTATTAGCGTTCTCTTTAAAGTAATCAAATAATGGTTTATAGCTAAGTCCTTCTAGGTCGGATCCTTTTAGCTTTGTGATGTTTGTGCTTTCGTTTATCCCTAGTTCTTTTGCATAAGTTTTGATAGCAAACTCTGCAATAATATAACAAATATCATCTTTGATAATACATGCATAATCCATTTTAGCTCCAACTGCTAAGGCCAGGTTAGAAGGTAATGTCCATGGGGTTGTTGTCCACGCAAGTATTTTATATTGGCTGCAATTTTCAGGGGCGTTGTTTGGTCGTTTGTTTAGCTCAAATGAAACAGTGATCGCTTTGTCTGCGCGCTCTCTGTAGGAGTTATCTAATCTGGTTTCAAAATTCGAAAGCGGAGTTTCGCATGCCCATGAATATGGCATCACACGCATAGATTCATAGATTAGGCCTTTTTTATAAAGTTCTTTAAAAGCCCAAATCACTGATTCCATGAAGCTCTTATCCATAGTTTTGTAAGAGTTTTCAAAATCCACCCAGCGTGCTTGGCGGTTAACGTATTTTTCCCAATTATTAGAATATTTCATTACTGAACTGCGGCAGTGATCGTTGAATTTATCAATTCCATATTCGTTTATTGCAATACGTCCGGAAAATCCTAATTCTTTTTCGGCGCCCATTTCGGCTGGCAAACCATGACAATCCCAGCCAAATCTACGCTCTACTTTTTTGCCTTTAGTGGTTTGGTAGCGAGCATATGCATCTTTAACAAAACCAGTTAATAGATGCCCGTAATGAGGCAAACCGTTGGCAAAAGGTGGTCCATCGTAAAATACAAATTCGTTGTTTTTATTGTCTTTAATCGATTCCCTATTATCAATAGATTGCTGAAAAATATCATTTTCTTTCCAGTATTTTAATATCTCGTTTTCGATTTCTGGAAAATCTACGTTAGATTTTATCTCTGGGTAATGTTTTTGGTTTGTCATAATCAAAATTTTCTATGAAAAGAGTCTTAATATAGGTATATCTTCTAGTTTAGGCAACTTAATTCGATTTTTAAAGCTAGCAATATTTATAATATTATCAAGTGCATTTTTAATAAAATCTTTTGTATCTCCGTGGTTTTTTGAATTATCAGCGATATAAAATGCTCTGGCTGATAGATACACTGGTAGTAGCAAGCCCCTTTTTGTATAATAATTAAAATCTGTGGATTTATCGCCTGCATATTTCCATATAAAATCACATGTTCTGCAAGCTGCTTCATTGCCAGTTAAAATATTTTGTGGTAACAGAAAGGCTGCGCTGCTATTAATTACTGTGTTTTTTGAAGCAATATGCATAAGCCTGGTTTCTAAAGCCAGTGCTATTTGTGCACGTATTTTTTGTGGCTTTTCCTGCTTGGCTAAAATTTCAAGCATCAGATCATCTTGCCAAGTTTCAAATTCTTGCAATATTTGAGATTCACCATCAGAAAACAGCACATGATGATAACCTGAATCTAGTGAGCAGTTAGACTCAGCTTGACTAATTATATCACTTGACCATGCTTTTGTTTCCAAGAGAATTACTAGTTCTTGAAATAATTTTATTTTAGATGCTGCATGTACGCTAGCAAAGTCAGTCATTGTTTCACCTTTTTGCTTGACTTAAAGTCTAACTATATAGATAATATATAATTAATTCAACAAAATGCCTGTAAGGAGGTAATATCTAGTGGCCGTATTAATCAGTGTTCATGGTGGAAATGGCGAAAAAGCAATCAGAGATCTTAAGAGAAAGATGCAAAGAGAGCTCGTCTTCCGTAGAATGAAAATGTCTCGTTTTTATGAACCCCCTTCCGCAAAAAGAGTGCGCGAGAAGCAGGAAGCAGAAAGACGCATAAGAAAAAATAATCGTAGAAGAAGATTAGAAAGCTAATCTAAGTTTATACGATTATATGAAGTTAAAAATACAGAACACTATGTTCTTGTTTTTGGCAAACAGAAATAAAAAAGACCTTGAGTAAAATTACTTAAGGTCTTTTTTTTATTTTCATTGGTTTAAAACAAGAGCGTAAATTTTATATTTGAGGCTTCGTGTAAGTTTGGATTAGCTTTCTAATCTTCTTTTACGATTATTTTTTATGCGTGTTCTAACAGGTGGGGGCAAATGGAGATGGTGTGGCTTTGAATCAGGAGGAGCGTAAGTTCTTGTTTATAGTGGCTCTTTGTTGAGTGTAGAGTTTGCAGATAATACGTATGCCCTGTAAATCCTAGTAGAAAGAATTATCTATAATTGGATGTATAATAAAATTAAAGTTGATTGCACGAAATCCAGGGCGGGTTTGGAAGAGTGGTTTTCTGATCAACCTCAAGAAATTATTGGTAAAATCAATGGTTCCGTTAGAGAATTCCTGATGGATAAGCCTCAAAGAATATTTGCTCATGAATATTACGCAGAGCAAGAGGTAGTAGTTTAACTCCAACCGATTTTTATATTATTTATTATTAACTTGACTTAAGCATTAAGAAATATTATTGTTAAATACACCAAAAGGTAAATATAATTTAATTATTTTAAATCAACAAAATTTAAGAGAAAACTATGAAAACAAATATAATATACACAGATAACCTAAAAGAATTCTTAGATGCGCCGGGTTATTATCAAGAGGTATCATTGAGGAATAGGAAGATTACAGGTGACGATTGTTTAGAAATAGGAAAGGCTTTAAAAAGTGCTGATAGACTTACTCAACTATATCTTAATTATAATGAGATTGGGTATGAAGGAGCAAAAATACTTGCAGAAGCTCTTGATGGTAATACTATAGTAAAATAAGTTGAATTAGCACAATGCAAAAAGTTGAACTAAAGTGTCATATAATGTATCAAAAAGAGTTATTTTTCCTTTGATCCATCGCTTCATGTTAGCCCAGAATTTCTCTAT
>Ga0105051_10005067_pt1 | contig 14921 bp, 16 predicted proteins | sample FRY02_FD_78383 | JGI IMG/M metagenome (GOLD analysis project Ga0105051, IMG submission 78383) | Freshwater microbial communities from Lake Fryxell liftoff mats and glacier meltwater in Antarctica - FRY-02 (megahit assembly) | ecosystem: Environmental > Aquatic > Freshwater > Ice > Glacier... | reverse complement strand
CACTGAAAACCCTATTTTAATCAGAGTCATAGGGATTTTGTGAAGAGTGCGGCACGTGCCCTACACCACTTTTCGCCTCATATATTATTGTTCTGGAACGGCTTTCCGGTCTCCCCTTTGCAGTTCAACCGAATGCACCGCCGGACCCCTCCCAAAATTACAATTTGTTGTGACCGGAGGCATCTGCGCCACAGGGTTTGCCATCCTGCCACCCGGCTTTTATCTCCTACTCAGGCAAACGATCATCGGATCATCTGGTCCGGGTTCCCCATCTCGAAAGTGAAACGCCATGACAAAAGAATTCAAATTCGCCACGATCGCGGCGCTCGCCTTGGCCCTGACCACGTCCGGTGCGCTTGCGCAGGAACTGCTTGGCACAACTGCCCTGAACGACACGCTCGACGATATTGATCGCGATGTCGCGCGGGACATGAACCGCTCCAATGATGCGTCGCGCTTTGGCAACCCATCATTTCGTCCCGGCCTGTCCGGCTCGGCGGCCCTGTCGTTTTCAGGTAAAACCGGCAACAACGAATCCCAAGACCTGACCATCGGCACGCGGTTACGCTATGCATCCGGCCGTATAGTACAGACTCTGGGTGTGGCCATCGACTTTCAGGAGGCAAACAATAACGCCACCAAGGAAGACGTTTTCGCAGTCTATGACGCAAATTATTATTTCAACGATCAGTTCTACGCTTTTGGCTTGGCCCGTATCCAGACCGATGGCTTGGCCACCACGATCGGCGATGTGAAAGAGGATGCGTTCATCGGCTTTGGTCCAGGTTACCGGGTTTTCAACACCGATCAGATGACATGGCGTGTGCAAGCCGGCATCGGTAAAAGCTACATCAAATATGGCGATGATAGCTCTGAATCCGAAGTTGCGGGCATCGTATCTTCGCGCTTTTTCTATGGTTTCAATGAAAACACCTTCATGACCATGGATACGGACGTTCTGAAATCGGATGCGGCCCTGCGCGTGAACAACGATCTTGGCGTCAGCTTCAAGATGACCGATGCATTCTCCACCCGCGTCAGCTATCTGACCGAATACAACGACAGCCGCGCCATCCGCTCGGACAACAAGCTGGGCGTGTCGCTGGTTTACGGCTTCTGATCACTGCGCCGTCCCTGCCTCGTTGCCTTCCGGGAAATATGAAGGTGACACAAGGGGCCGGGGCGGAATCCCTCACTGTCTTTTCATCAACTGGCGCGGGGGCAACCCTGCGCCTTTTTCTGTGCGGCGCAAATCGCCCACCGCCCCTCAGGCCTCGCCCATGCGCAACCCGTCCATAATCGCCACCAATTCCGCCGAAATCCCGGGCTCCGACAGGGCATGCCCCGCCAAAGGCACCAGCTTCAGCCGCGCCTTGGCCCATCCCTGCGCCAAGCGGTGGGCCGATACCGGGGGGCACACCATGTCATAGCGGCCCTGCACAATATCGGCGGGGATGCCTTCGATCCGATGGCGATTGCGCAAAATCCACTCATCTCCGTCCAGAAATCCCTTGTTCACGAAATAATGGTTTTCCAAGCGCGAAAAGGCGCGGGCGTAATCGGATGGGCCTTCACCGCCGATCATATTGGTATCAATGGTGGCCAAAGCGTTTTCCCAATTGGCCCAAAGCCGGGCAAAGCGCATCTCCTCCACCAGATTGCCGGAAAACAGGCGGCGGTGATAGGCCGCGATCAGATCACCCCGCTCATCTTCGGGAATGGGACTTGCAAACCGCGCCCAAAGGTCGGGGAAAAACCGCCCCGCACCGCCACCATAAAACCAGTCCAGTTCCGCCTGCGTCATGGAAAACACGCCGCGCAACACAAGCCGCGCCACGCATTCGGGGTGCGAGATTGCATAAATCAAGGCCAGCGTGGCCCCCCAGCTGCCGCCGAACAAGATCACCTTGCCAAGCCCCAACTCGACCCGGATCGCCTCCATATCCGCGACCAGATGCCAGGTCGTGTTGTCCTCGACACTTGCATGGGGGCGCGAGCGGCCGCAGCCGCGCTGATCGAACAGGATGATCCGGTAAATGCTTGGGTCAAAATACCGCCGCATCGCCGGGCTGCACCCGCCCCCCGGCCCGCCATGCACAACCATGACCGGCACGCCGTCGGGCCGCCCGCATTGCTCTACATACACTTTATGCCCGCCACTGAATTCCATCATGCGCTGGTCGAACGGGTCCAGCGGCGGGTATAAATACTGTGCTGCGCTCTTTTGGCCTGATCTGTGGTCCATGTTTGCCCTATATACTCCCCCGAACCTGCCCGTCCCGGCGGCAAACCGCAAGGAGAGAGAGATGAGTTTGAACACGATTGACCCCAAAGAGGTCGCGAAATTCGAAGCGATGGCGGCGGAATGGTGGGACCCGCGTGGGAAATTTAAGCCGCTTCATATGCTTAACCCCTGCCGGCTGGACTATATCACCACGCAGATCGCGGCGGAATTTAACCGGGATCTAACAGCGCCTTTGCCGTTCAAGGGCCTGCGGCTGCTGGATATCGGCTGCGGCGGGGGGTTGCTTTCAGAACCCATGGCCCGTCTGGGGGCCGAGGTGATCGGCGCGGATGCGGCCGCGCGCAATATCCCGGTGGCGCGGTTGCATGCCGAACAGATGGGCCTGACGATTGACTACCGCCACTGCGCTGCCGAGGATTTGGCAGCGGCGGGTGAAGTGTTTGATGTGGTTCTGAATATGGAGGTGGTGGAGCACGTCGCCGACCCGCAGGCCTATCTGACCGCCTGCCAAACCTTGCTGCGTCCCGGCGGGTTAATGATATGCTCCACCCTGAATCGCAATCCGAAAAGCTTTTTGATGGGGATTATCGGGGCGGAATGGGTGATGCGCTGGCTGCCCAAAGGCACGCATGACTGGTCCAAATTCATCACCCCGGAGGAGCTTTACGCGATGCTGGAAAAGGCGGGGCTGCGACCTGTGGACCGCAAGGGGATGGTCTTCAACCCGGTCCGCTGGGATTGGTCATTGTCGGACCGGGACCTGTCGGTGAATTATGTGACGGCGAGTGTGAAGCCGGTTTAGCGGCGGTGCGAGGGGCGGTGCGCTGAATTCGGAGCCCAAGCTTGGGGTTTGGATGGGGGTTAGTTGACCTTACGCGGGGGCAAGAAAGGCAGCGGCATGACGGGCACCCCGTCCGCCACCAGCTTTTTGGCCTCATCCAACCTCGCCTCGCCATGAATGGCGCGGGTGGGGGAAGTGCCTTCATGCATCCGGCGCGCCTCGGCAACAAAATCCTTGCCGACATAGGCTGAATTTGCCTCCACCTCGGCGCGCAGCGCGGCCAAGGCTGCCTCTTGCGGGTTTGCGGGGGTGGACAGCGGACGATCCTTGAAAGTCCCAGACTGGGGGGGCGCCGCCATGCGCGCAGGCGTGACAGATGGGGCCATCAGGGTTTTACTAATCTCGGCATTACCGCATATGGGGCAGCTTACATGGCGGGTCTTGACGAGCGCATCAAAGGCGACAGCCGATTGAAACCAACTGTCAAAGCTGTGATCAGCACCACATTTTAGGGAATAGCGAATCATTCACAGCCCTGTTGCCCAAAGAAAGGCCGCCTTCAGCCCGTAACTCTACCTAAGCTGTTCACAGGCAGATTCAAGCCAGTGCAACACGACAGACCCTAGCCTTTATTTGCTTTGGGGGCACCCGCACCAGCAGGCGGATCAAGCGGGCTGAACCCGGCAAGCAGTGCTTTCAACTCCACCTCTGCCACCTTGCGGGCGGCATCCTGGGGCGCGAACCATTTGCGGCGGCGTTGGCGCTGTTCTGGAAAATCGGTGGCAAATTTCTTCACTTCCAGCGAGAAAACATCCACGATGCAGGATCGCGCCTGTTCAGACTGCGTGTCGCGTTTCAGGATTTTATCATAGCTGAAATGGCCCAGTTTGGCCTCTGCGACGCTGCCCTTCACACCGGCTTCCTCCCATGCCTCAATCGCTGCGGCCTCGGGCCCTGAATGGCCTTGCATCGGCCAACCCTTCGGGATCACCCAGCGCCCGGTATCCCGGCTAGAGATAAGCAACACCTCTGCGCCGTTCTTGCCGATGCGCCAACATAGCGCGCCGAACTGGCTGCGCGGCGGTTCTGCTGCCTTAGGGGTCGTGCTTTCCATGATCTACCTGCCTGCATTTGCGGTGCCGGGCCTGCCGGTGTGGCGGCTAATTTGCGGCTTATAAGCTCGAATATAGCAAAAATCCGTGAAATTTCAAGGGTTCTGCCTCTTGTCGTCACAGGCGGCTGCGGGCAGGGTGGGCGCAATCCACAACCGGGGTGCCATGGGGCCGTTCTTTATCGGATCAGAGATTTATCGCGGGTCAAGCTATGGCCCCGGCCATCCATTGCGGGTGCCACGCGTCTCGACGGTGATGGACCTGTGCCGCGCGATGGGCTGGTTTGGCGCGCGCTACATCACCAGCCCGCGCGCCAAGCCCGCAGCCCTGCATCTGTGGCACGACCCGGCCTATATCACGGCCCTGCAAGCGGCCGAGGCGCGCGGGACCGCAACCGCGCAAGACCGCGAGTTGTACCATCTGGGAACCCATGCCAACCCGGTATACCCAGAGGTGTTTCGCCGCCCCGCCACCGGGGCCGGGGGCGTGATGCTGGCGGCGGAAATGCTGCGCGGTGGCGGTGTCGTGCATGTTCCGGGCGGCGGCACGCATCACGGGCTGGCCGGGCGGGCAAATGGGTTTTGCTACCTCAATGATGTGGTGTTGGGGATGAAGGTTTTGCAGCGCATCGGCGTGCGGCGCATCGCCTATGTCGACATCGACGCGCATCATTGTGACGGGGTAGAAGCGGGGTTTGCGGGGGACCCCGACGCGCGGCTGATCTCTGTGCATGAGGAACGGCGCTGGCCGTTTACGGGCAGGCTTTTGGACACGGGCGGGGGCAATTGCTTTAACCTGCCGGTGCCGCGCGGTTTCAACGACAGCGAAATGCGCGCGGTGTTGGAGCGGCTGATTGTGCCGCGTGTGGTGGCGTTTGCCCCCGATGCGATTGTTTTGCAATGCGGCGCGGATGCACTGGAGGAGGACCCTTTGGCGCGCCTGTCCCTGTCAAACAACGCGCATGTGGCGGTGGTGCGCGCCCTGCGAGGGCTGGCGCCCCGGCTTTTGGTGCTGGGCGGCGGTGGGTACAACCCTTGGTCGGTGGGGCGATGCTGGACCCGGATCTGGGCCGAATTGGTGGGAGCAGAAGTGCCGGAGCGTTTGCCGATGGCTGCCGAGGCGATTTTGCGCGGGCTAAGCTGGCACGGGCCGGGCCGGGCGCCGGAGCAGGCGATGTTCACCACCCTGATTGACGCCCCCCGCGAAGGCCCTGTCCGGCCCGAGGTTTTAGCGCGACTGGCCGCGCTGGAGGCGCGGGCGTGATGCGGGTGTTTGTAGCACTGGACCTGCCGAGCGAAGTGCAAAGCCAATTGGCGGTGCAGCAGTTTTTGCTGCCGATCCCCCGCAAAGTGCCGCGCGACCAATTCCACATCACGCTAAGCTACATGGGCGAGATGCGGGAAACGGAGGTGGAGGCCTTGCATGATAATCTGGCACGGCTTTCTGTAGCGCCGTTCGATATCTCGCTTTCGGGCTTTGGGCTGTTTGGCCGCGCCAAGCCAAATGCGGTTTGGGCGGCCGTGGCCCCTAGCACTTCGTTAGCGCATCTGGCGGCAAAGCTGGACCGCGCGGGTCGCATAGCGGGGGCCGTTATTCCGGCGCGAAACTTCCTGCCCCATATAACCCTTGGCCGATTTCCCGCGATGAAACAGGATAAGGCCGCCCCGTTGGAGCGGGCCGTGATTGCGGGTGCCGGGTTTCGCGCCGGGCCGTGGGAGGTGGAGGAAATGGTATTGTACCAATCGACAACTTTGCCCGAGGGGCCACGCTATGACGCCTTGGCGCGGTATCTTATGGGCTGAGGCTGTTTAGGTATTTGGACCAAGATGAAAGGGGATAGCAGCGTTTCAGCGATAAGTGCGGAGCCATTCCAGACTTGCATCGGTATCGCCTGCGGGTTTGTATTCCGCCCCGAGCGGTGCTGCGTAACCCAGCGCCAGGATCGTGGCAAAGACATGAGCATAGTTGATTTCGCCGTGATCGGGTGCGGCGCGGTCGGGAACGGATGCGAATTGGATATGCCCGATGATGGACAGGTGGGCGCGCAAGCGGTGCGTCAAGTCGCCTTGCATGCGTTGGACGTGATAGCAGTCGAACATCAGTTTGAGGTTGGGTTGGGCGAGGGTCGCGATGATCTCGGCGGCCTGGTCGGTGGTGGTGAGGAAATAACCGGGCGCATCATGGCGGTTGAGGGGTTCGATCAGGATGGTGATGCCATGCGGGACAGCCTGGGCGCAGGCATAGTCGAGGTTTTCAAGGAAGGCTTTGTGGGCTTGGGGGCCAGTCGCAAAACCTGCCATGACGTGGATATTTGGGGTATGAATGGCGCGGGCATAGGCGATGGCTTGATCAATAGCCGCGCGGGCCTGTGGTTCGCGCCCCGGCAAGGCGCAAAGCCCATTCTCGCCCGGATTGCCGCGTGAGGTGTTGAGGCCGAGCATTTGCAGGCCTGTCTCGCGCAGTGCTTTGGCAGTCTCCTCCGCTGGGGTGTCATAGGGCCAGTGACATTCGACAGCGTCAAAGCCTGCTGCGTGCGCGGCATGGATCGCGGCGGGCAGCGCGCGGTCTGTCCATAAAAAACCGAGGTTGGCGGAGAATTTCACAGGTCCCATTCCACGTCGAATTTGGTGACGATGTTCTGCACCTGCTCTGGCGTCAGCATCCGGGCGTCATAGCCGCGCATCAGAATGGCAAGGCGGGCAGTATCCTCCAGCTCCTCAATCGCGTTGCAGGCAGACTCGACATCCTTGCCCGCGACCACCGGGCCGTGATTGGCCAGCATCACAGCCGCGCGTTTGCCTGCCAGCCCGCGCAAAGCGGTGCCGATAGCGGGATCGCCGGGCAAGAAGAACGGCAGAAGTTTGACGCGCCCCAGTTTCATGATGGCATAGGGGGTGAGGGGGGGCAGGAAATTTTCAGGGTCCACGCCCGGCATCATCGACCAGGCAACCGAATGGCAGGCATGGAGGTGGACGACCGCGCCCGCGCTGGCGCGCGTATCATAAAACGCGGCATGCAGCGGCATTTCCTTGGTCGGCGGATCGCCCGAAATCAGCCTGCCCTGCGCGTCAAACCGCGACAGGCGGGCCGGGTCCAGCCGCCCGAAGCTGCTGCCGGTGGGCGAGACGAGAAGGCCACCATCCGCGGTGCGAGCCGAAATGTTGCCAGTAGAACCGCCCGTCAGGCCCCGGTCAAACATGGATTTGGCAAGCAGGCAGATATCTTCGCGCAATTTGGCCTCATGGCTCATGGGCCCAGCGCCCCCAAAGCATCGGCAAAGAAAGTCTCGGTGCCGAAATTACCGGATTTCAGGGTGATGGCGATGGTATGCCCGGCTGAGGTGGCAAAGCACCATGGCACGCCCGGCGCGATTTCCGCCCCGATGGTCAGTTGCGCCACGCCAAGCGCCTGGGTTACAGCGCCTGACGTCTCCCCACCCGCCGCCACAAAGCGGCGCGCGCCAAGGTCACGGGCCGCCACGGCGAGTTTTGACAAGCCAGCCTCCACAATTTCACCTGCCTGGGCGGTGCCAAGTGTGCTTTGGGCGGCGCGCACGGCGTCCGGCTCGGTTGTGGCATAGATCAGGGGGCCGCGGGCAAGGTCTTGGGCGGCCAGCCAGTCCAGCGCTGCGCCCGGCCCGTTGACGGCAAGATCCAGCGGATCAAGCCGGTGTTTTGGACCCGAATAGGCGACAACCTGCGCCCGGGTCCTGGCTGAACAACTGCCCGACAGCAGCACAGTTTGGGGCGGCAATTCCGGCACCTGCACGCGGGGCGCGTCCGCAGATAGGGTGCCATCCATCAGATACAGCGCGGGCAAAGGCATGGCCACAGCGCTGCCGCCGGTCATCAAAGGCATATCGCGGCAGGCTTCGGCGATGGTATGAAGGTCCTCATTCGTCACGGCATCCACGACCACATGCGCCACACCTTGTGCCTGCAAGGCGGCAAGCCGGGCGCGCAAGGCATCCGCGCCACGCGCCACGGTCAGCCGATTTGCAAGACCCACGGGCTTGGTGACTTGCGGGGCCAGAAGGCGCATCAGGTTGCTGTCGCGCATTGGTGTCAGCGGGTGGTCCTTCATGGGGGATTCCGACAAAGGACTTTCGCCCACGAACAGATTGCCCATGAAGATGCTGCGGCCATTTTCGGGGAAAGCCGGGCAATAGATGGTTTGATCTGTTCCAAGATCACGCATCAACGCCTCGGCCACCGGGCCGATATTGCCCGCAGGCGTGCTGTCAAAGGTAGAGCAATATTTCCAGAAGAACCTGCGCGCTCCCGCCGCTTGCAGCCATGCCAGTGCTGCGCGGGCCTGTGCCACAGCTTCAGCCACCAAGGCCGTGCGCGATTTCAGGGCAATCACCTCAAACGCTGCCGTATCGTTGGGGGGCGCATCGGGGACGCCGATGCTCAAATTCACCTTGACACCGGACCGCGCCAACAGCCCCGCCAGATCGGTGGCCCCAGTGAAGTCATCGGCAATGCAGCCCAGAATTGTGGTCATATCTTCTCCGGTAGGTTAAGGCCTGCACGACTCGCATAAACCTTTGCCACCGCTGCGTCATCCTCGGCGCCCAGGCCGTGACCAACGGCGGCCAGAAACTGTTGCAGGGCGGCAGTGGTGATGGGGGCGTCAAACGCTGCCTCACGCGCGATGTCCAACACGATGCCCAAATCCTTGGGCCAGATATTGACCGAGGATTGCGGCGTATAATCGCCCGCCACGATATGGGGCGCGCGGTTTTCCAGCATCCATGAGGTGCCCGCACATTTGCTGATCACCTCCACAAATTTATCCGGCGCAACCCCTTGGGTCATCCCGAAGGTCAGCGCTTCGGCCATGGCGGCGATATGGACACCTGCCAGCATCTGGTTCACCGCCTTCATCGCAGACCCGGCCCCGGCGGTTTCGCCCAGTTCAAACACCGTTTGCGCGCAGGCCGAAAGCACGGGCGCGGCGGCGGCAAAAGCCTGAGGCGTGCCAGAGGCCATGACCGACAACTTGCCCGCCGCCGCCTTGACAGAGCCGCCCGAGATTGGTGCATCCAGATACAGCACGCCGTATTCGCCACAGCGCGCCGCCATATCCCGGACAAAGGCGGGGGGAACGGTGGCGCAGGCAATCACAACCGCCCCTTTCGCAAGCTGCGGGACCACGCCATCCGCGCCGAACAGAACACTCTCGGTTTGGGCCGCGTTCAGAACCACAACCACCACGGCGTGCAGGCTGGGTGCTACACCCCCAAGCGCGCCGGGCCGCCCGCCTTGGGCCAAAAACCGTGCGGCCAGTGCGGGGGCCACATCAAACCCGTAAGCCGCATGGCCCGCGCGCAGCACCGATGCCGCAATGCCATAGCCCATGGAGCCAAGCCCGATGATGGCTGTATTCTGGGTCATGGGGCCTCCTGCGTTTGGGAAAACGCGAATTGCGTGTGTTGGCGGTAGGTTTGGCCGGGGCGCAGAACGGGTTGCGCCCAATCGGGGTGATTTATGGCATCAGGCCAAAACTGCGGCTCCATCGCAAGCCCGCCGTAGGGGCCGTAGGTGCGCCCCTCCAGCCCCAGCGTGGGAACCTGCATCCGGGCCGCATCATAGATTTGCAGGCCGGGTTGGTCGGTGCTGACCTGCATCTTCAACCCCTTATGCGCCAGTGTTGCCACCCGCCGCAGGGGTTGCGGGGCGTGCGACAGACAGAAATTATGGTCAATCGCAGCACTGGCGCAAGCGTCTGCCAAATGGCGGGGGTGGGTGAAGTTGAAGGCCCCCATGCAAGGTGCCAACTGCCCGGTGGGAAAGTGTTCGGCAGTGGTGGGCAGGTAGTGCGGCGCCTCTATCTGCAGGCTATGGGACAGAATATCGGGCGCGCCAAGGTTGAAATAGCTGTGATGGGCCGGGTTGCACAGGGTTGGTGCATCGGTGGTGGCGGTCATCATCAGGTCGAGCACACCGCTGTGCACACCGCGCGGCAACAATGTGATGGTCAGCGCAAGGGTCAGCGTGCCGGGATAACCCATCTCCCCCGCCGGGCTGACAAGGCCCAGCGTGACATGGCCCGCACCCGCATCCGTCACCGCCCACAGGCTTTTGGACAGGCCGCGCTGCCCCCCGTGAAGGTGATTTTCCCCATCATTCCGGTCAAGCTGATGGGCCATCCCGTCCAGCGTAAAGGCCCCGCCCGCAATGCGATTGGCACAGCGCCCAACCGTAGCCCCGAAATACCCGCCGTGGTCCAGATAGGGCTGCAACATCTCGAACCCCAGCACCAGCGGCGCGTCATGCCCCGCAAGCCGCAAATCCCGCAAGATCGCGCCATAGGTCAGGATATGCGCCGTCAACCCGCCCCCGTTCAGGGTGATCTGGTCCACGCGGCCCCCGTCTGGCTCTGCGCCAAAAGACTGTATCTGCGCCATGTATGCCTCTGCCTTGCCTGCGTGGCCGCATATTTGCCTGACAGCCGGGGAATGACAAGCGGTTTGGTATACCAAAATCCTTGCGCAGATTTTCCTGTCGGCTTTGCGCAAACCTTAGGCTATGGATTTGGGCAACGAAGGAGAGGCGGCACCATGGCAGCACGGCAGGGACGCATTTTGTGGCTGGATATGGCACGGGCGATTGCGCTGTTGGGTATGGTAATTTTCCATTTCACCTTTGATCTGGCGATGTTCGGCTTTATTGTGCCGCAAACCCCTGTCACCGGGTTCTGGGCGGTGTTTGCGCGCACGGTTGCGGGCAGCTTTCTGGCGCTGGCGGGATTCAGCCTTGTGCTGGCCCATGGGCGTGGGATTGTCTGGCCCAGTTTCTGGCGGCGTTTCGGCATTTTGGTGGGGGCAGCGGCGATGGTATCCATCGCCACCTGGTTTGTGATGCCGCAACAGTTCATCTTTTTTGGCATCCTGCATTCCATCGCCCTGTCGTCCTTGCTGGGCCTTGCGGCGTTGCGCCTGCCTTGGTGGGGGGTGCTGGGGGCAGCGGCTGCCATTCTGGCCCTGCCGCAATTTTGGCGACATGAGGTGTTTGATACCCCTGTTCTTTGGTGGGTAGGGCTTGCACCGACCTTCCCCCCCTCGATGGATTATGAACCGGTTTTCCCGTGGTTTGGCACGTTTTTGCTAGGGATGGCCGGGGCGAGATGGCTTTTGAAACGCGGACCGATTGTGCAAGGCCAGCCAACCCCCGCCATGGCGCGGATGGCATGGGCCGGGCGGCACAGCCTTGTGATCTATCTGGTTCACCAACCCATCCTGATCGGGATTTTTATAACCTATACTTGGCTAAACCGGTAGGTCACGCGCATCTGCAATCGCCTCCATCGTGATATAGGAGGTGACGGTTTCCAGTTCCACCTTCGCGGTCAGGCGCTGATAGATCTGATCAAAAGCGTTCATATCCTCGGCCACAACCTTCAGCATATAGTCGTAATCCCCTGCGATGCGGTAAAAGTCGATCACATGGGGGATGTTCATCACCTCACGCCGGAAAATCGCCAACCATTCCGCGCCATGGTGCCGGGTGCGCACCATGATGAACACCGTCAGGCCAAGACCCAACATCGGGGCCGCGAGCCGCAGGGTCTGGCCCCGGATCAGCCCGCTGTCTTGCAATACCTTCAACCGCCGCCAGCAGGCGTTTTGCGACAGACCCACCACCTCGGCCAATTCGCGCTGCGATTGGGACGCGTCCCGTTGCAGGGCGCGCAGCAAGGATCTGTCAATTTGATCTAGCTTCAGGGGCTTCATGTTGTCATTTGACCCAAAATTGAAGTTGCATACAATATAAAAAGGTAAGGTTTACCCCGTCCGGCTATGGGTATGATTGGAAAACCGATAAGGAAAGCCACCGATGCCCACCGCCTTGCAAGATTTTGCCGCCAGCATGACAGGCCCTGACGTGATCGACCAACTGCGCGCGGGCGTGATTGGGGAGGGTGCTGCGTTCACAACCCCCTTTGGCACGCAAACGCTGCTTTACGCCGATTATGTCGCCTCCGGCCGCGCCTTGCGGCAGGTTGAGGGGTTCGTGATGGAGCGGGTCTTGCCCTTCTATGCCAACAGCCACACCGAAGCGTCTTTTTGCGGTGGCGAGATGACCCGGATGCGGCGCGAGGCGCGGGCGATCATCGCGGCGGCCTGTGGTGCAGATGATGGGTTTGCGACCGTCTTTGCCGGGGCGGGGGCCACTGCGGGGCTTAACCGTTTGGTGCATCTGCTGGGCGTGGCCGAAGCGGGGGCACACGGGGAGATCCCTTTGGTGCTGATCGGCCCTTATGAGCATCACTCCAATATCCTGCCTTGGCGCGAATGTGGCGCGGAGGTGGTGGAGATTGCGGAAAGCCCGACCGGTGGCCCGGATCTGGCAGCGCTGGAGGCGGCCCTGATCGCGGCGCGTGGCCGCCGGATCGTAGGCGCATTTTCCGCCGCATCAAATGTGACCGGGATTTTGACCGATGCCGATGCGGTGACGCGCCTTCTTAAACGCCACGGCGCTTTGGCGGTTTGGGATTACGCGGGCGGAGGGCCGTATTTGCCGATTGATATGCGCGCAGGTACGGACGCCGAAAAGGATGCGGTGGTGGTCTCGGCGCACAAGTTTCCGGGCGGGCCGGGGGCCTCGGGCATCATGATTGTCCGCAAGGCGGCGGTGTGTTCCAAAAGGATGTCCCAACCGGGGGGTGGCACGGTAAAGTTCGTCTCGCCCACCGCCCATGATTACAGCTGTGATATCGCTACGCGTGAGGAGGCGGGGACGCCGAATGTGGTGGGCGATATCCGCGCGGCGCTGTGCTTCATGGTGAAAGCGGCGATGGGCCAGACGCGGATGGACACCCGCCACGCAACCCTACGGGCGCGGGCGCGGGCCGCGTGGCGCGACACGCCAAACCTGGAAATTATGGGAAATGCCGCCGCCCCTGCCTTGCCGATCTTTTCCTTCCGCGTGCGCGATGCCACAAAGGGGGGTTACTTGCACCACCAGCTTTTCACCCGGCTTTTATCAGACGTCTACGGCATTCAGGCCCGCGGCGGTTGTGCATGTGCCGGTCCCTATGCGCACCGCTTGCTGGGGATTAGCCCCGCGGAATCGGACGCCATCCGCGCTGCCATCCAGCGCGGCGAGGAGATGGAAAAACCCGGCTGGACCCGGCTGAACCTGTCGGCCTTGATGGATGATGCCAAGGCAGACCGGGTGATTGCTGCGGTAGACGCCTTGGCCCGCAACCCCTATCCCATGGCCGATGCCTATTGCTGCGACGCGGCCACAGCCCGGTTTCGGCCTGCGGCTTGACGCCAAAGGCCTGAGGCTTGAGGCTTACAGCCTGAGGCTTGCAAAAACGTGCGCCGCATGGTTCCCCTGTGACACCGTTTGGGGGACAGAAATGACAGGCTTCGGGCCATTGCCGCCGTTCAAAGGACTGATCTTTGATTGTGACGGAACGCTGGTGATAAGTGCAGGGCTGCATCTGGCGGCGTTTGATGCGGCTTTGTCGCGGCAAGGACTGGTGATGGACCCCCAATGGTACGCCGCCCGCACCGGGCTTGCACGCCGCGATTTGTTGGGGGCTTTGCAATCTGCGCTGCATCCGGGGTTGGATTTGGACCGCGCGATTGCCGACAGTATCGCCGCCACTTTGGGGGCATCTGCGGCTTGTCGCCCCAATCCGCCTGTCGTGGCGCTGGCGCGGTCATGGCACGGGCGGGTGCCAATGGCTGTCGCCTCCAATGCCGAAGGCCCCGTGATGCGCGCCATGCTGGATGCCTGTGATTTGACCGGGCTTTTCAACCCCCTGATCAGCCTTGATGATGTATCAGCCCCCAAACCTGACCCGGCGATGTTCTTGCTTGCTGCCCTGCGCATGGAGCTAGCGCCCCAGGATTGCCTTGTGCTGGAGGATAGCGACCAGGGCCTATCCGCTGCGGCAGCGGCGGGCATGGCGGCGCTGGATGTGCGGAGCTGAGGCCGGGCGGGGATCAAGCCTGCCGGGGATCCGCGATTTGCAGCAACAGAGCCACGTTGCATTCCAGCGCCTCCCCCGCTTTTTGCAGCACGCCACTGTCGCGCAGCGCCTGAAACGCCCGGTTCACCTTGGGCCTGCTGGCCCCCAAAACGGCGGCAATATCGGATTGGTTGATTTCAAGCTGCAAAAGTGGGTTTTTTGGCAGGTCATCCCCGTGGATCTGCCGCAAGGTGAACACCAAAAACCGCGCCACCCGGGCTTCAAGGCTGTAAAGCGCAATCCCCTCCAGCTGTTCGGTTGTGTTGCGCAGCATCCGGCACAGGTAATGGGTCACGGCGATACGCAAGGCTGGCTCACGCGCGGCAATCGCCTCAAAATCGCGCTTGGACAGAATGAAGCCTTCGCTGTCGATCACCGCTGACGCCTCGGCGGACCGGGGCGCACCATCGAACAAGGACAATTCGCCAAACACATCGCCCGCCTCGGCATGGCGCAGCACCAATTCGCGCCCTTGAGTCGTACTGACGGCCAAACGAATCCGCCCTGAAAGCAGGGCGACCAAGTAATCCCCCGGCTCCCCCCGTTGAAACAATGTTACCCCCGCAACCCAGCGCCTGCGTTGCGAGGCTTCGGCCACCTGCGCCAAGATCTGCGGCTCCAGATCCTCAAACAACCGGAAAGACCGCCAAAGCGCTTGATTCATGGGTGGTTTGGTCATGTTTGCAGCGGCCCCCTTGCCTGCGAACAAGCCTAACCCGCGACAGGCTTTCGGGGAAGGGCATTGTCCCAGGGTGATAATTTGGCGAAAAACGTTGGCACAGGGGAAACATAT
>Ga0105051_10005052_pt1 | contig 14947 bp, 11 predicted proteins | sample FRY02_FD_78383 | JGI IMG/M metagenome (GOLD analysis project Ga0105051, IMG submission 78383) | Freshwater microbial communities from Lake Fryxell liftoff mats and glacier meltwater in Antarctica - FRY-02 (megahit assembly) | ecosystem: Environmental > Aquatic > Freshwater > Ice > Glacier... | reverse complement strand
GGCAGTCTCGACGAACGTTGCTCCGCCGAGACTGCTTTTTGGACTCCCATTGGACGCAGGAGTAGATGCCTCAAAAAATCCCCCATGCTGGACAGATGCCACTAAAATCCGAGAAGAACCAAATTCAAAGAGTCAAGGTTCAATTTTTGATGAATTCATCCGCTGACAAGACACCGCCCGCTTCTTTTTTCACCGCTTTTTTTTCCTTCCACTGCGGCTTGGCCTCGGGATGCGTTGCCAAGATCGCAAGCAGAGCTTTGACCATTATTGGTTTCGATGAAGCGAGATTCTTTGTCTCCAAAGGATCGGCTTCGTAGTCGTACAATTCGTAATCGACTTCGTCCGTGGATTCGCCAAATGGCTTCCACTCCACCATTCGGTACCGTTGCGTTCGGATGGCGCGACCGATGCGATTGCCTCGGGGGTATACGTGAATGACGTGATCGCGCGAAGCCTCGGTTGGTGTCTTCACCACGTTCGCGAAGCTGATCCCATCAACGGATTGAGGGGATTCAAGTCCGGCCAAATCTGCAAGCGTGGGATAGATATCGACTGATTCGATCATCGCACTTGTTCCCATACCTCTCGCCATGCGGGGCGCGGACACAATGACGGGAATCCGAGCGGCTTGTTCATAGTTGGTGTGCTTGCACCACATGCCATGGTCGCCAAGATGCCAGCCATGATCGCCCCAGAGTACGATAATCGTATTATCGGCCGCGGGGCTGGCATCCAACGCATCCAGGAGCCTGCCAACTTGAGTATCCATGTAGCTTGTCGCTGCATAGTAACCATGGATGAGATGCCGAGTCAGTTCGCGGTCGAACGAGCCTTGCTCTGGAACGCCGGAGTATTGACGAATCTCCCCATAGGACGTTGGTGCATAGGAAGGCGCTAGTTCAGGAGCGTCGACGACTTGAGGCATCGGGATTTGTTTGGCATCGTAGATGTCCCAATAGTTCTGGGGCGCGACAAACGGCAGGTGAGGCCGGATAAAGCCACAAGCAATTAAGAATGGTTGCGTTTTGTTTTTTGCCGCGTTTTGAATTCGCGCAATCGCTTCGGTGGCGACGACACCATCGACATAAGTCTCATCATTGACATTCGCGTTCTCGGTAACCGCGCCACGAACTTTCCCGTCTTTGCTGACTCGAGTGTCGGACTGGTCAACAATCGCATAGGTCGACGCTTTTGCGCGGAACAGCGGAACATCCCAAGACGAGGCATCGTCGGTATTGCCATGGCCGACGTGAAAGATTTTCCCGAGTGCTTCGGTGTGATAACCCTGATTGCGGAAATGCTGCCCAAGGGTGATTGCATCCGGAGCCGCTTTGCGAAAGTTTGTCGCGAGGTCATAGATACCAAGCGTTTGCGGCCGAAGGCTGGTCAGCAAGGCGTTGCGAGAGGGAGCGCAGACCGCTTGATTGCAATACGCCGAATCGAATCGGACACCGCGAGCGGCGAGCCGATCAATGTTCGGTGTCTTTGCGAACGTATCCCCAAAGCATCCGAGGGTCGGCTTCAAATCGTCAACACAAATCAACAGCACGTTTGGCTTCGGCGTGGCTGCGGTGGATGGTGCGGCGGCGAAGTTGATGCAAGCGATGAGCGTAATCGCCAGCGTGAAACGCATTTGCTGGCTCATTTGCATCATCGGCAGACGATTATTCAGGAAGCTTGGGTTTACGTACAACATCATTCACCATGGGAGGGGCGTTGACCGCGTGACCGATCGCGAATGCGAGTTGGCCAAGCAGTGCGAAGTAGATAAAAACGGAGGCAACCGTCGCCGCGATGGCAATCACCGTACCAACGAGCGAAGGTATCGCAACGGTCGCCAAGTAGACCAAAAATAAGAAGAAGAACAGGATTGCCGAAGTCAAGTATAACCCGCCCCATTGCTCGGATGATCGCGTCACGGATTTGCTGACTACGACCGAGAACGGGACCAAAACGCTTTCCTCATCAAGCATCGATAGCAAGACGAAGGGATAGAGCACGTACAACGACATCATCGTCATGGCGACTGTCGTCAACGATACGCCAAAAAAATATTGTCCCAGGAACCAAGCCGGACCGGCAGAAACACCAATCGCGGATGCGGCGACGAACAACGGTCCTATCCAAGCCCAGAAGTCGACCACCGGCCACTCCGTGACTTCCTTTTCACCGTTCGCAACGGATTGAAGAATGGCGAATCCGTGTGCTACCAAAAGCCCTGCGAACAAAATCCCGCCCGCAAAAATCCCCATCCAAATGATGGAGCTGGAGAACTGGATCGCGAGGCAAGCGGGAATGGCTGCGAGAGCCGATAAAAAAATCCAGTAGCCAATCACGCTTGGGTCGCGAAAAATGGCGATGACATTGAGCGCCCAATCCTTGATGCTGGGAACGGTCCAATCATCGTCGTCCGCTTTTTCAACCACCGCGGCTTCGGCGCTCCGCAAATACTCGTCCGCGGACTTACGAAAGGGATCGGCTGGCTTGGGGTGGTCGCCCGAATCATCGCCGTCCTGAAACGTGTAGACTTTCGCCGATTCAATGTCAGGCTGGTACTTCGTTTTCACTTTTGGCGGCGGCGGAACGACAATGGTCGAGTGACAATCGCCACAGCGAATTTTTTTGCCGACTTGATTGATTTTTGCATAGGTCAACGACTCGCAGATCGGACACTTCACACGAAATGAATCCTCCGGCGATGCTGTCCGAACCACTTTCACCGGTGCCGGCGTTTGGTCTTCGTTCGTCGAAAACCCGCGGAGCGCCTCCAAGTCTGCTTCGCTTAATGGCGGAACCACGGCTGGCATCGGTCCAGGAAGTGGAACCGGCATCGCGGAGAGCGGTGGCAAGTCGGGAATCTGGAATTCAGCAAAGGATGGGTCATCCGGAAAACTGTTTTCGGACGGTTGAGCGACTCCCGCATCTTCGTTTTTGCGGACCGGCGTTTTGTGAATCGGCTGACTTCGTTCATCGGCGGATTGCTGCGGGAAGATATCATCGTCCAAACGAAGCCATTCATTGTCATCGTTTTGGCTTGTCGATGCACCGGCGACCTTGACCTTGCCCCCGCAGTGCGGACACGGCACTCGCTCGCTAACAGTGTTGCGCGGATACGAAAACTTTCCACCGCATAGCGGACAAACGACGTCGATGGAGTCAAGCGGCGTCATTGATGATCATTCACATGAGCGGGGAAAAAAACGGATATCCCCAATGATAACGCGTCGATGGCCATTCGCATCGGCTTGAGCAAGCTCCTCATGGCGTTAAATCGCAAGTTAAAAGATGGGCACGCCGGAAAGCGACCGCTCCGTGAACTTCAAAATCGACGAAATCGCCAGAATAAATGAAAATTGCGATTCGTCTTTTCACGAGCCCCCGCAGGTTGGTAGGCTCCGCCCGGAAACTGGATTGGATGAAGGTTTTCGCTTGATGGTCCCCGAAAAGCAAAGATCATGAAAGAGGCGTCACGGATGATGCAAAATTTGGCGAAATGTGTAGCGATTGTGTTGTCGTCGATGATGCTTTGGGGGGATGCCTGCGATGCGCAGGATGCGCAGGCAAATCAGCAAGGTCAACCCGTTCGCCCCAGTAACGTTGGCGTTCCATTTGTTTTGACTCCGCAAGAGCAATTGACACTGGACCAGTTCCTCACTGCCTGGGAAACGCAAAGTAACGGCACGAAGCGACTGGAAGCAAAATTTCGTCGTTGGCACTTTGACTTGCTCGCCGCTCCTCCTGGCGTTCATGCGTCATGGGCGGAAGGCGTTCTTAAGTACGGTGCCCCTGACAAGGGTTTGTTCCGCGTTGATCAATTAAAGTTCTTCACGGGAATGGTTGACCAGAAGCCAACGTTCGCGGAAACACCCGGCGAATTTGGAGAACACTGGGTCTGCAATGGCCAAGAGTTGCTTGAATTTGATCGTAGCAAGAAAGAATGCCGCATCCAGCAACTGCCGCCGGAACTTCGCGGCAAAGAGATCTTCGAAAGTCCTCTGCCCTTCGTGTTCAACCTCAACGCCGAAAAGATCAAGCAACGGTATTGGGTGAAGCAGATCGAAGCCCAGCCCGGCATCGTTGTTCTGGAAGCTCATCCGAAGCTTCAAGCGGATCGTGCTCAGTACAAGTTTGTCCGAATCGTCGTCAACGCGGAAACGTTTCTACCGCAGGCGTTGATTCTCTACGGGCCAAATTTTGATCCCGTTACTTCGCCCGCTTACGATCACTACGAATTCATTGACGTCCAAAGAAACTCGCTCGCCGGCGGGCTGGCAAATTGGATGAAGTTGTTCATCGACGAGCGTCCACCATCGGACTGGCGAGTGGTGCAAGGGGCGTTTCGTCCACAAGCACCGGTGCAGGTTGCTCAGCCTGGCGACAATAACATCATTCGATGATCTGACGACGACAGCGTCGTGCGGCTCTGGCCCCAGAGCCCGCTGGGGATGAGTTTTCGTCAGACAAAGTTCAAGCCAACTTTTGCACTCGGCGTACTGCTCTTGTACTTGTTCTCACCGTAGACTGTAAGGCTCTTATCCCAAAACACGGGAGTCTGCAGTGCCACTCAAAACTTCACAAATCGTTTCCACGAAGTCGGCACCGCCGGCAAAATTCCTCGCGCCCACGCCTTCGGTTTCTGAAAAAGAGATTAGCCGTGTGTTGCCGAGGCTGTCGTTCCGGCTGATGTTGGTCCTCGTCACGCTTTCCGCCGTGGTCGCATTTACGGTACGTCAAGCGTTCGCCGGTTCGTCGATTGCGATGGCGTTGATTTTCGTAGTTTCGAACGTCGCAATTAGCTTCGCATTTTTTGCGATTCTATTCTTGATCGCTTGGATCCCCGCCGTAATCGGAAGAGATCGCCTGGAAGATTTGAATCTTGGTAATCCCTTTTCGATCGACCAATTGCCGCCCCGAGTTTTGCCGCCTCGCGACCCAGGCACATGATCATAAGCCATTCAATGCTGAGTCCATTTCGATTCGCGGTTGCCGCGATACCGATCGTTGCGATCTGGCTCGTCCTGGCCATTTCGTCGGTTGCTGCTGCGATGGGCCCGGAGCGAGCTTTTTTATCGTTGCCAGAGCGCGGCGCTAAAACATCTGGATTCACGGTCGCGATTTCGTGCGAAGAGCTTCGGCTATTCGGTGATGTGCCATTCCGTATCCGGCTCGATTCTTCCGGTGGTCCGTTCACAGCCGACCGCTCGCTGACCATTCGCATTAACCCGGCGCCGCGAACCACTCAGCCACCAGGGCGTGATTGCGAATACGAGTTGCCGATTAAGATCGCGCAGGGTACCAGCACGATTGAAAAAACCTTCTATCTTCCCAAGTGGTCGGTGGGGGGCGAGTTGGATGTCGTCGTCATAGAAAATCGTCGTCCGATTGACGGTTACGAAGGCAGGTTACTGGGCACGCCAGCGACTCCGAACCTAGCGGATATTTTTTGGATGGAGTCCGCAGAATCACGCTTTGGCTGGATCGTTAACGATGATAAAGACGAGCCTGATACAAGGGTTCTTATGGCGATGCTCGCCCCGGAGTTGCTCAGTCTCAGCGACATTAGAACCTCGCCAGGCTTCCCATTTGGTGAGCCCTTTCGGCAATTCCGAGTGGTCAAGCAGGACGATCTCCCCACCGACTGGCGTGGATTTGACACGGTTGACGTTTGGGTCATTGAAGCCCAAACACTCACGTCGCTTTTTAAAAATAATCCGAAAATCGGGCTCGCTCTGAGAAACTACATTTTGTGCGGTGGCACCGTGTGGGTCATTGGCGATTTGGAGGACCGAGAACTTGAGCAATTGCTTCGGCTTCCGGCCCATGATCCAGAAGATACGGAGAAGGCCATCGTTTCCGCGATCGATGGCGTTCTCCAGTTTCCGGACTTAAGTCGATACAACGAATACCGAGCAACCCAAAGCACGTCGTATGGTTTGTCGCGTGCCTATCTTCGCGAACTCTCGATGCGGCTCAATGGCGGTGGATGGATGGGCGCTCAAGCTTCATCCGGAACGATGATCGATAAGATCTTTGACGACAATTTAGCCTGGCTTGAAACGTTGCAGCAATCCGGGGCGTCTCCCATCGCAGCGGACGATTACTCCTTTCGACCAATGGGCTTAGGGCTCGTCGTCGTGTGCCGAGCCTCATCACCACTGCCCGGCACGCCGAACCAGTGGCTTACGATGGGAACCCTGAGCGGCCCCGCGTTCTCGGAAACCGCGATCCGCGCAGTTGATCCTTGCTTTGGGGATCGGCGTTATTGGGATTGGATCATTCCGGATGTTGCACAACCGCCGGTTTATACATTCATTGGATTGCTGCTCGTCTTCACGATCATTGTGGGGCCGATTTCATATCGCAAATTTACCAAGCTCGGGCGCGGATACTTGATGATGTTCGTGGCACCGCTTTTGGCCTTCGCGACGACGCTGATGATGTTTGCCTATGGCTTGGTCGCTGACGGGCTTTCAACGCGAGCTCGCATTCGCGAGATCACTTGGATCGGCGATCGCGATCAGAATGCAATGAGGTACAGTCGCGCTACCTATTTTGCCGGCGTAAGTCCTTCAGGAGGGCTTCGATTTCCTGCCAATGCGATTGTGTTGCCTTATCAACTGGCATCCGTGGAATCTTGGTATGAGGCATCCACGATGGAACACACAACGATCGGATCGATACGTCTGAGCGACGAAAGCATGGAAATGGATCGTGGTTTCCTGCCATCGCGTCAACAGAAGCAATTCATCACTTATCGACCCGTTGAGGATGTCGGTACGATTGTTTTTATTGGGCAAAGTCCAACACAGATTAGAAATACCACTGCGATGGCGCTTCGCGATGGCGTGATTTGTGACCAAGCGGGCGAGTATTTCTCATTTTCGGCCATTGAACCAAAGTCGGTCGCCACGGCGACGCCGATCACGAAGGCGGCAGCCGGTGAATTATTGAGCACGCTCTATACTTTGCAACGTCCGATTGCACCTGCGGGTGTATCGACGACTCGTCGTCAGGGCGAATACACGATGGATCTTGTCGCCGCTATGCAACTTCGAGACCCACGGCGGCAGACGACCTCCACGCCTGTGACCAGTGGTGAGAGCCGGATTGAAGGATGGTTAAGAACCACGCTTCAAATCGAATCTCAATTGTCGCCCGGAATGTTTGTTGCGTTGTCAGAGGTTACGGAGGATTGCATCGCGGTCCCTGGCTCGGAGCTTGACGAGAGCATTCACTTTGTTGTGGGAGTCATGCCATGATCGCGAACTCTAAACGAACTCCCGGCGGATCGATCCGAAAATCGTTCAGTGGCATGATTCCCTCGGGGGTGCATCAGGATGAATCGCCTTGCATCGAGCTTCGCCGCATTCACCGTTTTTTTGGAACCACGAGGGCGGTTCAGGACATCTCGTTCGCGATTCCGAAGGGAAGTGTTTTCGGTTACATCGGCCCCAATGGTGCCGGTAAGACCACGAGCATGCGCATATTGGCGACGCTCGATTTACCGAGTTACGGGGAAGCGTTCATTGATGGATTATCCGTCATCAATGATCCTGAATTGGTTCGCCATCGACTTGGGTATATGCCCGATTCTTATGGAACTTACCGTGATGTGAATTGCTGGGAATATCTGGACTTCTACGCGCGAGCTTATGGCCTCACGGGCGAAGAACGACTATTGCGATTGCGCTGGGTGTTGGACTTTACCGGCACGCGAAAAATCGCGGAGAAACCAATTCGTGGGCTCAGCAAAGGCATGAAACAACGCCTTTGCCTTGGCCGTGCGCTGATCCACGACCCTTCAGTTTTGATTCTTGATGAACCTGCGGCAGGCCTCGATCCTCGCGCGCGGATCGAGCTTCGTCAAATGATTGGTGAATTGGCGGAGCGGGGAAAAACAATCATCATCAGCAGCCACATTCTGACTGAGCTCGCGGAAATGTGTGACCGCGTGGGGATCATCGAGCAGGGACGGTTACTTGCGACCGGTACGGTTGACGAGATTCAACGACAATGGGCTGAGCATCGCGAATTGGAGATACGTTTGTTGTCAGATATCAACGCCGCGGCCAACGTGATCCGTGGATCTGAACATGTGAATGAGGTTGTGGTGGCGGGTGAGATTTTGAGGATCGAATTTACCGGCGACATGCGATCGCAAGCGGCACTGGTAACCAAGCTGGTGCAAGCAGGGTGCGTCGTCGCGGAAGCGCGAGCCCACAGCAAAAGCCTCGAGGATATTTTCTTGCAAGTGACTGAGGGGCTTGTGCAATGAGCGCCGTCGTCACTGAACCGCGGGATGCGAACTTAGCTGCGATTTTGGGTGAGGCACCTGCGGAAGCGAAATGGTTGCGCTGGATTGATGAGATGGCGACTCGCGCTGGCGACTCGATCAATCCGATTCTTATCAAAGAAACGCGTCAGGCGTTAAAGAGCCGCCAATTCGTCGTTACTTTTTCATTGCTCTTGTTTGCGGCGCTCGCTTGGACGATCGCGGGCAGCTTGCTGCTAATGCCGCAGATCTATTTTTTGCCGTCTGCCCCGACGATGTTGACGGGTTATTACATCGTGCTTGCGGTTCCGATGTTATTGGTGGTGCCCTTGGCAGCGTACCGCTCGTTGGAAGGCGAGATCGATGATGGAACCTTGGAATTGCTGAGCGTTACGTCGCTATCGCCGCGTCAGATCGTGATGGGCAAATTGGGCAGCGCCGTGCTTCAGATGATGTTGTATTTCGTCGCGCTGTTTCCCTGCGTTGCATATGCATATACGCTGCGTGGCGTGGACTTGCCGACGTTAGCCATCCTGATGGGCTTGTTGGTTGTGTTTGGGTTGACGTTAACCATTGTGGCGATTTTCTTTGCGCCAATGGCAAGAGTCCGGTCGAGCCAAATCAGTACTTTGTTGGTGGTGATGTCGTTGTTGCTGGCCGGTGAGGCCGCGGCGGGAACTCTCGCCATCAACCTGATTCAATATGGCAATCCGTTGACTTCACAGCAGACGGGCTATCTCGTCACGGCGGTGATTCTTTTCACGGGAACGTTATCGGGTATTTTCTTGATGGCGACCGCGGTCCAGTTAACACCCGAAAGCGAAAATCGTTCGACGCCGGTTCGTGTCATGCTCATGATTCATCAGATGGTTGTCGTTGGCATCGCTGCTTATGCGACGGCACTTGGTTTTGAAATTGCGTGGGTAACGTTGTTGGCAATGACGGCACATATGATGGTGATGTGGTCGGTGGCTGGTGCCATGATGGCAGCGGAAGCACCGACGATGACACCGCGAATCCGACGCGAATTGCCGGGCACGTTTTTGGGTCGTTTGTTCTTGATCTGGTTTACACCCGGCCCAGCGACAGGCTACGTGTTCGCTATCGTCAACTTAGTTGCCGGGGCGCTGGTGATGAACCAAATTTTTGATCAAGTACTACGATTGCCTGATGCCAGAACAATCGGACCATCTTCCGCATCCAATCGAATGGTGGTGATGCTAAGCATTTCTTATCTCTGTGTGGGCATGGCTGGCGTGCGGGTCATCATCACGATCCTCCGCGCGAGAAATACCGTTCGCGTCGGAGTCGGGATGGCTGCGATGGCGGTCGTGATGCTGCTGATGGCAATCGTGCCCTATTCGATCGGATTGCACTGGAATGATTATCGTCAATATCCGTATTCCCTTTGGCAGATAACGAATTGGGTTTGGACATTACAATTGGCCAGCAGTAACAATTTGCCGAAAATAGCATTGTGGTTTGTGGTGTTCATGGGATGCCTCGCTTTTGCGGTGCACCTGCTGTTGCTCGGACGAATCGTGCTGCCTCAAAGACTCGTGACGCCCAAGCGAGTTTTGGAAGAACGGAAACGGATGCAGAAAAATCCATCCGAGCCACCAGAACTGATAGATCCCCTGGGTCTCGGCACGGACGCAGAACCTGTTTAAGCTCTTGCCGGAGCAAGCGTGACTGCGACGCGAGTCCCGAATCAAAACGCGATGGCGGCAGATCACTGCCGCAAGGAAAACTTTTTAAACATGGCTAACGAGCCAAGCCCCCAAGATCGTCCCGACCCCGAAGATCGCCCCGCTAGTCTTCGCGCTCGGGTGCCTGACCATGTTGCTGGAGGATGTTTCAGCACCGGCGTGATCGTGATGACAGGACCGAATGAGTTCATCATCGATTTCTTGCAAACGATCGGTAGGCCTCATCGTATCGCGTCGCGGATCATCCTTCCGCACTCCGTCATGCCCCAATTCATTGAGGCGCTTGATAAAAATTTATCGATCTATCGAGAACGATTTGGTGATCCACCCGCGCCGCCGAAGAATCTGACGAATCCCAACGATCGACGTCCGACTCCCCAAGAAATCTATGATGACCTGAAGATTCCTGATGAAGTCTTAAGTGGTGCCTATGCCAACGGCGTGATGATCGGGCATGGGGCAAGCGAGTTCGGTCTCGACTTTCTCACCAGTTTTTTCCCACAATCGGCGGTCAGTAGTCGAGTATTCTTGGCTGCCGGGCAAGTACCAAGATTACTTGAATCGTTGGTCGGATCGATGCGTCAATTGCAGCAGCAACGCGGCCAACTGCCTCCTCAGGGACCAGCACCCGAAACCCCAAATGACAACTCGCCGGGCCAAGATCCCTCAGACGATGCCTCACCGACAGATCCGTCGCCCGATGGACCTCAATCCCCAAAGTAAACAATCGAACGATCACGATGGAAAGCGACAAGCCAGACCTGCCACTCATGAAAGTCTTGCCCAAAGGGCGAGTGCCTCAAGATAAACCGCTGGTTCTTGCGAGTGGTTCGCCACGGCGGGCGCAACTACTCAACGCCGCAGGCTATTCTTTCGGAGTTGATAAGCCGGATGATTCCGTCGAATGCGGGATTTGTAGTCCTGAAACAGCGCCTGAAATGGTAGCTCGGTTGGCTTATCAAAAAGCTGCGGATGTAGTGCCAAGGCATGCCGGAAGCCTCGTGTTAGCGGCTGATACGCTAGCAAGTTGTTTGGGCCAAATTCTTGGCAAGCCTGCGGACCGTGAGCACGCCGAGCAAATGTTGCGACTGCTCAGCGGACGCCGACACAGCGTCTTTACGGGCGTTTGTCTTTGGGACGCTGAAACCGGTCGCCGTTTGGTCGACGTCAGTCAAACAGATCTGCGGATGGAATCCTTGACCGAAGCCACGATCGATGACCACCTGGAATCAATGCGGTGGGAAGGGAAAGCTGGGGCATTTGGGTATCAAGATAAAAACGACTGGATTGTCGTTCTTGATGGGGGAAGCGAGAGTAACGTGGTGGGTTTGCCGATGGAGCGACTGGCAGAATTACTGGATCGGTTTGAGGAATTATCCGACCTTCTTGTAAGAAGCGGTTGATAGGAAAGAAAAAAAATGGCCACGTTTCGTAAACTACCTATTCGTTACAACCGATTGAATTAGCATTCCGTTTTGCTCGCGCGTTATCCAGGTATTAGGTCGATGAGCGTTTTCACACGAATTTGTTTGTTTAGTTTGTTGGCATTAGTGTCCGTGAACGGCTGGGCCGATGAGTGGGCCAAGAAAATGTTCGCTGAGACTACGCATGATTTCCGAACCGTCGGTCGTGGAACAAAAACGGAATATTATTTTGAGCTAAAGAACGTCTACAAAGAAGATGTTCATATCGCTTCGGTTCGAACCAGTTGTGGTTGCACGACACCGACGGTGACGAAGGACACGTTGAAGACGCATGAGACCGGCGCCATCATTGCGAAGTTCAATACCGAGACGCACATTGGCGAAAAATCGGCTGTTTTGACCGTCGTGTTTGATCGTCCTTTTTACACCGAAGTTCAGTTGACCGTTCGCGGCAACATTCGCACCGATGTCACTTTCACTCCGGCAGAGGTCAATTTTGGCGAAGCGGGCGAAGGAGAGCTGAAGGAACAGGAAGTCTTCATCACTCATACCGGCCCGATGAATTGGGAAATTAAAGACGTAAGAAGTCACTGCGGTGACTTGGCGGTTCGTCTCGAACCCGCGCAGCGATCACCAGGCATGGTCAAGTACCGAATGGTCGTGAATATGAAAGGGACGATGTCACCAGGCGAGATTCGCGAACGTCTCACGTTGGTGACCAACGATAATCGATTCCCGACAATTGAGATGTCCGTGGGTGGTCGTATCCGTCCGAGTTTGGAGGTGAGTCCTGCTTCGGTAGGACTTGGCGATCTGCAACCGGGACAAACGATTGAAAAGCGATTGCTGATTCGTGCTGATCAAGAATTTGAAGTCAACGACATTCAATGCGGTGATAACCGATTCGTCTTCGAGAAACCCGAAGGCAAAAAGAAATTGCACTTCGTAAAAATGACCTTCACGGCTGACGACAATCCCGCCCAGGTCGCTCAGAAAGTTCGAATCGTCTCCGACCTGAGCGACGGTAAATATGCCGAGTGCATCGTCAGCGGTTCCATCACCCACTGAACAAAGCCTGCCTTGCCCGAAACCTAGCCCTTTTTCTTGTCATTTTTCGGCGGTTTTTTGGACTTATTGCCACCTCCTGAATTACCCGGAACAGCATCTGGCTTAGGCGAACGCTGCTGATTCTCTTGCCCAGCACTTCGTGACGCCGTCGGCCTCGTTGGTTGAGGACTTGGCACGGTGCTGGGGCGTTCCGATCGCGGTGGCTGATTCGCTTCCGGCGATGGCGATGGATTTGCTTTACCATGCTTTACGCGTCCAGGAGCGTCACTTCTTGTGCCTGCTGGACTCGGCATCGCTCGCCCTGGATCAATTGGTCTTGGGCGGAAAGAGCGACCACCTTCCACAACGTTTGGAACGCCCGGAACCGGCTCAGCGGTAATTCGAGGCTGCCGACGCGGCCAGTCGGATGGCTGATCAGGACGCATCGGCTCATTGGACGTTTGTCCCCGGAAACGATCTGCTTGGCGAAGACGTTCATCGATTCGATCTTGTATTTCCGCAGGCGGTTGTCGATTTTCACGACCACGACTCGCTCGGTCCAGTGGACTGACTACCGCATCAGATCGAACTGCATCAGGGGAAACATTGCCCGGTCGTAAATTGTTTCGCATCGCTTCATTGACTGCGTTACGCTCGTTCGGCAAATCCGATTCTGCCGCGTCACGCCGCAAATCGGATCGTTCAACATTTGGACGCTGATCGGTTACTCCGTCCACAATGCGATCTCGGGTTTGGCTTGAGTCCAGCTGAGTGCCCTTTGGGTCGCGTCCATGTCGAGCTTGTTCGATCGCATCGATTGTCTCGGTTGAGGCATCCGTGCTCTGATCAACCGCGGGCAAACGAAGAACACCACGATTTCCTCGGCGGCGGTCTGATTCACCATCACGAACACCATCGACGATGGCATCTCGAACATTGGGATCCGCTGCGGGTGAACTCAAATCTGCTCCGAGGCTCACATCGACACGTTCATTATCCTGACGGCTTCGGCTCAGTTCTCTCATAGGAGTGCCTGAGTCGACGAATCGACGGACATCATTCCGTGTTAATGATTGGAATGAGAAGGGCTGATTTTTTTGCGCAACTATGTTTTCCAATGAATCTCCAAACGTGGCGAGGCGAACTATCGTTGGAGATAGATTGGCATTTCGATTGGCACGGATAAATTGACGTTGCGCTTCTATGGTGCGGGGCGGGCGATGACGCTTCTCGTTTTTAAAATATCGATACTGAGTATTAACCCAATTAATCACATTTGAGTCGTCGCGAGTTTGGTTTCGATAGTGAGCATAAAACGGGTCATAATAGCCTGGCTGCTCGTACCTTGTGACCCATGGATAATAATTATTGGCGTACTGTGTTCCGTAGTAGTCTCCAAAATAGTACTGGCGAGAACTGGGCCTCACAAACAGGTGGACGAACAAGTTCAGGCCCGTGTCGATCGTATAACTTGGACGGTAGGTGTAATTTGGAGACCGATAAATTGGTTGGCGAAAGCGGACAGGAGTAAACACGACACCACGATAGGCGACGTCGTAATCCCAATAACCCGGCCTGAGAATGCAACCCCGCGGCGTCCAAATGGATTGCGACGGCACCCAGACCCAGTTGTCATGCGAACGAGACCAAAAGCCGGGCTGCCATCGATAGTCATTGGATTCATATACCCAGCTTCCCGGCACATAAAAATGTTGCTCGCTGGGTGCGGGCGCCGAAGGGCCTTCGTTAAGTGATTCCGGTGGCTCCGGAAGGTATTGGACTTCCGCTACCTCCGTATTGCTCCAGAAACCGTTGATCCAGCGAAAGCCGTCGCCGGATTGATTCCAATAGCCAGGAACCCAGCGATGACGCGGTGGCAATTGTCGCCACACTCCACTGATCCAAAGATAGTCGTTGCGCTCATCATCCCACGCCCAATAGCCTGGAATCCAAGTGACTAAATCTCCCTCTGGTCGAAACTCGGGAGGGACTTCATCGATTGGCGCAGGCGGCTCCACCGTCACCAAGGGGTTCAGTACCGGTTCTGGTTCATAGGGTTCCGCGAAAGCCTCATGCAATGGCCCACGAGTTAAATACTCGATTTGGAATGGGTCCGCGATGTCGCCTGAAGCGGGAGTGGCGAGCGGTGGTTGATCAGGTGGCCTTTGGTCAACCAACGAAGATTTATTGGGCGCCGGTGCCGGAAGCTGCGTTTGCGCTTCAAGTGGCGAAGTGATTCCGAACATTCCTGCGGAAAGTATTGTGGTGAATGACGCGATTCGTTTTATGTTATCGCACCTTTTGAGAGGGAGAAGGTTTCTCACGGCATTTCCTTTTTTCAGCGCGCGGAGGCAGATGAATGAAGATTTGAATAGTGGTTCTTCTTGGATTTTAGTGGCAAGGGTGAGGTTCGATTTCGGTCTTTCGACCTCGGAACAGGGCGGTGGATTTTTGCAGGCATCCGCTCCTGCGTCCAATGATTTGGCAGCAGACGT
>Ga0105051_10005045_pt1 | contig 14954 bp, 8 predicted proteins | sample FRY02_FD_78383 | JGI IMG/M metagenome (GOLD analysis project Ga0105051, IMG submission 78383) | Freshwater microbial communities from Lake Fryxell liftoff mats and glacier meltwater in Antarctica - FRY-02 (megahit assembly) | ecosystem: Environmental > Aquatic > Freshwater > Ice > Glacier... | reverse complement strand
CTTGAGTCCGTTTTTCCCGGCACTGACGAGAGTACCACGTTTCAACGTCTGCTGCCAAATCATTGGACGCAGGAGCGGATGCCTGCAAAAATCCACCGCCCTGTTCCGAGGTCGAAAGACCGATATCGAACCTCACCCTTGCCACTAAAATCCAAGAAGAACCGAATAAAATTTCACCTCGCCTTTTGAATCGGGCGAGGTGGCCGGTGAAAGATGATGTCTAAAGCTGCATCACGGCGGAAGATTCGCTGATGTAGACCTTCAGCGAATGGCACAACATCGGCACGACACGGCTGCTTGGTGGCAACGGCCCGTCCAGTTCCGGGAAGATATCGTTCGGTGAATCTGCGGCGGTGTCCAGGAACATGGTCCAGTTCATGCCGCGACCGATTGGTGGCATCGAGAATTCTTTCGGCGAACCGGTGCTGTTGAACATCATCAACAGGTCACGGCCGAGACCTTCGGGATCATCGGCGCGAGCGGGTGCTGCGATGTAGACCATCATCGCCAGTTCGCCTTGGCCCCAATCCAACGGCGAGCCGTCGGGTGCATACCACGAAACGTCAGGAACCAGTCGGCCTTCGATCGCTTGGCCGGTGAGGAACGAGACACGGCGGACGGTGGGTTGTGCTTTTCGGAACGCGATCAGGCTCTGCGTGAAGCGGAACATGTCGGCATTCTTTTCGACCAGCTTCCAATCGAACCAGCTCGTCTCGTTGTCCTGACAGTAAGCGTTGTTATTGCCTCGCTGCGTCCGGCGAACTTCATCGCCGCTGACCAACATCGGCACGCCTTGGCTTAGCATTAAGGTCGACAGCATGTTTTTGATTTGGCGAGTCCGCACATCGTTGATCAACTTCTTGCGAGTCGGGCCTTCGACGCCGTAGTTGTCGCTGATGTTATGGTTGTCGCCGTCACGGCCTTCTTCGCCGTTGGCCATGTTGTGCTTGTGCTTGTAAGACACAAGATCGTTCATCGTGAAGCCGTCGTGGCTGGTCACGAAATTAATGCTGCACGCCGGCGGGCGTCCGGCGTGTTGGTACAAGTCGCTGCTTCCGGCAAGACGGGTCGCGAGCGCCCCGAGTGTGCCGCCATCGCCGCGCCAAAAACCTCGCACGTCGTCACGATACCTGCCGTTCCATTCTGCCCAGCGTGAGTTGCCGAACGAACCGACTTGGTAAGCACCGGCGGCGTCCCAGGCTTCGGCGATGATCTTCGTATCCGCAAGCATGGGATCTTCGGCGATCAATTCCACCATCGGCGGATTAGGGATCAGGTTCCCCTTGCGATCGCGGCTGAGGATTGACGCGAGGTCAAAGCGGAAGCCGTCGACGTGATAGTTATGGACCCAGCTTCTCAGGCAGTGGAAAATCATCTCGCGGACCACCGGATGGTTGCCGTTGAGCGTGTTGCCGCAGCCGCTGTAGTTGCTGAAGTGGCGTCCTTCGCTGAGGATGTAATAGACTTGGTTTTCAAGTCCTTTGAACGACAGCGTCGGACCGTTTTCATTTCCTTCGCAGGTGTGATTGAAGACGACGTCCAGGATAACTTCGATGCCCGCGGCATGAAGGGCCTTGACCATCGTTTTGAATTCGTTGACCTGAGCACCGGGCGCGATGCTGTTTGCGTATCCGCGGTGAGGCGCGAAGAACGCAATCGGGTCGTAGCCCCAGTAATTGGGCCGAACCGATTTGGCACCATGAATATTGCGAATCGGGAATTCATGCACCGGCATCAATTCGATCGCGGTCACGCCGAGCGACTTGAGATACGGAATCTTTTCGATCACGCCCAGGTACGATCCCGCGGCGTGTGAATTCGCGGAACGGGCTTTTGTGAATCCACGAACATGCATTTCATAGATGACGGATTCGGCGAGCGGTCGGCGAATGTGTCGGTCGCCTTCCCAGTCGAATTCATGATCGACCACCACGCATCGCGGAGGGCGAATGACGCCGTCATCTGACTTCTGAAACGTTCCGGCGAGCGCCCCGGCGTAGGGGTCGATCAATCGAGCACCGCTGTCGAAACGATGCCCTTGTTCGGGCGCCCAGGGACCGCTGGCTTGGAAATGGTAAAGCTGGCCAGCGTCGAGGCCTGGCACTTGAACGCTCCACACGTCGCCCCAGCGGTCGGTGTCGCGGTCGAACTCGATGATCTCGCTCGGTTCGCGATCGTTAACCTTGTTGTACAGCAGCAGTCGCATCGCCGTCGCCGAGCGGCTGAAGACGGAGAACTGAACGCCGCTTTCGTGAACCGTCGCGCCAAACGGAGCGGTGTAAGAGAACTGCAACGGAGGACAGGGATGTCGCATAAGCATAAAGCAGGTCTTTCCTTGATCTGTACCACGGCGGATTGGTTGTAAGTCTTGAGTTGCAACTTTGAGAAAGGCCAATCCGCGGTCGACGCGATGTGAGCTTTCATGAGCTGAGCAATTGAAACGTACCACTCGTCCTGCAAAACGCCGGAAAACCGTCGGTCTACAGGGCCGCAATTCCGAAGTAGCGAGACAGCCACGCGGATCGGGTAATGATGGGGGGAAAGTCCTGGGGTGAGTGTCTGGGAATATGTGAGTTCTGACGCTGACTTTGCGGGCAGCCGAGGTTTAAAATCAAATGGTGCAAGGAGAGTTTAGAATAGCTTCTTGCGGTTGCGCACGTGCGGCCCCTTTTGCTTCGTTGCAAATAAAGGAAGATCATCTTCCCAAGATGTCCGTTTCTTCCGCGAATTCTACTTTCGATATGGCTGCCACCTACCGCGACGCCGGTGTTGACCTCGATATTTACGCCCAATCCATGGGGCGACTGCCGGCGCTGATGCACCGGACGTTCAGCCCACGGGTGCTCCGCAACGACGGCGGATTCGCGGGCCTGTTCCAGCTCGACTTTGACGGAAAACTTTTCGCGAGAAATTACAAGCAGCCGATTTTGGTCAGCGGCACGGACGGTGTCGGCACCAAATTGAAGGTGGCTCAGCAAACCGGGCGACACGCGACCGTGGGCATTGACTTGGTCGCGATGTGCGTCAACGATCTGCTTTGCACCGGCGCCGAACCGCTGTTCTTCTTAGACTACGTCGCTATGGGCCGCGATGATCCTGATCGGCTGGAAAAAATCGTCCGCGGGATCAGCGATGGCTGCGTGATGGCCGATTGCTCGCTGCTGGGTGGTGAGACGGCGATCATGCCGGACATGTACGCGACGGATGACTACGACTTGGCGGGTTTCGCGGTCGGCGTCGTCGAACGTGAAAAGCTGATTGACGGAAAATCGATCACCCTGGGCGATCGCGTCATTGGGCTGGCCAGCACCGGATTGCACAGCAACGGGTTCAGTTTGGTGAGAAAGATCATTCGTGACAGCGGCATTGATTTTGATTCCCACAACGATTCCCTCGGCGGCAACGTCGGCGACGAACTGCTTAAGCCGACGCGTATTTATGTCGAAGCGGTGCGAGCGATTCAGTCGCATTACCGAGTCAAGCAAGTCATTCACGGCATCGCGCACATCACCGGCGGCGGCATCGAGGAAAATCTCGATCGCATTTTGCCGAAGACCATGGACGCGAAAGTGAAACAGGGGTCTTGGCCGATACCGCGAGTATTCAGTTGGCTTCAGGAGCTTGGCGATGTTGAGCCGATCGAAATGCGGCGAGTTTTCAATATGGGCATCGGGTTGACGGTCGTCGTTAGTCCTTACTACTGCGCCAGTGTCATGGCCCAGTTGCAGGCCAGTGGAGTGGACTGTTTTGATATTGGCGAGATCGTGCCTGGAAACGGCAAAGTCCAAATCATTTGACCAGCTTCGCCCGCGGTCGGCCAAAACGTGATGCGTTAGCGCTTTGCATCAAGTATTAGCAGATTGCAAACGCGACTCATTCGCCGATTTTTACCAACGCCCCGCTTAATTTTCTGGGTTGGAAGTATGAGCCGTATCGCGCCAGCGACCGGTTCTTCTGTCAATAACCGACTTGGATACCGTGTGCTGACGAATGGCGGCTGATGAAAATTGCCAATCCGGAGGCATTTAGCGAGGCATTATTTTTGAGTGGCTGCCGAAAGGAATTCGCCTAGGGAAACGCAACTTTACTCGCGACAGGTCTCGTTTTCGGCCTACATTGGCACTAATGTTGCTGATGCTAATGTTGCGGATGGTTGTTGCTACTGCATGGCGGACTTCACTCGGCATCTGATCGTGATAAGCGGACCAATCACTGCGTCATCGTTCGCCAGAGCGGTACAATTAGCCTATGAGATTACTGCGAGTTCATTATTTTGAGTTCCCTAATGGTAAGCGATCGATCATGAGGCGAGCTCACAAACTTTTGAGTCCCCACCCCCATGTTTTTTCCGGTCAGATCGGGCTTAATGCCGGATTCAACCGCGGCAGACCGACGCATTCTCCTTTTCTCGCCAGCCTCTGTTTGCTTGTTGCAACCGGCATTTCGGGTATTTCATTCGGACAAGGGGAAGCCGGAAACGCGGTCGCGGAGAGTGACTCGAAGCGCGGTGTTCTTGTCGACGTCGAGTTGCCGATCACGTCTCGGGTCGTCGCAATCGTTAATGAAACGCTTGAAACCATTGCGGAATCCAATCCTTCCGACGCCGCGAAGATCACGCGAACGACCGTCGTTCTTCGTTATCGGACGGACCAAGGCGATGGTGCGGCGACGCAGTTCGAAGACGGATTGAAGCTTGCCCGCACGTTTGCCAAACCGGAGTTTCGCCATCTTCGTTTGGTCAGCTTCATCGAAGGCGATATCAAGGGCCACGCCGCCCTGCCGATTTTGGGCAGTGACGCGATCATCGTCCGAAATCAAAGCAGCATCGCGGAGGCGGCGATCAATGAGCCCGGCGAAGAAGCCGATTCGACGATTGTGGCCTCCTACCTTGCCATCGCCGAACGCCGGGGCCTTTTTCCTCCCGCGGTCGTCACGTCGCTGATTCAGCCGAGTCAGGAATTGGTTTTGGCCACGACGCTGGACGGCAAGCGAAAGTTTGTCGCGGGCGAAGAGATCGCGACGTTGCGACGCGAAGGTGGCGGATGGCAAGAAGAAATCTGGTCCGCTCCCGAGCAACCGCTCATTTTGACCGCCGCGCGACTTCGCAGCTCGCGAATTGCAAGTCATGGCGTGGAATCCATGGAAGAGATTCCGCAATTACTCGATTTGTCATCGCTGGAACCGATTGCGGATCAATTGATTGGCAAAGAACTCGCCACAGGATTGCTTGAAGTTTCCGGCGCGATCTCAACCGATCGTGTTCGCCGCTGGGAATTGAATCTTGCCAAAGCGACCGACGCGGGCGAGTTAAACACCGTTATGGTCTCGATCGACAGCTCAGGCGGCAGCCTTGGCGCGAGCGTCATGTTGGCGGGAACGTTGTCGTCAACGCAACCGCCGCTGAAGAGAGCGATCGGCTATGTGCAAAACCAGTCGCTTGGTGATTCCGCGTTAATCGCCGTCGCATGCAAGCCGCTTTACCTTCATCCCGATGCACGACTGGGCGGACCAGGTGGCCAAGCGATCGATGCAAACGACCTGCGGCCGATCGAGGAAGCGATTGAGCAGATCGCGATGGACGCAGGCCGACCAACGGCGTTGCTACGCGGTTTGCTGGATCCGGAATTGAAGGTATACAGATATACAAACACCAAAACCGGTCAGATTCGTTACGCGACCGAAGACGAATTGACCATCGGTGCGGATGAACCAGAGGCGGAACGGCGACTGTGGCAACGGGGTGATTTGATCTCGCTCGAAAAGGGCCTCAATGCCGCTGAAGCGTTGGAACTGGGACTCGCCGAGGGCCAAGCGACTTCCATCGACGACCTGGCAACCACGCTCGGACTTCCATCCGTTCCCACACCGATCACCGATCGCGGCTTGATTCACTTCGTCGAATGGGTCGGTGGCTTAAAAGGTGTCGCGATTTTGTTGCTGCTGGTCGGCCTCGTTGCCATGTCGATGGAAGCGGGCGCACCGGGCATCAGCATTCCGGGGTTCGTCGCGTTGATTTGCTTCTCGCTCTACTTCTGGATTCAATTTCTCAACGGCACGGCGCAGTGGTTGGAGATCCTAGCTTTCGCACTTGGGCTGGTCTGTATCGCGATCGAATTGTTCATTGTGCCTGGCGTCGGCGTTTTCGGGATCGGCGGACTGTGTCTGCTGGTGCTTGGTGTCGTGCTGACAAGCCAAACGTTCGTGATCCCGAGGAACACTTACCAGTTCGAGCAATTGACTCGAAACCTTTGGTTGGTGCTTGCTGGAGTCGGCTCGATCATCGTTGGGTTTGCGCTCTTGAGAATCTTGATGCCGCAGCGAATGATTCTGAAACATCTGGCGTTGGAGTCACCAGACGATGAGTATATCGATCGCGCCGAACGCTTGACGGACTATGAGCATTTGCTTGGCGAATCCGGTGTCGCCACCACACCCCTTCGGCCCGCGGGGAAAGCGAAGTTTGGCAACGACGTTGTGCAAGTGGTCAGCGACGGAACACCCATGAATGTAGGTGACGAAGTCCGTGTCATCGATGTGATGGGCAATCGAGTGGTGGTTGCTCCCATCGAATGATCGAATTGGCTATTCCGTTTCCCAGCGGATCGCAAGCAACCTCGCCGTGATCATGAAGACAGCGCCGCTGACCATAAGCACACTCATCTGTGGCCATAAATCACTTGCGGGAAGATCTCGCCAAAACACCTTGTCGTATCCATCGAGCGCCCAGGCGTTAAACGTCCAGAGCCCCGCGTCGCGCAGCGTTTGGCTCATCACATAACGTGGCACCATTGAGCCACCTAGCGCACTCATGGTCAATACAACGACCACCGATAGCCCGTTCAGTTGTCCGCGCGTTCGACAGATTGTCGCCAGTAACAAACCGAACGCCGCGGCGGCTCCGGCAGTCACCAGGGTCATGATCAGGAAGCCATCAACATGCCCAAGTAGGTCGATGCCAAACACAAGCTGGCCCCAGGCAAACATCACGGTTGTTTGAACGACGCCCAGTGCTGTTAAATAAAACCATTTTCCCAGAAGTAACTGGTCCATCGTCAAACCCGTCGTCAGCAATCGATCAAGCGTTTGGTTTTCACGTTCTTCCAGCAACGCACCGCCACCGCCGGTGGCTCCAAAGAGTAGAAACATGACGGCGATTCCCGCGGCATACATGCTGACCACGCCGTTTGCTTTTCCAACGCCCAAAATATCAACGATCCGCACCGTCGGTGGGACAAGTGATGGCGGCGAAAGCGTTGTCTTTGTCGCATTCAATCCTCCCGCCTGTGCCACCGCCCAACGCTCTGGATTCGACGGCTCTGGATCCGACGCTGGATTCGAAGCCTCTGTGAACACCGATGGCATTCCGAGAGGTCGCTGAGCAGAAAGCATTGCTTTCATGACCAAGGCAGAAACGATTTGGGGAGCCACTTGGTCAGAAGTATCGCTCAACAAATCCGCCGCTATCTGACCCTTGTCGGCGCGAAGCAAGATCGCGATGGAAGCCGTTCCCCGGCGAACCCAGTCTTTGGCTTCCGCTTGCGTCAGCGACTTTTTCGATGTTTTAAACTTACCGGTTTCGTCCTCGCCTTTGCCAACGAACCGCAGTCCCGCGGTCTCATGCAGCGACGCCATCATCGCGCGGCTTTGAATCGAGTCGACTTCATCGATCGCGACGACTTTGATCTTAGGCGTGCCGCCGGCGCCGATGCCGCCTCCAAAAATGACCGCAAAAATGCTGAAAAACGCGATGGGCACCGCAAAGGTCAGCAGCAATTCGATTCGGTTATGAAGCAACCGGCGAAGGCTGACCAGGAGCACCGTTGCAATCATAGGAGGTCCCTAGTCGCGAAGTTCTTGGCCAGTTAAGTGTAAAAAGACATCGTGCAACGAAGGTGCCCGCACTTCGACGTTCAACACTGCGTAACCCGCAACTCGGACTCCTTCTAACAAACCTGGCAACTGTCCCGCCACATCGTTCACGCGAGTTTCTAATGCGTCGCCAGCAGGTTCACTTCCGACATGCCAAGGCGATAGCGGGCTGGCGAGTCGTTTGTCGAGCCGCAGTTTCACATGTCGTGAGGCGCCAATGGTCGAATTGACAAGTTCGGCGAGCGTCCCATCGGCAATCACCAGTCCATGATCGATGATCACGATCCGATCGCACCGCTGTTCGGCTTCGTCCAGATGGTGTGTCGTCAGCAAAATCGAGGTTCCAAGCGAATGCAATTCATCGAGCATTTGAAAAATGCGTTGTCGACTTTGGGGATCAACACCGACGGTCGGTTCGTCCAAAAGCAGCACTCCGGGTTGATGCATGACGCCGCAGGCAAGGTTAACGCGTCGCTTCATGCCGCCTGAAAAACCGCCCACCAATTCATGCTGTCGCGCGCCAAGACCCGTCCATTCCAATGCCCAATCGACTTGAATTTTCAGCGTCTTGCCGCGCAATCCATGAAACCTTGCGAATGCAACCATGTTCTCCCGCGTCGTTAGGTCGCTGTAGATGGCCAGATCCTGCGGAACCAAACCCATGCGTTCTCGGCCGCCTGTCGGAGGCAGCTTTTTGCCGTGGAGCTCGATTTTGCCAGAGTCCGGTTTGGTGCGACCGGCAAGGCATCGAATCAGCGTCGTTTTTCCTGCGCCGTTGGGCCCAAGTAACGCCAACCGCTCGCCCGATCGAAGCGTAAATGACGCACCGCGAAGCGCTTCCACCGAACGAAAACGCTTCTTGATCGCTACGACATGAACGGCGGGGATGGCGTCTCGTCTTGAGCTTGTCAACATGAATGTTTGCGCCGCCGAGTCCGTCGTTCGCAATGCAATCGCTGTCGCCGGAGCATCCGGGACCAGCGGTCCCATCACCGAGGTTTTTGCGTTATCAGAAGGGAAGGTCATGTTCGACACGCTGGCGATTAAGTCGCCAACCTTGTTATCATGGAGTAGTAAAGAACTCATTGTTCGCCCGGTTCATCGTTGCGGCTTGGCAAGTTCGCAACGGTACTCGCCCACCTTTTTTCGGCTATCGTTTGATTCTCCCAAAGAAGATCTCTGGGAAGATCTCCGGGAAGATCTCCGGGAATATCCAAGCGAAGATTTGTTCCTAAGCACCTTTTTCTAATCGATTAAACGGGATTCACGGTCAATGGAGAGCAAGCCTTCCCCCCAGTCCACACGGCAACCAGATCCGTACATGCGAGACCCCAAAAGTCGTGAACGAGCGCCAGAAAACTTCGAGCCAAATCCTTGGCGAGATAACCACGGTAATCTTTTGTTGGGCTTTACCGCAATTCTATGTTTGATTGGTGGGGCCGTTATCGCGTGCCAACAGGCCAAGTTTTATCCGCCCGGCTTCCCAAAAAACATTCGACCACAATCCGACTCAGTGGATCCACTCGCCGCCGCTAATGCGTCGGGCACCGTTGATTCCAACAATCCATTGGTCCGCGCAGTGCGACTTAAGATTTACGGTGCGGCATCGGACGATGGCATGATGAAGATTGCTATCTATGCCGAAGCGGAAGGATTTAACAACCCGGACGAAGCCTTCGAAGTTGATTCCTGGCGAATCGTCAACGGAGTCTGCTCAGGGATTTGGGAAATTCCGGTCGAGCTAAATCGAGTGGCGATCGCCGCCTATCACGACACAAACGGAAACCATGAAATGGACCGCAACGCGCTCGGAATTCCTTCAGAGCGTTACGGCTATTCCGCGAACGCTCGCGGTTTAACGGGACCGCCAACATTTGAAGAATCCGCAATCACCGTGACCACCGAACCGATCGAAATTTCGATTCGGTAATCGCCTGTTTCCATCAACAAGTGGTTTCCATCGAAGAACGGCCTTCACCGGCCGTTCTCTTCATTTCGGCACAGCCCAGCATTACGCGGCGTCCTTCAAAAAACCGTCCAAACGCTGAACGCGGCTTGGGCTTTGAAGCTTCGTCACTGCTTTCGCTTCGATCTGACGAACGCGTTCTCGCGTCACCTTGAAAATACGTCCGACTTCTTCAAGCGTGTAGCTGTAGCCATCGACCAACCCGTATCGCAGGCGAATGATTTCTCGCTCGCGAAAGGTAAGCGTCTGCAGCAGTTCTTCGATCTTCTTGCGAAGCATTCCGTTGCCGGCGCAGCGGACGGGATTGTCGCTGTCATTGGCCTCAATGAATTCACCAAAGCTGCTGTCTTCACCTTCGCCCACGGGACGATCGAGGCTTACCGGATGACGACCGATGTCCATCACGCGGCGTACTTCTTCGATGCTGATCTCCGTGAACTCCGCAAGCTCTTCATACGATGGTTCACGACGCAGTTGCTGAGTCAGCTTCTTTTGAGCCTGACGCAGTTTGCTAAGCACGTCGATCATGTGAACCGGAATACGAATCGTGCGAGCCTGGTCGGCAATCGCGCGAGTGATGGCTTGGCGAATCCACCATGTGGCATAGGTGCTAAACTTGAATCCGCGGCGATACTCGTACTTGTCGACCGCTCGCATCAAGCCCGTATTGCCTTCTTGAATCAGATCCAAGAAAGACAGCCCTCGGTTTCGATACTTTTTCGCGATGGAAACAACCAACCGCAGATTGCCACTGCTCAATTGACGTTTCACGCTTTCGTAAACATCAAAGTGGCGACGAGCTTTGGTGACGCGGTTGTGTAAGCTCTTTGGGCTCTCCTGCGTGACAAGCATCAGCTCGCGCAATTCTTGTCGCAAATCCGACGCTTCATCACGACTGGTCGCACTTGCACCCAAAAGTGCCAAGCGATCGCGAATAAAATTCATTCGACGAGAAATTTTTTCTAGTTGTCCAAGCAACGGCGTCACGCGCCGACTGCGAAGGGAAAGCTCTTCGACAAGTTGCAATGCCTTACGGCGACGACGGATGAAACGCCGACGCACTTCGGTTCGAAGGCGTTCCGGCGTGCTGCGGCGAACCAACGAATCGAAATCGTTTTTGTTCTGTTCGATCAACACGCCAATCGTCCGCAAGTTGTGAGGCATGCGACCGGTGATTTGCTCCTTCGTCAAACGCTCCGTCAACGAAACCTTGATCGTGCGATCAAACGGCAATTCACCGTGCTGTACTTTGACCAGTGTCTCGTAGGTCGACCGGAGTGCGTAATCGTTCTCCAAAAGCGCCCGACGGAATTGGCGACGTGTGATTTCAATCTTCTTGGCGAGCGAGATTTCTTCGTCGCGAGTCAGCAATGGAATCTCGGCCATCTGACTGAGGTACATGCGGATCGGATCGTCACTCGACTTTGGCGCATCGGCGGTGACGGCGCTGGGGATGTCGTCTTCGTCCATCGAATCGCTATCGTTGACGGCGACCGAGCAACGAACTTCGCGAGTCGGTGCTTTTGCCTTTTCAGTGCCTTTGGCTTCGACTAGCTCGATTCCATGAGCTTCGATCGCCAGCATCAGGGCTTCTAGCTTCTCCGGGTTGACGTCCTCGTCAGGCAGATATGCGCTGACGGCTTCAAACGAAAGAAATCCATCCTTGGAACCCTGGGCGATTAAGTCCGAGAGCTGTTGATCCATAACTTGCATGGCAAACCTCCTGTTTGTCGATCGCGCTTCATGCACGAGTGCGCGATCCGGGTCATGTGGGTACTGAGCATTTCCGAGTTCTTCTCGGGCCCCAACAAGTGCTTGGGAGGAATACTCAACAATTCTTCAACGATTCTTCAACGATTCTTCGATAGCTGGGTCAAATCGATCGGCGAACAAAATCGTAAATCATTACGGGATGATTTGCGATAGGATAAATCCGTTTTCTCCTTAAATTTTTTCGAGGGCTGGTTTAACGTGAATTCGCGGCTGATTCATATAGATAGGACAAGGTCTCGCCAGACCTATATGAATCATGTATTATTTTTTAATCCTTGTTGGATTCGTTGCGCATCAATGATGTTTTGCAACAACATCGTGGCTTCGTCGTCATCAAGATCCTGGCTCTCTAATCTTGCTAATTTTCGACGCGAATCAACGCGTGATTGTGTGGCTTGGAATCGTTTCAACAATTCCACATAACGCTCCCCTAGTGGTGGCAGCACGAAGTCCGCGCGTCGCTGAATCGTCGCATCCAACGTGACCAATTGGTTCTTGAGCGGTTCACTGTCGATGGCATTCAATACTGAATTGAAGTCGAGGTCTCGACCTTCCAACTCAAGATCGCGATAGACCGCAAGCAAAAGTTTTGCGGTATCCGTATGCAACCAGGCGGCATCAACATTTTCAAGCGCCATTGCCGCTAGCTCGGGCTGCTCAATCATGATTTCAAAAAGCTCTCGCTCGACGCCCGAGAGGGTTTGCAATCGAATCGGCGCAGCGACCTTCGGTAGCGTTACCGCTTCGCGAACGGTCATTCGTTCCGGTGGCGGAACGTATCGCTGCGACTTTCGACTGATCTCTTGATCAAGTTGCGTCCGTAAATCATCCGCGGGGAAACCGAAGGTTCGCGAAAGACGAAGCAACATTTGTCCAGTGCGAAGCTGATTGCGATTGCCACCGCCCGCGATCACTTCGAGCATCTTTTTCAGCGCCGTCGTGGCCTGATGCGTGTCGCGTGTCAGGTCAATGCCCTCGATCAAATTTGCAAGCTTATGATCAAGCGCATCCGGTGCGGATTCCGCCAATGCTTCGAGTGCTTCGCGCCCATGCTCCGCCACAAAATCGGCGGGATCGGCACCGCCGGGAAGCGTGATGATGCGAAGGTCAACGTTGGCACCGACAAACAATTCGAGCACTTGGTCGGCACGTTTTCGACCCGCTTCGTCGCCATCAAGAACGAGCACGACACGATCCACAAAGCGTCGCAAAATTTCGATGTGATTTTCGCCCAGCGCCGTGCCGAGAACAGCAACGACAGGTTCGATGCCCGCTTGCCGTGCGGCGATCACGTCGGTGTAGCCTTCCATCACCAACACATGGCCCGACTTTTGAATCGCGGTGCGAGCCAAATTGAAGCCGTAGAGTTGTTTCGATTTGCTGAACAACAAAGTCTCAGGGCCGTTGATGTATTTTGCACCGGCTTTGTCTGGATCACCACCGGGAATGATTCGTCCGCCCATGGAGATGGCGTGGTCTTGCATGTCGTGGATCGGGAACATCAAACGTCCACGAAACAGGTCATAATGTCCGTTATTGCTTTGTCGCTGGACCGCCAAACCGGCCGCGCGAAGCACTTCGGGGCCGTGTCCTTGCTTGCGAGCGAGGTCAAGAAGCCATGACCACTGCTCGGGACTGTAACCGATCAAGAATCGCTTGCGGTTCTCGTCATTGATGCCTCGCAACGCAAGATAATCGCGAGCGGCTTGTGTTTCCGCCGATGGGTCAGATTCGAGGTGGTCAAAATAAGCTTGAGCTGCAAATTTGACTGCGGCTCGCAACGCGGCTTTGTCATCGGGGCTGCCGGGAGCGGCTTTGCCTCGGCCTGATGTTTGGTATTCGATGCCGGCCTTCTCGGCGAGCGATTTGAGCGCTTCTCCGAAGTCAACGCCATCGCGCTGCATCACGTAGCTGAAGATGTCTCCACCGATATTGCAGACCCAGCATTTCCAGGTCTGACGTTGTGGATTGACTTGCAACGAAGGACGCTTGTCGTTGTGCCAAGGGCAGCGAGCAACGAACGCACGACCTTGAGGTTGAAGTTCGAGGTGAGCACCGATAACCTCGACAATGTCTGAGGCTGTCCGCACCCGCTCTTTCAGGTCGAAGTCCATGGGAAGGGACAATCGACGACTCCTCGCTGGGGCCAAGCTCACGATTTAAAAGTCGTGAACCATAAGTCTTTTGATCGCCGAACGTACGGCGATCCACCACCCAATCGGTCAACCCGGCCATCCAGTGGCGGGCAAATTTCGATCAGTATTGCATCCTTGCGGCGGAGCCTGTTGGCGACACCACGAGCGACTGAGAAGTGTCCCGATCGCCCGTGTGCGAGTCAACATCAATTTCTTTAGAAAATCTTTTTATAAATTTTCTACGCTCGGCACTTCGTAACCCTTGCGATATTCGCGAGTAAGGTACGTGTCCGCTTCCGAGCTGCCGACAAATTTTTCGGTCGCGTTGTCGAAAGTCAACATCGGGCCGAGCGACATTGGATACTTCGCAAGATCAACACCGTTGTCTTCCAAGTGCTTGATCGTGCGATTCAGCGTCGCTTGATTGTCGTCGTAGCTCTTCAAGCCAGAAAGCACTTTGGAGATTTCTTCGTTACTAACGCGATTCTTTTCGCCCATGTAGTAAGAAATGTTACCCAAGTGGCTGACACCGGCTGACAGGTGTCCTTCAAGCATGCTGGCGTTGAGATTTTCGTCCTTGCGGCTGATGCAGGCATCAATAAAGTTCTCGAAGTGCGGCGTGCCGCCTTTGTATTCTTTGACTAGCTTAAAGTCCTTGTCATAGACAAGTACCTTGCCATAAGATTCTTGCACCATATAACCTTCGCTGCCGTAAAAAATCACGCCAACTTTATTGCCACGACTATAGCCCATCAGCTTGTTAATTTCTTCGTCGGCGGAATCATCGACACCTAAACCGCGGGTTTCAAAGACAATGCACTTATCGCCGTAATCATAGATTGAAACACATGTGTTTGCGGTGTCTCCGGCATCCACATAAGTTGGGTCTTCACGTTCAGCTTGATATCCGAGGCGTCCACCGTAGCTGATGATTTGGTTAGGGTGAGTCATTAAGCCCAGGCCCCAACGCGCAATGTCGGTTTGGTGCGGGCCTTGGTTACCGAGGTCACCGTTGCCGTACAAACGCTGCCAGTGCCAATCGTAGTGGAATTGTTTGCGAGTTACTTTCGGATCGGTCATCTGAGCCGGGCCGCTCCAGAGGTCAAAGTTCACGCTTTCAGGAATCGGATAATCGCCAATCGCGCTAATCGATTTGCGTCGCTTGTAGCACAAGCCGCGAGCCAATTTGACTTCGCCAATACCGCCGCCTT